>Ga0326510_1000099_pt1 | contig 9811 bp, 6 predicted proteins | sample 3_2548_0518_FD_203649 | JGI IMG/M metagenome (GOLD analysis project Ga0326510, IMG submission 203649) | Metatranscriptome of bovine rumen microbial communities from UC Davis, California, United States - 3_2548_0518 (Metagenome... | ecosystem: Host-associated > Mammals > Digestive system > Stomach... | reverse complement strand
GGAGTCCCTGCCTCAAACTTGAAAGGAAGACTGTTATAAGTAGTATGCTCAAAACTAACATTTTGAATCATTTCACCACCACCTTGATAAGGAGGCATTTGTTCCAGTAGGACTTCTTTTCCATATAAGACGCCTACCCCTGTAGGGCCATATATTTTATGTCCACTAAAAGCTAAGAAATCACAATCCAAGTCTTGCACATCCACAGGAATATGTGGAACACTTTGTGCTGCATCCACTGCCACAGGAATGGAATTTTCATGAGCAATCCGGATTAATTCCTTGATAGGATTCACTGTTCCAAGTACATTGCTTACATGGGTTACGCTAACCAACTTTGTGCGTTCATTGAAGAGTTTCTTGTATTCATCTAAAAGTAGTTCTCCATTATCATTCATTGGAATAACCCTCAGAACTATCTTTTTTCGTTGCTGTAGAATCTGCCAAGGAACTATATTACTATGGTGCTCCATCACGGAAATAATAACTTCATCACCATCTTCCAAAAAGGCTTCACCATAAGAGTAAGCCAGCAAATTCATACTTTCAGTGGTTCCTCTAGTAAATATAATCTCTGATGTGCTACGAGCATTCAAGAATTTACGTACGTTCTCTCTGGACGCTTCATGCAATTCTGTAGCTATTTGAGACAAATAATGAACACCTCTATGTACATTAGCATTGGCTGAATAATATTCATTCACTATAGAATCTACCACAACACGAGGCTTTTGTGTAGTGGCAGCATTATCCAAATAGACTAATGGATGCTTATACACCTCACGTTCCAATATAGGAAAATCTTCACGGATTTTATATACGTCATACATAGTCCTAACAAAGTCTACAACCTGAACACTTATTTAATTCTCCACGGAAACGCTTTTCCACTAAATAATGCAGACGATCTTTTAATGGCTCTAAATCTACTTTATCAATAACCTCACCTACAAAAGCAAACTTTAAAAGCAGTTTAGCCTCATCTAAGGAAATTCCACGCTGGCGCATGTAAAATAAAGCAGCTTCATTAAGCTGACCCACAGTTGCTCCATGATTACATTTCACATCATCTGCGTAAATTTCCAACATAGGTTGGGTAAACATATGCGCCGTCTTTGTTACACATAGATTGGCATTCGTTTCTTGAGATTCTGTTTTTTGAGCATCATTTCTTACTAAAATTCGGCCAGCGAAAGCGCCCACTGAATTATCGTCCAGAACATATTTGAAAAGCTCATTGCTCACACACTTAGGAACTTTATGGTCTACCAGTGTATGATTATCTACATGTTGCTCTTTATCTGCAATGACACCCCCATAGAGATTTATTACAGATTCTTCTCCCTCTAAACTGACATAAGTCATATTACGGGTAAGGCCATTATGAAGTGAAATAGAATTCAAAGTTACTTTACTTTTATCATGTTGCTGAACATACAGATTGCTGAAACGCTTATTTTTCATATTGGTCTCTTCCAATTCATACAGTTCCAGTTCGCTACTTGGTCCAGCATAAACTTCCATAACTTGAGTAGCTAACATGTTGACATCCGACATACTTTCATCACAAAAAAGCAACTTTGCCTTGGCACCTTCCTCCAACACTACAAGAACTCTACGATTTACCAATAAATCTACCGTTGAAGTCAAAACATTTACGACCTGTATTGCCTTATCTGATACGGTATTCTTTGGTACATAAATAAACAAGCCATCTTGAACTAACATCGTATTTAAGGCTGTAATAGCATCTGGCTCATTATTCTTACGTAAAGGAACAAATTCACCATCTATAATTTGTCCTCCCTCAGAATTAATTGAAGGAGTCTCAGCCTTACGAACTATTTGTCCATAGTATTTTGACACCAAATCTGGATATAGATGTGCAGCCTCATTGAGAGAACTTATGATTATTCCTCCACTGGGTTTTGCATTAGGGTATTCTTTCGAATGAAAAGCATCATTCACAATGAAATAGAGCAATGTACTCATATTAGGTACGTTGCATTTAAAAACATCATAAGGATTAATCCTGAACTGCAAACGATTCAGATTCAAACCATAATTAGGAGAAAATGCTTCTTGGACATCAGTATATTTATACCTTTCTGCTTTCTTATCAGGTAAGCCAATACGCTTAAAGATTCTAAATGCCTCATCACGTAAAGCATCAAGCACTACGTCACTCTGGCTGGAAAGCAATTGACGACACTGCTGAAAGAGTTCTATGTATTGTTGCTCACTCTTCATTTTTTTCTGCTCTTTCTGCCTTTATCCAATCAAATCCACGATTCTCGATTTCCAATGCAAGTTCAGGACCACCGGTTTTGACGATATTTCCATCCAACAATACATGAACAAAGTCGGGTTTTATATAATCCAAAAGGCGCTGATAATGCGTTATTACCAAGGCACTAGTCTTTTCTGTTTTCAGCTTGTTGAACCCATCTGCAACAATACGTAACGCATCAACGTCCAATCCGGAATCTGTTTCATCCAAAATAGCAAAAGTAGGTTCTAGCATTGCCATTTGAAAAATTTCATTTCGCTTCTTTTCTCCACCGCTAAACCCTTCATTGACAGAACGATTGGACAATTTACTATCCAGTTCTACTATTTTGCGTTTCTCACGCATAATCTTTAGGAATTCACCTGCTGTAAGAGGTTCTTTTCCTAAATATTTACGTTTAGCATTCACTGCTGCACGCATGAAATTAACCATAGAAACACCTGGAATCTCCACAGGTGCTTGAAATGACATAAAGATACCCTCATGAGAACGTTCCTCTGGCTTCAAAGCTAAAAGATCTTTCCCGTTAAAAGTTATTGAACCTTGAGTAACCTCATAGGCAGGATGGCCAACAAGCACATTACTCAACGTGCTTTTACCTGCGCCATTCTGACCCATCAAGGCATGAATCTCTCCATCATTTATAGTCAGATTAATACCTTTCAATATCTCCTTACCATTAATGCTGGCATGCAAATTCTTTATCTCTAGCATTATTACATCCTTTTTTATCCTACACTACCTTCCAATGACACACTCAATAATTTCTGAGCTTCTACTGCAAATTCCATTGGCAGTTTATTGAGCACATCCTTCGCATAACCATTAACTATCAGTCCTACAGCTTCCTCTGCTGGTATACCACGCTGATTACAATAGAAAAGCTGATCCTCGCTAATCTTAGAAGTAGTAGCCTCATGCTCCACAATACCAGTATCATTCTTTACATCTATATATGGGAAAGTATGCGCACCACAAGTATCACTTAAAAGCAACGAATCACAAGAACTATAATTTCGAGCTCCATCAGCACGAGCATCAATTTTTACCAAACCACGGTAAGAATTATGGCTCTTACCTGCAGAAATTCCTTTGCTGATAATTGTACTCTTCGTATTTTCCCCAATATGGATCATCTTAGTACCAGTATCTGCCTGCTGATAATTATTTGTTACAGCTACAGAATAGAACTCTGCTTGTGAATTATTTCCGCTTAACACACAACTGGGGTATTTCCAAGTAATAGCAGAACCAGTTTCCACCTGAGTCCATGACAATTTACTGTCTGCACCACGAAGGTGCCCACGCTTGGTTACAAAATTATAAACACCTCCCTTGCCTTCTGAGTCACCAGGATACCAGTTCTGCACTGTAGAATATTTAACCTCTGCACGCTCGTTAACTACAATCTCTACAATAGCAGCATGAAGCTGATTCTCATCACGCATTGGTGCTGTACAACCTTCCAGATAAGAAACATATGAATCATCGTCTGCAACAATAAGGGTTCGTTCAAACTGACCTGTATTCCGGGCATTGATACGAAAATATGTTGAAAGCTCCATAGGACAACGAACTCCCTTTGGAACATAAACAAATGATCCGTCACTAAAGACTGCAGAATTTAAGGCTGCAAAAAAATTATCACGATAAGGGACTACACTCCCCAAATATTGCTTTACCAAATCTGGATGTTCCCTCACAGCTTCGCTAATGGAGCAAAAAATAATGCCTTTTTCTCGCAAACTTTCCTTAAAAGTAGTTTTTACAGACACAGAGTCCATCACTGCATCCACAGCTGTCCCACTCAAAGCTAGGCGTTCTTCCAAAGGAATGCCTAATTTATCGAAAGTTTTCATCAATTCAGGGTCTATTTCCTGTGGTCCATCCTTCTTTTTCGCAGTAGGATCTGCATAATATGAAATAGCCTGATAGTCAATTTCAGGAATCTGAAGATGTGGCCATGTTGGCATCTTTTGAGTCAGCCAATAGCTATAGGCTTTCAAACGGAAATCTAAAAGCCACTCTGGTTCCCCCTTGCGGGCTGAAATAAGCCGAATGACATCTTCATTCAGCCCTTTTTCTATAATATCTGTATGCACATCCGTGATAAAACCGTATTCGTACTTACGGTCTGCCACTTCACGCACCAGTTTATTCTTTTCTTGCTTCAAATTTTCCATTTCAATACGAAATCCAACAAGATCATACCTTGATGGTTACAGCCTTAGGATCTGTAGTATTCCGATGCAAGAAATCTGATGGCAATAATTTACCAGCAAACTCTTGTACAGGATAATATAACACAGAATTTTCCTTTGTCTCCACTTTTATCAGTGGATTGCTGTTGTATTTATCAATGAATTCCAAGAGAGTTAGGATTACACTTAGAAACAAAAGGACCTTAAAAAATCCAAAGGCTCCTCCAAATAATCTGTTTAACCACCCAAGTTTAATTTTTTCCAGGATATTTGTGATAAATTTACCCACCATGGTACAAAGTAATGGCACACATATCCAAATTAAGAAAAAAGCCAAAATGTGCCCTATTGTAGGTGATGCGCCAATCTGAGGTGCAAGAATATTTCCCAATGTACTATATAAAGCACAAGCCACTAGAAAACCTACCACCGCACCTAACAGACTGACAAGCTGAGCAACAAAGCCCCGCATACATCCCCAAATAAATCCTATTCCAAGGAATACTAACAATATTATATCAATTGTTGACATTATGGAACGATATTAGTCCAGGCTTTGTTTAATTTCAATTTCCTGGAAGGCTTCAATTACATCACCTACCTTTATATCATTACAGTTGGTCAAGCTTATACCGCACTCGAAGTTAGTAGCAACTTCCTTAACATCATCTTTGAAACGCTTAAGTGCATTGATATTACCTGTATAAATAACTATACCATCGCGAATCAAACGAGCCTTATCTGTTCGTTTTACCTTACCTTCTTTCACCATAGCACCAGCTACCATACCAACCTTTGATATATGGAAGACCTCACGAACTTCAATAGTGGCAGTAACCTCTTCTTTTACAACCTTTTCCAACATTCCTTCCATTGCAGTCTTCACCTCTTCAATGGCATCATAGATGACAGAATAAGTCCGGATATCCACACCATCCTGTTCAGCCATCTTGCGAGCTCCTCCTGAAGGTCGTACTTGGAAGCCCACTATAATAGCATCGGATACGGAAGCCAACGAAACATCACTCTCTGATATCTGACCTACAGCCTTATAAATAACATTGACCTGAATCTTCTCCGTTGACAACTTAATTAAAGAATCACTTAAAGCCTCAACAGATCCATCCACATCGCCCTTAACTATAAGGTTCAATTCCTTAAAGCTTCCTAAAGCAATGCGATGACCTATTTCATCCAATGTTAGACGAGTCTGTGTACGTAATCCCTGCTCACGTTGTAATTGCTCTCTTTTGCTAGTTATCTCACGAGCCTCCTGGTCACTATCCATAACATGGAAGGTGTCACCAGCTTGTGGAGCACCATTCAGACCAAGGATAATAACAGGCTCTGATGGGCCTGCCTTCTCCACACGCTGATTTCGCTCATTAAACATAGCTTTAATTCGGCCATAATAAGTGCCGGCCAAAACTATATCACCTACTTTAAGAGTTCCATTAGCTACAAGAACTGTTGCAACAAAACCACGTCCTTTATCCAATGTTGACTCTATAATAGAACCCGTAGCCTTACGATTAGGATTAGCTTTCAAATCCAGTAGTTCTGCCTCTAAAAGGACCTTCTCCAACAAATCATCTACTCCAATACCTTTCTTGGCACTAATCTCCTGGCACTGATACTTACCGCCCCAATCTTCAACCAATAAATTCATATTAGCCAAGTCTTCCTTAATCTTCTCAGGATTTGCCCCTGGCTTATCTATCTTATTTATAGCAAACACCATTGGAACATTTGCAGCTTGTGCATGAGCAATAGCCTCACGAGTAGTAGGCATGACACTATCATCTGCAGCAATAATAATGATTGCTATATCTGTTACTTGGGCACCACGGGCACGCATAGCGGTGAAAGCCTCATGACCTGGAGTATCCAAGAAAGTAATGTGTTGGTTATTAGGCAATTTCACATTATATGCACCTATGTGCTGAGTGATACCACCAGCTTCACCTGCAATCACATTTGTATTACGAATAAAGTCTAGCAAAGAAGTCTTTCCATGATCTACATGACCCATTACAGTTACAATAGGTGCACGTGGCTGTAAATCTTCTTCTTTATCATCTTCTTCAGCAACAGCAGCAGAAACACTTGCACTAACATATTCTGTAGTATAGCCAAACTCTTCTGCTACCAAGTTAATAGTCTCTGCATCCAAGCGTTGATTGATAGAAACCATGATACCAATGCTCATACAAGTACCTATAACTTGATTTACGCTAACATTCATCATGGTAGCTAACTCATTTGCGGTTACAAACTCTGTCAGTTTCAGAATCTTACTTTCTGCAGCCTCTTCTCTAAGTTCTTCTTGAACTCTATTCAGTGCATTTTCACGCTTTTCTTTTCTATACTTGGCACCAGACTTATTGACTTTCTGCTTACCTGTCAAACGAGCCAAAGTTTCTTTTACTTGCTTTGCTACATCTTCATCAGAAACTTGATCATGGATTGAGAAACTCAATGAAGAAACTGGTTCTCGGTCATTACGATTGTTTTTATTCCGCTTACCATTTCTTTGGTCTCTATCTCTATCCCTATCTTTGTCTCTATCTCTATCTCTGTCCCTGCCAATATTACCATTATTATTACCTTGATTTCTAGACTTATCTTTCCTCTGTCCATTATTGTCCATGCGCTTGCTTTCAGCTGCTACATCTACACGTTGATCTTTGGTAATACGCTGGCGTTTTTTGGTAGAATCACCTTGACGTTGGTCTTGAGAACGATTATTGTCATTCTGCTGTGAACTATTAATCTTTCTACGGTCATCACGTTCTTTCTTACGTTCTTCTTTAGTCTTCTTTTTAGGATGAGTAGACTGGTTCAAAGCAGAAAGATCTATAGTACCCAAAACCTTAATCTTGTTCTCATAAACAGGCACAACCTTAGTAACACCATTTTCCTCCACTGTCTGAATTTCATTCTTCTTTGGCTTATCAGGCACTGGGATTGATGATGTTGGAACCTTCTCTTCAGCCACTGCAGGTTCCTCTTCTAGAACAGGAACCTCAACCTCAGGCTTTGATACAACCTCTTCCTTTGGAACCTCTATAGTTGGAACTTCAGTTTCTTCCTCTGGTTCAATTTCAGGGGCAGGGGTTTCTACTTTTGGCTCTGGCTTAACCTCTGGTTTTAACTCCTCTATTTTTTCCTCTTGCTTTGGAGACTCAACAGGTTCAAGTTCCTTAGGTTCAACCTCTTCTTTTTTAGGTTCAACCTTTGGCTTATTAAGAGAATCCAAATCAATCTTACCTAAAATTTTAGGGCCTTGGCTCTCTGTTTTTACATTCTCTCTTGCAGGCTCAAGTGAAATATCCACTTTCTTTTCTTTCTTTTGACGATTTTGAAGAATCTTATCCTTGATCTCTGCCAGATCTTTATCATTGCTGAATTCTTTCTGAAGTGCAGCATACTGCTCATCAGAAATCTTAGCATTAGGATTCTGGTCAATCTCACCAAGGCCTTTCTTTTTCAAAAACTCGGCAATAGTGGAAATACCTACATTAAAATCTTTTGTTACTTTATTTAGTCTTATTGGCATATGCTATAACTTATTCCTTCTCAAATTCTTCATTCAAAATACGAAGTACCTCATCAACGGTATCTTCCTCCAAATCGGCTTTCTCTATCAACATATTGCGCGATGCGCCCAATACTTGTTTAGCTGTATCCAAGCCTATACTCTTAATAGCATCGATAACCCACTGATCTATTTCATCTGCGAAATCATCCAGTAAAACATCATCTTCCTGCTCATCTTCATTTACATTGCGGAATACATCTATTGTGTATTCTGTCAACATACTTGCTAATTTAATGTTTGTACCGCCCTTGCCTATAGCCAAAGACACTTGGTCTGCATCAAGGTAGACATTTGCTTTATGCTCCTCCATGTTCAACTCCACAGATGTTACAGTAGCAGGACTTAATGCACGACGAATAAATAAATCAATATTAGAGCTATAATTTACCACATCAATATTTTCATTGTGGAGCTCACGTACAATTCCGCGAACACGACTACCCTTTACACCTACACATGCTCCTACTGGGTCAATTCGGTCATCATAGCTTTCTACTGCAACCTTAGCACGCTCACCTGGAATACGAGCCACCTTCTTAATTGTTATCAAACCATCATTTATTTCAGGAACCTCAGCTTCCAACAGACGCTCCAAGAAGACTGGAGAAGTACGACTCAAAATAATCTTTGGATTATTGTTTGCATTGTCTACTCGTAGAACTACAGCACGAGCGGTTTCACCTTTGTGAAAATAATCACCAGGAATCTGCTCACTCTTTGGTAACAATAATTCGTTGTTATCTTCGTCTACTAACAATGTCTCACGCTTCCATACTTGATATACTTCAGCTGCTACCACTTCTCCAACTTGATCTTTGTATTTATTATAAAGATTATCATGTTCCAAGTCTAAGATTTTACTAGCTAAAGTCTGACGTAGGTTCAAAATAGCGCGTCGACCAAAATCTGCAAAATTTACACGGTCACTTACTTCCTCTCCTATCTCATAGTCAGGTTCAACTTTTTTTGCATCGGAAAGAGAGATTTCACGATTAGGGTCAGTTACCTCATCATCGGCTACAACTAAACGGCTGCGGTAAATCTCACAGTCTCCTTTATCTGGATTAACAATTACATTATAATTGTCATCACTACCAAACATACCTGCAATGACCTTTCGGAAACTTTCTTCTAGGACGCTAATCAACGTCGCACGGTCTATATTTTTATTTTCCTTGAATTCTTGGAATGTCGTAATCAAATCGACTGCCTGCTCTTTTTTAGCCATATTTTTTACTTGAAACTTATTAGATATTTAGTATATTTCACATCATTATAATTAAAAGTAAGGTCTTCATCACGCATTTCAGGGCGTTTTTTTCCTTCAACCCTCACTTTCTGGGATACGGTTATAGTGAAGTTATCCTCACCAGCATCTTTCAGCAGACCTTTCATTTTTTTACCTTCATTCGTTAGGACTTCCACTTCTTTTCCTACATGATTAATGTACTGCTGCAGAACCTTAAATGGCTGTCCTATTCCGGCTGAGCCTACCTCCAATTCATAATCCTCTTCATCTCGATTCAAATGATCCTCGATATAACGGCTTAAATCAACACAATCCTCAATCCACACGCCTTCTGCATGATCAATTTCCACAACAATCTTGTCATCTGGACTGATAACAACATCTACAAGGAAGTAGTCCTTTCCTTTCAACCAGTCTTCAACTAACTGAGTAACAACTTCTTTCTTTATCATGAATTTAAGATTAAAAAT
>Ga0326510_1000098_pt1 | contig 9818 bp, 13 predicted proteins | sample 3_2548_0518_FD_203649 | JGI IMG/M metagenome (GOLD analysis project Ga0326510, IMG submission 203649) | Metatranscriptome of bovine rumen microbial communities from UC Davis, California, United States - 3_2548_0518 (Metagenome... | ecosystem: Host-associated > Mammals > Digestive system > Stomach... | reverse complement strand
TGCCGTTGACATTCGCGAAATTCGCAGACGAGACGACAATAAGAGACAGACCGAGGGGATTATAGCGCAGATTTGAGTTCGCGGTAGCGCTTGTTGTCAGACTTGCGCCAGCCCTTGAGGAGCGCGATTTCGTACTCCACACTGTCGCAGAGCGGCGTGTACTTTGTCAGGTCAACGGGCAGGATATGCGCCGCAAAGTCTATCTCCTGATACAGCTGATAGCAGGTTGCGATGGCGTTGTCCTGATGCTTGCGCCTGAGTTCCGCGTCCGCGAAAGCGGTCGGATAGATGGAGTTTGCGGCAGTTACGGAGAGCACAAGCCGCCGAGTGAGGTCGGCGAGGCTCTGCCTCTCAAAGTCGATGAGCCATGCCGGAAACTCCGCTTCCGCCGCCGTGATGCCGTAACGCTCCGCAATCGCGAGGAATTGCGCCCTGTCGTCAGCCGTCATGCGCCGCGTCTCGATGTCCAGCTGTCTGACCTTGCTCCGCACGCCGAAGTCTTTCAGCAGAAGCGTCATGATGTCCTTGCGCAACTTTTGAGCAGTCGCGTAAAACTGCATCTTGCTCTCTGACCTGAAACGCTTTAAGACTGTCATAGCTTCTCACATGCCGCGCTTACGCGCGGCGGATTAAGGATTAGCGGAGCAGGGCGAAGGGGCGGACGCCAAGCACGTGAGACGCGCCGCCGGCGCCGGCATGGCCGTCGCCGTAGACACCCGCGAAATCCGCAGACGAGACGACATCGCGAAGCCACCAGTTCGACCTGTTATAGTTTATCGCTTTTTCGCTCAGGCGGAAAGCAGACATTTGACGGGTAGCAACTCCAGCTTCCCATGCGGACGAGGAAAACGCGGGCATGCCGTATACCATTCGCTCGCACATCAGGTTGCACTGAGCGTCATACCATCCCCAGTCAGAAGACGCGCCTGTCCACATAGGCGCACCTGATGAGATAGCGGATGTATTGACCGCCCTGACAATTGAGTCCCTGAACGTCAGTATATGGCTAGACCCGAACGCGTTGACAATGCCCGTGGCGCACGCCGGAATAGTCTCCGTGTACATGCGCGAGCCTGCGTATCCGCCTGTCGTAACGTTGTCGTTGTTCATGTTCGCGTTGAAAATCGGAGCCTGCGGCACAATGACGACATGATGAGTCTCCATGCCGTTGTTTTGGTCGCCCTTGTGCCACCAGTAGTCGCAGTCGGCTATCACCCAGTTGACGGTGTACGCCGTGCCGCTGATGGTAACCTGCTTCGTGATGTAGTCGCCGGGGAAAATGTCCTTGAACGTGCCATCGGCGATGTGCTCCGAGACTGTTCCGGCGTCAAAGGCCGCCGTAATGTCGCGTCCGCCCCACATCGCGTTGTGCGCCTCAGCGCCGTCAGGATACGTGGCGTACCAGTTGCTCCTGACCGAGGTGATTATCTGCGATGACAGGTCGGCCTTAGTCTGATATGTGTCCGAGGCGTCAGACTTTGACAGATATGTGCCGGAGGCGTCAGTCTTCTTGAGGTAGTCGGCGGAGGCGTCTGACTTTGAGAGATACGTATCCGCGGCGTCTGACTTCTTGAGGTAATCGGCCTCTGCGTCAGAAATGAGCAGAAAAGCCTTTGCAACATCAGCGAGCGTGGGCAGTTTCTGCCACACCTCGCCATCGGCGTCAGGACTGACCGCTCCGGCGTCTGTGCCGCTTCCGTTGTCTTTCAGGGCGAGATACAGAGAGCCGGAATAGCCCACTACCGCCCCGGCCGGATAGTCGGCAGTCGCGTCATATGACCACACGCCGCCGCGCTCAATGAAGTAGAGCCTCTGCAAAATCAGGCGCAGAAACTCGTTGAAAGTCGTGCGCTCCGGAGCCTTGCCGCCTGCCGCGAGGGCAAGCTGGTAGATAGCCGGGAAGAGGTTGACAAGAGACGGATTGAGGGTACTGCCCTCGGACTGTATTTTGCCCGTATCCGCCGCGGAGCCGGGGAGGACTGAAAACTTTTCAGGCTCGGTAAAGACTGCCATAAATCATCTCCTAAAGTTTAGTGATGCCGTATGTCGCAAAAGAGCCGTTGTTGAAATTCTGGAGTTCCGGCGCGCCGGCAAAGCCGAATGTCGGCGTTATGATCTGATACATCTCAAGCCCCACTCCGGCAGGGAGCCACGGCAGATTGTCGAGCGCCGCCTTGTCAGACTCGGACAACGGCGAGAGTATCAGCACGCGCAGAACCATCGTGCCCGTATGCAAAATCTGGATATCCGCGTCCGGAAAGAGCAGCTTGACGGCGCGGTTGAGCGAGGCGAGACTGCTGTCTCCGATGTTGATGAGCGCCTTAAGAAAGACATAAGTCCGGTACATCGTGTCCGCGAGTTCCACCTTGCCGTAGATGGTTTTGTAGAAAGGCGCATTGTTGAAGCTGTTCAGCCTCTCGTTTTTGACGCCCTCCGGAGGATCAAAGCCGAAATACGGCGTATCGTCATCGACAGCGAGGTATGACCGCCCGATAGCGACAATCCTGCCCCACACGTCGAGGCCATAGCCCTCCGCTGTACGCGGATTGACCAGCTTCTTATACAGCAGGTCAATGTCGCTCTTCGGATTGATGGCCTGCCAGAACGCGTCTATGACCGCGCGCATTCTCTTGCTTGTCGCGTACTGAGACTGTACCGTCTCGGCGATATCCCACGTGTCAAAACTCGTGAAGTCTTTCATGACAGCACCTCTACCGTAATGCGGTCGGCAGTCAGGGTTGGATTGCCGGTGATGGGCATGTAGGCGGTCTCGCTCCATGCCTGCCCGTCAGCCGACACCTGGATCTTTACTACCTGCGATATGCCGGAGTCGAGGACGGAGGGGATAAACCTAGACGCCAAAACGGTATCGCCCGGAGCAACACGCAGGATAGGATCTCCGCCGATAGTTGCAGTGCTCTCGCCGTAGAAGTTGTCGTAGACCGCCTTTTTAACCGTGGCCTCGTACTCATCGGGCAGGCTGTCCCTGCCGGCCAGCGTGACCTTTACGTATACATCGTACTCGTCAGGACGGTAGAAAGTTACATTTTCAACGGCCTTTGTCGCGCTGTCGGTAACTGATACCGTAGTGTTTCCGTTGTAGTCGCACCCCGCCGAGCAGGAGTTGTAGATGGCTTCCGCGATATCCTCATCACTGCCGCCGACAACGGAGACGAAAACCGAATGCGCCTTGATGAAATAGCCGTCAACCTCGATGGGTACGTTAGTCTTGTTCTCGCGCACGATGCAGGAGACCACGTTGGAGCAGTTGGCGACACGCGCGTAGACTGCCGCGATGGTGCCGCGGCTGTTGAGGCCGACAGACGCGTAGCGGCGCGCCTCGAAGGCGCCCTGCGTCTCCGCGTTCTGCCCGACAGTCGCGGCGGACTTGTTGTTTGCGGTGTCCCAGCCAGCGACCATTGTGTTTATCCTGCTGAGCGTCCCGGCGGCGGCGGAGATGAGGCCGGCGGACTGGCACTCAAAGACGCACTCGCATGTGCCGTCAGCGCCGATGGTCTGCGCCTCGGTGTTCTGCCAGACGGTATCATCAGCGGCGCTCATGACCTGAGCGGATACAGGTATGACCGTGCCGGGCAGGCCTGTGCACTTTATGACCGCGCTTGACGGTATGGCGGGCTTCCTCTGCAGGAAGTAAATCTCGGCGAGCGCGTCCTGGAAAATGCCCGTTGCCTTGAGTGGGTTCAGCATGTTCGCGAGGTACAGCAGCTCGCTGTCCTTCTGGACTATCGATGCGGTCTGCGAGTCGACAAGCTGCCCCGCAGGCGTCTCCGGCTCGGTGTTCAGCTCCGCCTTGCCGTCAGACTTAAAAGCCTGCTTCCATGCCTGCGCGACCGCGCCCCGTACATCGGAGACGTCATCAACCGAAAAGCCTGTATCAGGATTAAATGCCAATGCCATATGTCTCTCCGTCCTCCATAGTCAACTGAATGTCTCCGGTGAGCGTCCGCGGCGTGACCGATGAGCCGTCAGGACTCTGCGCATCCTTCTGCGAGAGCGCGAGGTCTTTAACCTCTGCTGCCCTGACGCCATCAACGCCGAGCGCTGCCTGCCTGACGACAGCGCGGAAGACACTCATCGCAGGCTTCCTGCCGAGCGTCAGGGCGAAATGCGGTATGCCCCTGTCCGCGTCATAGTATGCGTCATCAGTGAAAAGCCTGACCGCGTTGGCGACATTCTGCGCCACGGCGTAATCTCCTGAGGAGGTCATGATGTTACCTGCCGCGTCAAGCTGGAGATCCCAGTCCGCGTCAAGCGTCAGCGTGTGACCGTATGCCATAGTGCCTCCTTACTGCGGTTTACCGGTTGTGCCGCCGCTGTCACCCCTGTGGGTATGCGACTGGAGCGATATGCCGCCGGCGCTCATGTCGCCGGTCGACTTGATGTTTCCGTTGACGGTCACATCTCCGGTGATGCTCACCTCCGGCGCAGTGATGTCAACTTTTTTGGCTGTAACCTCTACAGTTTCATCAGACTCTATTTTACAGCCTTTTGGCGCGTGAATGATGACGGTCTTGTCCTGTTTTATCTCAATCCACACCTCCGGTTTTTTGGTGTGGATCGCACCGACCATGACGGAGTCTGACTGGCTGAACTGGCGGTAGGAGCCTGCCGGAACCGGAGCGTCAGTGCCCTGTTTTATGCCCGATATGTCCTGCTTGCATGATGAGAAGAGCGCGATGTCTCCGGGGACGGGGTCGATGATGAGCGCGGCGATGCCTCCCTGAACCCTGACATACGGCAGCCTGCTCATGCTGGGCATGGGGAGGCTTTTGCCGCTGGCGTCAGCCTGAGCTGTCAGCTGTGTGGCGGAGACGCTTCCGGAACCATCGTCAGAACCCTTGCCGGAGCAGGCGTCAACCCTGCCCACGAATGAGGTGGTCAGCCCGTTCCTGAGCTTCTGCTCCATCGCAAAGTCGAGGGCGTTGTATGCTCCGGTGTCGCTGTACGCGGTATCAAGGCCGCGCTTGGTATGGTCGTCAATCTGTGCCATTACGCGTATTTCCCGTTAGGTGATTTGTTTGGGTAGAAGCCTGTAATCTGGCTCTCCCATGAGCCGTCTGAACCGTTCGCTGACAGCTTGTGCGTCAGCTTCACAATGCGCCATGTGCCGGAAGCCTTCGGCACAATCGTCTCAAGCTGTATCAGCCCGCCGAATTTGAAGGCAGGGTCAAAGATGGCCTTGCACTCAACGCCGTTCTGCGTGATTGTCGGATAGCCGAGCAGGCCGGAGTCCTTCGAGAGCACGACGGTCTCGCCCTCCCTGCCCGCGCCTGTCGGCACAAGGACTGCCTCGCCGTCGTCCATGATGAGGTCTGCGCCGATTTGGCTGGCGCACTGCTGAGCCTGCTGTACCGGGGAACCGCTGAACACGCAGTCTGAAATCTGGGTGTCAACCCCCTGGTTCTGGAATGTAAACCCCGCCTGCTCCATCTGCCCCTTGATGAAGGCGTCAGCCTTCTGCGTGCCGTTGATGGCAGTCGGGCCTTTGGCGATCATGCGCCCGAAGTAGCCGACAGAGGCTTCCATCTTAAACTTCACGTCAGGAGCGGCGTTAAAATCCGCTCCAGCTTTCGTGATTGTGCCGCTGAATACCTGCGAGAACTCGTGGTACTCGTCTCCGGCGTAAATTGTCAGCTGGTTGTTCTTCACGTAGAGCGGATCAAACGCAAGCGTTGACAGCTGCTCCATGTCCGCAAGCCTCATACCCGCGATTTCTACAGACGCCTTCCCGCACTCCGGATATGCAAGTTTCTGAATGGAGCAGGTCATGGCAAGGTCTTCAATCGTCTTTGTGTTCCCGCCGTCCTCAAACTCACCCTTGTACAGCTGTATCACAACACGGAGCTGACGGCGGACGAAAGAGGTGTTAATCATGGAGCGCCTCCACCTCATCGTCAGAGAGCCAGTACAGCTGGAAGCGCGTGCCCCACTCAGCAAAAGCCGGAGACTCCTGCGTCTGCGGAGTGCCTGCCTGAGCGTCAATCACGTAAAACTGTCCGCGGAAGCCCCTGAGCGGATACGGCAGGACAGGCGTTGTCGGCTGGCAGAGCATGCCCTCCGCGAGCAGAGCCCGCCCGACAGTCAGGTCGAGGTACATAAATCCGGCACGCTCAAAGACATGGAGCGTGCAGACCTGCCCGTCAAGATCAATCTGCATCGACTGATTCGGATAAGCCGAAAGCGGTATCTGTATCATCTGCTCCTCCTAGCCTCTGAAGTAATCTCTGAGCGATGTAAGAGCGGAAGTCTCTCCGGTCTTTTTCGTCTTGCCCGAAGCTGACGACGTGCTGGTACTCTTCGCCTGCACCCTGCCGCGCTTCTGCTCCGGCGCGACCTTGGTATTCGTGTACTTGCTCTCCACCTGCCGGACCTCCTCGAGGCCGATGTCGATGTACGCCACATCGAGGCCGTCCTCAGGCTTCCGGCTGTACTGGAGCTTGACCATGTTGTAGTCCTGGTACACATTGTCAGGCGTGATGAGTGTCAGCAGGTCGGTTTGCTCCATCATCACCTCAAGGTCAGTCAGTGAGCTCATAAGCTCATCGGGCAGACCTTTGATGGCGACCTGCAGACCGATGGCGGCAGGCGCCAAGGTGCGGTTGTAGGAGACGAAACCGCCCTCCTCGACAGGCGAGGAGATGATCTTGCACTCGCCGCTGTAGTCCATATTCATGAAGACGCTGAACTCGACAGCATCAGAGAGATCTTCACTCTTGCAGATTGCCCAGCCGGACTCCTTCGGCGCATTGAAACCCTGAAGAGCCTGATAGTTGTTCTGTATGGCTCCGTATCCGCGTATGACAGTCTCAAACATGGCTCCTCCTTACTGCACGGGCGACATGGCGCCGGACTTGAACGTGTCGCTGACGGTATTGCCAATCTGCTGCGCTGTGCCCCTGTCAGCATTGCCGTTGATGGTGATGTTGACCTCCTGCCTGCGGTTGTCGTTGCGGACGCTGGAGGTCTGTGAGGAATTGCGCACAGACGAGAAACTGGAGGAGGAGACCGGAGCCATGCGGACAGCCTGCGCCCTGCCTGCGCCGGCAAGGACTGCCTGCACGCCGCCCACAACAGTCTGCTTCCTGCCATCGGCAGTCGGGACAGGAGCGGCGGAGGCTGCTGCTTCCCTGCGTTTTGCGCCTGCCAGCGCGATCTGCTTCTGCTTTTCGTACTCTTCCGGAGTCAGCAGCCCACCGCCTGTCTTTTTCTCTTCGCTGTCTCCCATCTCAATGCCTAACATTCCGGCAACGCCGGAAATTTTGCTCTTGATGCCGTCAATCGCCGAGCCGAAGACGCCGGTGATCTTGTTCCAGAGGCTGGAAAACCACGAGGTCAGGCCGCTGAACGCGTTCTCGATGTCGTCAACGACCGCACCTGCTCCGTCCTTCATGCCCTGCCACACGCCGCCGACAGCGTCAAGCGCGGAGTCAAAGGCTGAACCAATGTCGGAGCCAAGAGCCTCCGCCCCGTCCTGAATGCCCTGCCATGTGCCGCTGAACCCGGTGCTGATAGCGTCTCCCGCTTCTGCTGCCTTATCAGAACAGAGCGACACGAAGTCAGAGAGGGCATTCGCTCCCTGCCCGATGAGGTCAGCAAAGAAATCAGTAACGGCATCCCATGCGCTGGCGATATCGTCAGAGAGCGCGGAGAAGCCATCGGCGATACCCTGCCCCCATGACACAAAGAAGTCGGCAACGTCTTCTCCGAGAGCCTTTGTACCCTCGCAGACGTCGTCCCAGTTTTTGTACAGCATCCACGCGGCAAGGGCGACGAGGCCGAGAGCGAGAGTGAGCGGATTTGCCCAGACTGAGGCGGTGAAGGCCGTCCATGCGATTTTAACGCCGTTGATGATGCCGGTTACGACCTTGAATGCGGTAAAAGCGGCCAGCAGGACTCCGAGAGCCTTTGCGAGACTGAGGCCGGTATCCTTCAGCCATGCAATCATTTTCGCAAGCGCGGCAGTGTCGCCCTTGACCAGCCCCATTGACTTCCACAGAGCGTCAAGCGAACTCCTGCCGCCCTTGAGGTAGACCACGAGGTCATCAATCGCGAGAGCAAGCGCAAGCACCAAGCCCACGATCCACGTGATGGGGTTCGCGAGCAGGACTGCCGCCCAGCGGACAAAGACCGGAATGAGCACAGTGCCGACGACCGCGCCGAGCACCCTCATGAACCTGATGATGTTGTCGGGGTTGCGCGACACCCAGTCCGTAACCTTCCCCAGCCAGCCAATCATCTTCTCCATCGCGGGCATGACGGAGCGCATGGCGGCGGCGGCAAAGTCGCCCATCGCGATATTGAACTTTACAAGAGCCTCTCTGCTCTTCTTGTAAAACTCGATGTCGTCCTTCGAGATGCGCTGAAGCTGAGCCTTCTTGAGGCGTGTCTCCTCCAGCGTCTTGTTGTACGCTCCGGTACTTTCCGCGACGGCGGCGAGGTCAGAGAAGTAGCCGCCTATCATCTTTCCGACAGAGACGGCGGCGAGGACAGGGGCGACAAAACCCATCAGGACATGGCCTGCCTTCTTGCCGAAGTCGTCAACAGACTGCCCAATGGAAGCAAGTTTCGCTTTCGCTTCGTCCGCTTTCTTCTCGACGCGGTCAATCTGCTTGCCGGACTCGTCTGCGCCTGTCTGCATTCCGCTGGCGTCAATGCCCAGCGCAATCATGACCTTGTCAATAATGGTTGCCATGTCCTGCCTCCCTTTCTGCCGCCTGCTGGAGTGCCCACTGGTTGTAGCTGTCTACCTGCATGCACTCCAGCATCATCAGCGCGTCCTCGTAATCGTAAACCGTCTGCAGCTCATGCAGAGTTGCGTAGTGGTTGATTATGAGGGGCGCGAAGAGCGGGGAACAATTCGCGGTTTGGGCTGCCCTGAAGCCTCGGGGCTGGGGGATTTCGCGGAGGCTGAGGCTCCGCCAAGTCCGAAAAAACCGAGGTGCAGGGTAATGACCGCCTTCTGTATCGCAAAAAGCGACCTGATGTCCTCAACCTTGCTGTCGATGTTGTCGGCAGTGACCGCGAGGTACGCCTCCCCGACTTTCTGCTCAACGCATGAATACAGGTCATCAACGAGAGGCTTTACGACCTTCTCATAATCGAGATTGCCGAGGAAGCGCAGGCCATCCTTCACCAGGAAGTTCGCGATGTACTTCGTGGTGTCGATGCCGTCCGCGATGTCCTCGGTCTTCGCGAAGCCGGTGGACGCAAGTGCCGTTCCGACGCGGAAAAGCCAGCCCTCAAGCTGAGTGGCCGGCATCTCGCGGATGCGGAAGGTCAGCTCATTGCCACGGTCGTTAATCGTGATAATCTCTTCCTTCCGCATGTGTTACGCTCCCTGTACGCTGTAATCCTGGAACTGGAACTTCCACGAAGTCGGGTCAAGAACCTTTTTCGGAGCCGGAACGGGGTTGCCGTTGGTGAGCACTCCGTGAGACCACACGTGAACCTGACCGCTTGCAGGAATGGTAACTACCAGCTTGCATTCATAAGTCCTCTTGTTGACCTTCATCGCCTGAAGGATTGACTGCATGGTCTCAAGGGACGGCGAGGAAGCCTCAAGGGTGATGGTTACAGCGTAGGGGTTGGCTACGTAGCCTGCCGCCATGCCGCCGTCAACTCCCATCCTGACCTGCGCGATTTCCATGTCGTCGGAGGTCATCATGGAGTCAGCCGAAAAGTTGGTGATGGGTACGCCTGCGGGATAGAGCTGGTCTACCACGAGGTACATCTGCGCGTTCGCAGAGGTGATATTTCCAAGTGCCTGAGTCATGATTTACCTCCTTAGACTACTGCGG
>Ga0326510_1000096_pt1 | contig 9850 bp, 1 predicted proteins | sample 3_2548_0518_FD_203649 | JGI IMG/M metagenome (GOLD analysis project Ga0326510, IMG submission 203649) | Metatranscriptome of bovine rumen microbial communities from UC Davis, California, United States - 3_2548_0518 (Metagenome... | ecosystem: Host-associated > Mammals > Digestive system > Stomach... | reverse complement strand
CTGAGCCCTTCGCCGCCCTTATGGGCGAATGCCAAAGAAGTTACCGAAGATAACGTCTCTTTTTGAATTGTAAGACAAGCACCGCAAGCATGATTATGGAGATGAAGCTGATAAGTCCGGCATAAACAGCCACTGGACGGTCACCCGTCTTCGTAGAATCATCCGGCTTAATCGGCTCTTCGATCAGAACCAGCTGATTGTCGTCGTTGATATCTTCGTGGCTTGCCACGAGGACTTCTTTGATGAAGGCCTGCTCAAAGATAACAACTTCTCTTCCAGCCAGATTTGTGCCGTCGAAATGGAACTCAACATTCACAAATCCGTCTTCCGAATCTGCGACAAACTCAGCTTCCGCTGTCACAAGCTTACCGCCAACCATGACCGGCTTCTCGGTTTCCTTATCCATCATTCTTCCGACGATGCGGTACGTCTGACCAGGAATTGCATTCACATAGTCAACGCGGTCCACAAGAACCATGTCTTTGGCAGCAACAGCAGCGTGTTCTTCGTCAATTGTTGCCGTCGTGTCAATCTTCATGACGTACGTGGTCTGATCCTCGTCTTCGATGTCATGATGGATGGCCACCACTTTGCCGTTCAGGCGGAGAGTCTCGAACGCAACAACCTTCTTGCCGGCAAGCGAGGAGGCGTCAAGCAGGAAGCTCAGCTCAATCGTCTCTTCCGCCTTCTCCGCCACAAAGGTGACAGAGCTGACGGCGCCGAGGGCGTCCTTGGTGTCCTTATCGTACAGGGCACCCTCCAGAGTGTAAGTCATACCAGGGATGAGATTGGTCATATCGACCGTATCAATCTGGATAGACATTCCGCTCTTGACCTGCTTGGAGGCTGTATCCATGTCCACCAGTCTGGTATCAACAGTCGGCTGATACACGGACTGATCTTCATCGTTGATATCTTTGTGGGACGCGATTTCCACGCCATTCCACAGGAGCGTCTCAAAGGCGACTAACGTCTTACCAGCCATAGCAGACGTGTCAATCGGCACAGCCACATTGACCACGGTGACATCCGACACCTCTTCGCCCGTTTGGAAGGTCATCTCCGCCTTGGCTCCGGTAGAAGCACCGCTCTCCTTATCGTAGATCTCACAGATAAGGGTGTACTCCTGATTCGGCACAAGGCCGTAAGCATGGACTTCATCAACCAGCACAGTCTCACCGAACTGCGCGTTCTTACCGGTATCCACGTCACCAAGATTGGTGTCGATAGCAACAATGTAAACCGTCTGGTCTTCATCGCTGATATCTTCGTGGCTCACGACCAGAAGATCGCCCAGCCAGATCTGCTCAAACACAACGAGGTGTTTGCCAGCAAGCGCTGCGGCATTGAAGTCGAAATGCATATCGATCGTGCCGTTCGCCTCTTCCGGAACAAAGGTCATTTCAGAGGAAATGGTCTGGCCGTCGATGGTCACAGGCTCAGCGGTCTCCTTATCCATCAACACACCCTTCACGGTGTATTCACGCCCAATGATCAAACCAGAATAGGTAATGCGGTCTGTCACGGTATGCTTTTCGTTGAAGATAAACTCTTCCGAATGAGTGGCAGAGCCTTCAGACGAACCGCTTCCAGGGATGGCCTGCTCAGAACCGGAACCAGGTTCCGTTTTCACAATCTTCCCCTTAATCTCAGCGGACTGAACCGTAGGATCCAGTTCGTATCCTTCAGGGGCGACCAGTTCTTTCACGTAGTAGATACCGGAAGGAAGGAGCAGTCTGTTCGTGCGTCCGGTCTCATCGGTGATAAGCTCGCCAACCTTGTCTGTGCATGCCTCATCGCGGAACACGCCATAGACAGCACCGGCAATCGACATACCGTAAGCGGGATCACCAGGAACCTTCTTGACAGAGATGTATCCGTAACGTCTTGCCACAGGCTCAACAGAGACAACGACTGTTTCGTCTTCAGGCTCTTCCGGCACTCCGTCGATATGGACGTAATGCGTACCGGTGTTGCCGATTGCCTCGGTATCAAGAGCCGGGAAGTTCACGGTCTGACCTTCATCTTCGAGGTCTTCGTGAACCGCAACGACCTGAATGTTCATGCCACCGCCGACGACTTCGTACTGTCCGGTCTCCTCGTTATACTCGGTTGTCTCAAAACGCTCAACCGTGTACAGGTATTCAAAGGCAACTGCAGCGCGTCCGGCCAGCGCGGAGGAGTTCAGAACATAAGTAACGTCAACCGTTCCATCCGGAGCATCTGGCGTAAAGTAGGTTGTTCCCTGAATCGGATCATCATTTTCATCGACCAGGTACTCTCCGGTCTCCTTATCCTTCAGGTAACCGCTGACAGCGTATTCGCGATTCGGCTGTAAGCCACGATACGCCACCGTATCGATCAAGGTCACTTCATCAGCGACCTTGGAGAAGTGCTCACCGCTCTCCGAGTCGACGAACGTTGTGCCAATCTCAGGATAATACACGGTCTGCTCTTCATCTTCGATATCATGGTGCGCGGCGAAAAGGATACCCTTCACGTACAGGTCTTCAAACACCACAACCGTTCTGCCGTTCAGCAGTCCCGCAGGGACGCTAAACTCAAGTTCAATCTCGAAATCTGCTTCAGAAGGCGTCAGAGTCTTGGAAGCAGAAATCTCTTTCCCGTTCTCGTCCAGAATCTTTTCGCCCGTCGCCTTGTCCATCAGGTAACCCGTGATGGTGACTTTCTTTCCGGGCTGGACATTGCTCACGCGGACAACATCGATCACCTTGGCATCGGTATCGCCATTGCGCCCGATATGGTCATCAAGCATCTCATCCTTAGCCGTTGTAGAAACCGACGGGAAGTGGATCTGCTGATCTGTATCAGACGGATCATGGTGGTAAGCCAGAGTATTGCCATCCGAAGTGATCAGGTCTTCAAAGATAACAATGGTACGACCTTCCAAAGCGGAGGCGTCCATGTCGATGAAGACTTTGACATAGCCTTCGGACTCATCAATATTGACTGACTTGCTGCCGGAGACCGGTGTGCCATCCTCATTGAAGAGCTGCTCGCCGGAAATAGCATCATACACAGTGGCTACCATAGTGTACTGGCCAGCCGGCACACGGTAATAGGAAACCGTGTCGATAATGGTCAGTTCATCGGAGGCAGGACCGAAATGGGATTCCAGATCCTGGATAAGAGCCTCTGTCTTGATAGACGGCTCTCTTCCGCTCGGGAAGTTGTAGATAGTGCCATAGTTAACAGTGCCGCTCATTGATCCGCGCATATAGCCCTGCGGGTCAATCTCCTGAGTCGTGCCTGAAATCTCGCCGCTGATGGTGAAGTAATCATCGTACAGGGCAAGACCTTCATTGGCTTCGCAGCGCAGCTCTTCGATATGATACCGGCCATAAGGAAGGGCACCGGTGATACCAAGACGGAGCGCGTCTGAAGGAGTCGTTCCAAGACCGAACCATGTGCCGATATGACCATGAGAGTCTTCTCCGAAGGTTCCGGTCTGAAGATACTCTGCCCATGCGGCATCACCGGCATTGGTCTTGTAGGTGTGCGCGACATAGTTGCTGTTTGAGTTGAAGTCACCATTCTCATCCGTGAAGACGATATGGCTTTCAATCTCTTCCCCGTTCTTATCCAGAGCCGTGATGCGGAACGGGATATAAGGCATCACGCGGTTTGTTTCAGCGTTGCGCTTCGTGAAGAACACGTCGCCACGCTTAATGTAGTTGTAGACCGTTTCCGTCACGTCAACACTCTCTTTTTCCTCGCGGACAGAGAAGATGACATGGAGTTCCGGATTACGAGAAGACAGCTTCATGTAACCCGTTGGAGGCGTCACTTCAACAATCTCGTACGTGCCATAAGGCAGCAGCGTATCAGGAGAGATATAAGAGCCGTCATCCGCATTGGTGGTGAAGGTGAAGACCACCTCACCAGGTGCGTACAGTTCTTCATCTGACAGTTCGCCGTCCAGATTGGTGTCAACGAAGACCGCCTTTTCGCTGCGATTGATAACATCGTAGGTACCGGCAAGGTCGCCGCCGCCAAGCGGGACATTCAGACCGCTCTCTTCATCTCTCTTATCAAAGGTGAATCCGCCACGAATGACATCCTCAAAGAAGTCATCATCCAGTGTGACTGTTTCACCCTCTTCAGAGATGGTGATATGAGCTTCAAGAACCGCTGCGCGAGCAACTTCGTTTAAGTATCCCTCGGACGGGTTCGCTTCCACGATATCATACTGGCCATAAGGCAGCAGGCGCGCGGGAGCGCTGTACGTTCCATCAGTTGCTGTCCGGAAGGTAAACACGATCTCGCCAGGAGCGAATTCCTCATCATCGCCGTACTCTCCGTCCTGGTTCTTATCGACCACAACAGAGTTCTCGCTGCGATTGATGACATTGTATTCCGCGCCTTCAAGAGAAGCGTCGCCCTGAGGAGTGTTGGTGCGCAGTTCGGAGTCGTTTTTAATCATCGTAAACGATCCGCGCTGAACAGCGTCTTTGATGATAGGACCAACTTCATCGGTCAGGTCTTCCACCTGCCCGTCTTCCGTAATAGAGAACCGCAGAGAGTTCACTCCGCCGTGCTCATTGCCGTTCAGGTATCCTTCCGGAGCCTCAGACTCACGGATTTCGTACGTTCCGTATGGCAGAAGCTTTTCAGGAGCTTCAAACACGCCATCGACCGTCTCAAACACATAGACGACGGCGCCCGGCTGATATCTTGTGCCAAGGACGTAGACGTCACCAGCACTGCGGTTGACAACTTCGAATTCAGCGTCGACCAGCTTGGCATCGCCCTGCGGAACCGGAAGTCCGGTGTCGGCATCAACCTTCACGAACTTGAAGGAACCGCGAATAACGACTTCTTCAATCGTCAGCGGAATGGTCTGATTCTCTTCACGGACAGTAAATGTCACAGAAGCCGGGTCAGAACCAGTCGGAGCCAGAAGATAGCCGCGGGAAGATGCGGTCTCACGCACTTCATACGTACCATAAGGAAGCAGTTTGGCAGGGGAGGTAAACACACCGCCAGCACCTGTCGTAAACGTGTAAACCACCTGTCCGTTCTGGTATGTCTGCCCATTCACAACGACGTCATGAGCGGATCTGTTAACGACTTCGAATGCAGCTCCCTCAAGGGTAGCATCACCCTGAGCAGAAGCTTCGTTCAGATCATCGTCAACCTTGTTCATGGCGAATCCGCCGCGCATGATATAGTCAGCAATACTCTGAGCGGTCACTCTTTCCGCTGACTCGATATCGAAGAACGCCTCAAGGCGACCTTCGCGCAGATAACCAGTCGGAGCGCCGTCTGTAGCTTCCTCAATCTTGTACTTACCAACCGACAGCAACTTAGCGGCTGACGTATAGTTGCCGGAAGCGTCAGTTGTAAAGGACATGATGAGCGCGCCAGGAGCGAACTCTTCGCCCTCGTCCTTCCGACCATTTCCATTCAGATCAGCAAAGACAGAAGCAGTGTCGTTGTTGTACAGATTCAGAGTTGCTGTAAGGTCTGTGGCATCACCCTGAACTGACTCATTTTCAAAGTCCACCTTGCGAACGGTGAACCCGCTCATGATAGGCGTTTCTTTTACGATAATCTCGTTTGTCGCAGAAACAGCCGTAACACCGTTGTTATCGTAAATCTGCATAATCAACGGCTCGCCCACATTCACTTCGGCACCGCCGCGGAAGGACATCTTACCTGCTAAGAGGTAACCTTCGGGGGCAAGTGTTTCTGTGATGGTGTAGGTGCCAAGAGGGAGTTGGTTGTCCTTGAAGGGAAGACTTCCGGACACCTTAAAGTCGTCACTCACCCATGCTTGAACAACTCCAGTCGCAGAAGCTGTTGTTTCAAACACTGCCGACGCCTTCGGCACACTTGGCAGGTTTGACAGGTTATAATATCCGTCATAATACCGAACGGTGAACTGCGCTCCAGCAAGAGTTGCCGTACCAATGTTGGCACCCATTGAGTTCTCTTTGCTAACCCGGATAACAATAGGGTCAGTCAGAGGAGTCTCGGTGTCTTGAATAGCGTTAGCACCCTTGACCAGCTTCACAGGGTACTTGGATGTGGACAGTTTGTAGCCCTTTGAAGGAGTGATCTCCTTAACATAGACAGTCTGTCCAATGTAGTACGTCTGCGCAGATACCGCATTTCCGGAGGCATCCGTCGTCAGCTGCTCGATAAGCTGCGTGCAGTTGGAATCACTGTACACGCCGTAAACGGCGCCCTGCAGTGAATAGCAGGAGTTTCCTTCAATAATGGCGGTGTAGCCATTAGCAGGAATCTTCTTGAGAGAGATGGATGCGTGCTCCGGTTCTTCCGTGCAGTTCACCACGTTATTCTCATCCGTGGATGAAACGGTGATTGGATACACCGTTGCACTGAGCTTAGCGCCCTTAGGAGCAACAATCTCTTTCACATAGTAGGTTGTATCAACGGCATAAGTACCGGAAGTGGTAACTGCGTCACCGTTGGCATCAGTCGTCACGGTTTCCAGAAGCGTCTGGCAAGCCTGATCGGAATAGATGCCGTACTGGGCATCCTTCAGGGAATACCCGTCATAGTTTGCAGCAGCCGCTTCGGTCCAGGACTTGTGCAGCTGGATGTTGTGTGAAGGCTTCTCAAAGGCAAGGTTGACAACAGCAAAGCCAATCTGCTTGTTTTCCTTGTTGTTCTGATTGAGTCCGCCAACACCAAGGAGGCTGGTAGCAACGATGAAGGTCGAATAAATATATCCGTCTTCTTCATACACGCTGACGCACTGCAAAGCAAGATGGTTGTGCTCAAGATACTGCCAGTTGTCAGACGAGATAGCCGTTGTTCCAGTTAATGCAGACACAGCGTTGACAACATCAGCAGGCGTTGTATTTGCCTCATATGCCCAGGCGTGCATGCAGGCGGTTAAGAGCTGCGTGCCGTCAAGGTCAAGTTCCTGTCCGTTGACGTTCGTGACTTTGTAAAGGCCATCCGTCACGTAACCGAACATCTTTCCAACAATGGCATTCCCAGGATTTAACTTGCTGTTGATGTTCTCATCGGTCATGACCATCAGCATACCGTTGATATCTGTAATGGTACCATTACCGAAGTTGTTCTTCACCCACGCGGATGCGGTAGCCGCATTACCGCTGTAGTTGGCGAAGGACTGGGCATCACGGTTGGGGATGCTGTACACGGATGGGTGCTCAACGTCAGGGCCGCCAACATTGGCGCTGTTTCCAGCCTGTGTACCTACAGAACGAACTGCAACGTCAGGGTAAATAAATTTATCACCTGACTTCAGGTTCTTCGGCGCGGCGCCAAGCTTGATGTAACCAGACTTAACGGTCTTGCTGACGTTCACAGAACCAAGAGACATCAGATTCGCCGTCGGAACACTGGTTTTTTTCGCTTTCAGCGAAACGCGGATGTTCGAAATGGCGCTTGGGTCACCTGCGGAGAATGAAAGCGTGTTGCTTTCATCGTCAAATGATGCGCCATCCGGATAAAACTGTCCGTTGTTAACGTCAATACCAAGCTCGTAGTTCTCATCATTGAGCGGCACATTGGCGTTCTCATTAAAAAGCTGAACAGTTGCTGACGCGGTGGACGTGTTCACAAAGGCAACCGTGTCCAGAACACTGCCGTCCGGATAGGTGATCTCCGTTTCAACCGTCTGATAATCTGCCGTGGTCTCCGCATCGTAAGTATACAGGACCTGAATACGGATACCGAGCATGTACTCCACGGAGGTTCCATCGGATTCAGCCGTCTTCACTTCAAAGCAATCATCAAAGCGCTCTGGAGAAATCTTGTAAACACCGCCGCCAAGAGACTCGACATCCGGATACGCGGCTGCCAGGTCAATATAGTGAGCAGATGCAGCCTGATGGTCTAACTCTTCCTTACCCTGCATCGACGGAACGTTGGACACGACATAATAGTTCCCGTCAGCGCCTTTGTAAATAGGAGAGTTCTCAACCTGCTCTCTCGGGTTCAGGGACAGGAAGTACTCTTCGTCCTTCTTCTCGGTGAACGTGAAGATATCGGAAATGGTACGTCCTGATTCACCGGCAGATGCAAGAGCCTTTTCATCCACAAATGTGTTGTAGAAGTCAAGAGCCTTCCCGGTCTCTTCCAGCTCCATTCCGACGAGCTTCTCTGCGAAGGCCTTGTACTCGGTATGAGCAGCAACATCTTCCTGGCCTTCCGCAGCGGCAACAGGAGCCACGTCAACCGTGAGGTTGCCCTCGTTCATGGACACGACGCTGCCATCCACTGTCGTTCCTTCCGGAACCACCAGTTCGATGCGCACAGGAACCTTTTCCGGAGCATCAACAGGCTCGGTAGACGCATCGCCTGCAGCTGACTCTTCTTTTGTCTTGGACAGCTCGACCGTCAGGGAACTGACAGAGGCGAAATCCGCAATCTTAAGAGAACAGGCGGAGGCAGGAGCCGCCTTACCGGTCAGAGGTGCCAGAACATCGAGGGAAATGGCGGACATCGGAGAGTCAACAGAGAATCCAAGAGATTCCCCATCGGCACTGACCTTGATGTCACTTGCCATGTATTCGCCATTGACCTTCACGCTGACAGCCGTCAGGTCAGACAGGTCAACCGTGCCGGGAATGGTGATGAAACCATTTCCGCTCCACATGTCGACAAGTGCGCCAACCTTTCTGCCGTCCGGCAGAAGCGCCGGGATAAGGCGGTACTCAGCGCCGTCTTTCTTCTCTCCGGCAATCATCAGGCGAATTTCAGCACCCTCTGCTTCTTCAGCAGAGATTGCAACGATACCGGTTTCCTTGGCGAATTCCACACCTGAGCTCAGACGCACATCACCGCAAACAGCCGGCATCACAACGCCGTACAGCATACCGTCTTCGGATTCATACAGAGCAATGTCGCTCTTATGGATCGCCAGGACGTCATCCTGCTCGGCAGACGGGTCGATCCAATCAAACCCGCCGAACTTTTCCTCCGCCATGTCATCACGGACATAGACGGATTCGACTGAAATCTTCTTGTCGGTCTTCTTCATGCTCTTGCCTGCAACATTGACAAGGTATGATTCAATACCGTCATTCTTTAAGATTTCATCCAAAACGGAACCAGGTTCCGATTCTTCCGTCCGGACACTCACAGATTCGAACACTGGATTGATGATCACAGCGTTAAAGCTTCCGTCACGGATAAGGGAGGTATCGACGGAATAATCTCCTGAAGGCGCACCAACAATCGAATATTCCAGGACACGCTCGCCATCTTCCGGCATCACTTCAATCGTGACATCCTGTGCGGGATCAATGTTCTCAAGAGACATCTCAGCCCCGTCCTTGGAGTCACCAATGACTTTAGTGCCCTGTCTGATGACGATGTTGGCAGTAGACTCTGCGGTTGCAGAGAGTTCCGCCGAAGCATTGTTTTCGGCGTCCTTCTCGAAGACAGCGGCCACTTCGACATCCAGTGCCGGCATATCGAAGCTGAAGATCTCGTCACTTGTCTCCGCATATCCAAGGCGATATCCCTGGGCGGAATAGACAGACAGTGACTGAACCACGTAACCCTCAGCGGGAGTCAAGGTAAGGACAACCTCTTCTCCCGGCGCAAAGGTGCGTGAGGAATCTTCACCACCGTCACGGAAGTGCAGCGTGCCGTTCTCGGCTTCACGAAGGGAAACCTCAAACGCGTTCGCATCCGGGTCTGCGAATGCCGTCCCGACAAGATTGCCGGGGAACAGCATGATTGCAGCCAGCAGATACGACAAGAACTTGCTGAACAACTTCTTCTTTGGCATTTCGCATGCTCCTTTCTGGTTTTGCCTCCCTGATAAAGAGGGAGGACATATCACAACAACGCCCGACACTCTGTTGCGAAGCATCCGGCG
>Ga0326510_1000095_pt1 | contig 9850 bp, 5 predicted proteins | sample 3_2548_0518_FD_203649 | JGI IMG/M metagenome (GOLD analysis project Ga0326510, IMG submission 203649) | Metatranscriptome of bovine rumen microbial communities from UC Davis, California, United States - 3_2548_0518 (Metagenome... | ecosystem: Host-associated > Mammals > Digestive system > Stomach... | reverse complement strand
CCCATTGATCCGAGAACTGAAAATCTTTCCCTCGATCTTGAGGTTATTTTGTAACTGTCATTCATAATTATTTCTCCCTAACTATGACTGCACGGCAATTAACCATTTTCTATCAATAAATAAAATTGAACTAATTTATATACATCTGCAGAGGCAACGGTTGTTTAATCGAACTGCTAAAAATATTTTTTTGCCATAACAAATCTTAATAATTATTACTCAGTTTTTTACATGAAATTCCTGTATCTTTTCCATATGAGGAAAAAACCTTATATCAATGCGTCTGTTCTTTGCATTTGATTCTATTTCATTCAACGGGTATGCTACAGAACCGCAAACCTCCTCTGTTCTGAAATTTTGATCTCCCTCATTGGAACATGGGTTTGGTCGCATATTTGCATAACCACTAACAGAAAATAAAGACTTACCATCAATGTTTTTATATTTACCGAGAGAATTGTGACTATATCCATTCATTGAATTCCAAACTGATATAGCTCTAAGCGTAGATAAACCCCAATTTCCAAAGATGGTTTTATTATTATAAAAAACCTTATCTGTATGACCTTCAATAAAAATCGTATCAATATAACTTATGTGATAATTTCTGTCAGAATTAGCTCGCAGCGCACTGTTAAGTTCTTCCGTTAAATTCTTTACAGTCTGACTGTACTGTCTAGGAATACTGTACTCTCCACTTTCAAACTTCAGTTCTGAATCTAACACATGAATTACATTGTTGTTTAAATCTAATGAAACATTAATACCTTTCTTTTTTAAATTTTCGGTAATTTTAGACATAATTTCGTGTGTTTTTTCCTCTGGTTCTTTTATTTTGGTATTTACATTTTTTATATGAGTCTCTAATTCAAGTTCTCTCTTCTTCATAAGTTCTAATTTTGCATTCAGTGCAGCCTCTCGTTCTTTTAAATCCTTGTACTTATTCTGCTCTTCTCTATTGAGATACATCATAGTAAGAATAATCAACAGAAATATAAACAAAAGACCTGTCATAATATCTGAAAATGACATCCACCCCTCAGATGAATAACCTTCCTGCAATGGTTTTCTGATTTTTTTCATTATCAATCCTAATATTATTCGCCAAATACATGGGTTTTAACATATTGTATTGAATCAAACACAATCATAAAATCAACACCCAAGCAAAAATGAATAGAATTCAAAAAGCATCCATAATCAACTTTTGATTCTACCTAAATACATCTTCACAGTTATATTCAAAAGCAACTATCTTAACTACGTTATCGACTAAGTCATGTAATGACATACCATCGATTTTCAATTTACATGATTTAGGAGTAGGAATATTTCCCAAAACATTCAATGGATCACTTTCTAATAAAATTTGATCTGAAGTTACTTTAATCAAAGCACAAAAGGAATTTTCCGTAAAAGAAAGATAAATATTGCTTGTACCAAATTTTCTCCAATTTTTACTTTCAAATTTGTGTTCCACAAGAACATGAAAATCCGTAGTTTGATTATCGTATTTGACAGAAAAGAAAGTATCTCGAGGATTTCTAAAACCGAAGGTTATATAATTCTGGTTAAAATTATTTGTATCGACCACACCGTCGCTATTGCGGTTTAAATAATACTGTCTGATAATTTCATCAATGCAAGTACAGATAAAATTTATTAATTTAATCAATGGACATTGTGAAGCCAATCCGAGATCAGTACACCCTGAATAAAAATATAAACACAAAGAATTAAGCCACGTTTGATCTGTCGGTAAGTCAACTTTTTTTATCAACTCTAAAAAATATTTTTTTAAATTCTGGCGTAAAACATTCTTAAAATCATCATTCTGGTCGGATGAATTAATTTCTCTTAGAGCAACTCCGAAATAACACCTTGCATTAGCATAAATATTGTAAATTGGATAATTCTTTTGTTCATCAGAGGTTACATTTTTAGAATATAACTCATTGTGCAATGTTTTTATAGTGTCAATAAGTTTTGGTACTTCATAGTTCTCTTCTTTCGAACCAAAATGTATAACATTGGCAATTTCCGACTTCAGATCATTTGGCAGCGGTGCTATTTGATTGATTTTATCCAAAAATTCAACAATCATATTTTCTTCAAGCAATCTTTCGGTTAAATCTACTATTTTTTTTATTAGTATAGTTCTGATATAACGGTCAAGATCCATGTCTTGTTGCTCTTTATTATTCGTAATATTATTCGTAATCCATACCTTAATACTGCCATAATTTTTACAGATATGATCATAAATTGAATTTTTTTCTAATGCCATAAACCGACAAAAATTAATATACAGTTTGCTGAGATAAAGAACATATTGACCTTTATTTTTGGCATTTTTTCTGTCCTGTTCACAAGAGTCAGCACTCATATTATTTGAATCACCGGAATTCTTTTGCGAATAACTACCTAATATTTCTATCAGCAGTTCAACTTTCATAAGGTACGTGCAGTCTTTCCAAAAAATTAAATTAAGACCTGACTGGTATGAACGAAGAATGTCCTTAAAATTAGAATATATAATTAAACGATAATCAGAATTACTATCTAGCATGAAAGCGAGAGGAGGGTAAATCGAATTTTTTTTAGTTTTATCAGAATAAACACCCTGCATGCTAGTATTTGATTTATGACTTGCGGTCAAATTGTAACTAGCTCTCAGGCCTTGCGCAGGCACAGTGTTACCGTTATTCCTGGCAAAAGGATCACCATATATACTCGTCAACAGTCCAGACGAAACTTTATTATCCCTTGTATTTATTCGCGAACCTGCAGAGTTACCATGCAAGTAATCCTGGTCATCACTTGCAAAATGATCTCCATATATACCATGGTGCTGACCATTTCCGGCTCTGTTACTGCCATGTTCTTTATTCATTTCGACATCATTAAAAACATTAGGATCATTAATCATAGGAACCGGCACTTTCCTCTAAAGAATTAGTTAAATCACCCTGATTCCCATCTTTTGAATAACTGGTATTATCTATGGCACTACAATCATCCTGATCATCAAAAAGGAAACTAATATTATTTGTTGAGGAAGGATAACATAGATATTCTATGCAGTGATGGAGATTAAAAACCCCGGGAACAGACACGAAAATAAATATCGAAAAACATAAATGCACATCATCACTTAAAAAAGATATCGACAGATATTTCTTTTTTAGTGAATCCGTAAGTTCAGAAAATGACAACGGGTCATCGCAATTTTTCTTTACTATTATATTTCCAATCCTAAACAACCCTGCGTTTAAACCCTGCAAAGAAACTCTTACTCTATACAAAATACCTGATTTAGTCTTTTTCACAGTGTAAGGCGTATTCATCCTTTTTACATAAACAAGTTCACAACAAGAATTTTGTCGCTGAGTTTCAACACGAGAGTAATCTGAATCAGAATAAACAAAATAACCGGCAGTATAATGAGATCGCAACCATGATGAAAACAGTTTAAGCAGGTTCTTTGGTATCAACCTGTCAGTACTGTCTCTGCATATGCTGGAACCATTTATATCTTCATCATAATAATCAGGAAAAACATTTTCAAAGGAGAATCGAGTGGCAACATTACGTTCTTTCAGATACTTGATCATTTTAATATCATCAATGTATTCAAGTCTGAGAATACACGAATAATCAAGTTCACTGAATACATTGGCAAAATTTTCCGAAAAGCCTGACATTCCATAAAGGTGAACAACAATATCGTTCAGCAAGCTGTTATCCAAAGCTGCAATAAACATACTGCTACGCTCTACCCATACAATTATCGTCATTTGATTAAATTTCAAAAAAATAACATCGTAACGGGAAGAAAATCCAATTGACAGACTATTTTTATCTTTCAATCCGTACTGCTTATAGAATGCCTCATTGGAAATGAATTTCAGAGTTTCGGCAGAAATAAAAAATTTACAAGGTTCAGTCAGAGCGGAATTCTGCAAAATAAATTTTAGTATTACACCCTCCACCTGGGTTTGATCCATTTGATTAAAAGTGTCTGAATCTGAGTAATTCTGTTGTTTTTCCAAATTTAAATTAACACTAAAAAAAATTTCGATAAGACATTTACTGAAATAGTTTTTTATTGCATTAATAGATAATTCATCCTCATGATCACAGCTAAACAATTGATGATATCGCTTATTATCTTCAAATATATTTTGGATAAGACTGTAATTATTGTTAAAACCATTTAAAACAGGTTCATCATTTTTAACTGCAATAAAATTACAGAAGATAAGAAAATCTTTACGTAAAGTATAACGGTGTAATATCTCCTCCAGATCTAATCTTTCAATCTTAACTGTAGGTTTGACAGTCATTCCATCATTAACAGCAGCTTTATCATCAAGAAAAAAGAACAAATATGAATTCATATAATCAGTATTTTTATCTAATTTTGAATTCCAAAAATCAAACCGTTCTCCGAAAAATTTTTTTTCAATATAAAGATAAAGCTTGTAAAGGCACCAAAGTACAGAATAATTATTTAAGGGGTAATTAATAATCTTAACGATCAGATATACTGCAAAAGTTCTCCAAAAACTAGAATGAAATACACTGCAGGACAATAATTGTTTTTTTATAATTTCCCCTTTCCCCGTCTTTTCTACCATTTTTTCAAAAAAATTATCAGTCTCAATAAAATCATGAACTGACTCAATAGCATCTTCTGCTGATTTAACTTTATTTCTGCTGGAACCGTAATACCAGCATAAAGAAGATAGTTTATCCTCGAAAACTTCAATCAGTTCAGCAAATACATCCGGTACATAAGGTTTCCCAACCTCCATACATGGTTGCAAATTATTACAGCTGATTCTGGAATCAACGTCATTACGATTAGTTACAGGATTCACATCAGGTTTGGGTATATAAACGTAAGGTTTCAAAGCGACCAGCTCTGGTGAAAATAATAGAAGATTATCTTCCATAACCGCTTTTAAATGCCGATCTTCAAAACTGCTAAAAAACATTTGAAATAAAATACGAAGACGGGAATAAAAATCTTCTTTATCACTTTCATTCATGATGTCAGGATTAAATTGCAAGGGGATCTTTTTTTCCGTTTTATCTTCTGAATCATTGAGTTTTAAAAAACCCTTGATGTAATTGATTGCATCTGTACGATACTCCATATTACTGTCAGGAGCATTTAAAAACAAATCAATACGTCGGAAAAATAATGCAATTTGGGGATTACGGGCATATACAGTATTTGCAACTACATCTATAATTGGCTGAAAAACATTATCAATTTGTTTTTTTAATTGTTCAGGATCAAAAAGAACCAAGGATTCCATACGTTAAAAACACTCTACGTTATTACATTTATTTTAACTTTTAAGGTCTGTTGTTATCTGTTCAGATTTTTTTTCATATTGAAGTTCTCCATCAGCTTTTTCCAGATATCCGAATGCATTCTTTAACTTATCAATATTTTCTTTGACCACATTTACCCAACATTCATTTAGCATTTCAATATTTTCCTTTATATGCAAAGAATGTAATTCATTTGCTTGTTTAAACTGGTCAGTAAGAATTTCACACTCTCTTTTTACTTCCAGATCAAGAGTATCCCTCAAGTTTACTATAGTAGAGCAGGACTGGTTTAGTTTTACTACAGCATCCTGTATAACCTTTTGATATGAATTCTGCTGTTCCATGAGCTCCCTGAATGAAGAAGAATTCTGAATCATCTTTGTCTGATACTCCACTGAATCATTGAAAATATTCTGGAGATGTTCAATTCTGGTATTAAGTTCATTTACCACATCTTTCATTATATTCTGATTATCTGAAGCATTTTTAATCAATTGCATATATAAATCTGACGCATTATCAAAATTTTCGTTCAACCTTGCAAAACTCTGATCAATATTCACTAACTGGGAGACAAATGCATTTGAACTGTTCTGAATGGAATCGAACTCTTTCTGAACTACATCAACAAGAGTTTTATGCTGCAATTCCCACTGTTCATATTTCTCTTTGACATGTTCAGCAGCAGAGTCCTGTGCTTTAACCAATCTGTTTGCAGCAGCATCAAGATCCTTGGCCTGATCTTTAAGAATTTGCAGAAACTGTTCCTTAAATTCATTCACGATAATTCTTATACTACCAACTGTACTGTCATTAACCTTAGCTACATAAGCTGTTATTGCCAATGCTATTTTTTCAGCCATAACATTCGAATTTTCATCTAATTTAACACCAAGTTTTCTTATAGCGGTCTGTACGGAATCCTTTGAGTCGGAGTTAAGATTGAGATAAGGATAGAAGACATCATCTATATTTTTCTGGAGATTGGTTATCATTTTGGTTGAAAAAATTTTGGCTGCAGATAACACTAAAGTATAAAGTATACTTAACAACACACCCCAAATAGACGTAATAAATGCAGTCGAAGCGCCTCTGATTAATTCCTTAATCTGAGGAACCATATCAGAGCTTTCGCTCCCAACCCCGATACCATAATCACGAAGTGAGGTTAAACTTAGGAGTAAACCGATAAAGGTTCCTAGCACGCCAAAGGCAGTAAGTATCGATGGCATAAAAGTTCTGCTGTAATGAAGCGTATGGCTCCCCACTGTATCTTCATTAAAATGTTCAATTGCAGATTCCAAACTACCATAGGCGGTGTTATTTTCACATGTATATGGAACCAATGTATCTGAAAACAAGCCGATAAAATGCATTTTTTTCTCTATTTTCAAATCCATAATTGCCTGATCTGCAATTTGCTTAAAATTATTCTTATTGTTATTGATCTCAACAAATAATCTGTTATTGATATCTGAAGCTTTACCACTAATCTCCGCATTCACATAATAGAACTTAAAACCCAAAGCCACAAAAAACATAATGAAGGTAATAATCACCCAGTAAAAAGATATCTGTTCTCCAGATTTGTTAGGAAAAAGAAACTGTATAAAATTATCTTTAGATGACTCCTGCCCTTGAAAATATATACACAAACCAAACAGAACTGCGACAATGCAAATACCCAAAATGAAAGATAATCTAATCCATGATTCCGATACGGTGGCCCCGATATTCTGATGCCCTATTCTGTGAAAAAAGGCATTAAGTTCCATCTGTCTGTTGTCAGTACCAGATTCCGTATGTTTTTCATATAATGTACCGTCTACACCAACTTTATTATTTTCAAAACTATAATCATTCTGTGCACTGTAACCTTTACTATTATCTTCATCTTTTACTTGCGAAGAATCGAAAAACGCACTGTCTTCTGCAAAGTGAACTTCTACGTCCTGATTTCGAAAAACATTTTTTGCAGAATCGTTCATATCGTTCAGCGCCACTACAAGGTTGGCGCCAATTCCCTGGCTTGCTAATTTCTTACTTTCCTGATCTTCAATTTCTTTTCTAAACTTGTCTGGTGTAACTTTGCATTCATCTAAAACTTCATTTTTATGAAATAATTGAATTTTAAAAACGTAATCACGAGCAGAACTCGTGAGGAAATTAACCAGACAGGGATTAAGTTCTATCGAAGCATCCCCAATAATATCCCGGTCAGGATATGTAGACGATAATGTCAGGTTGGCACCTGAATTAATCCATCGAAACCGTTCTTCTTTTTCATCCCAGGCGATATCTAACTGACTTTCAGCATTATTAATAATCTTTAAACTTAAATCCCTAATATCAACTTTTTCAATAAAAGAATAAATTAATGTATTATCTTTAAAATTTATAGCCATACTTCAAAATACAATCAAAACTATTTATATTATTTGGAACAACTAGTAATCTGCGATGAGTGCATATTGACATTTAATCCAGAATCATTCAACCACCCCTTGCAAATCGGTATAGAAAAATCACAACTTACCTCTGGTAATTTGGATGCAAACTGTTCATCACAGTCAAGTTTAAAATCAGCGCGGTAATTCGCCTCATTAATTAATTTTACACTTCCGCAATCTGTCATATTCCCATCTTTTTTTACTGTAAAAGAAACCTGTCGATACGACTGATGAGATACAAGATAACTGTAAATTATCTGATGTCCATTTTCATCCCTGGTACTCAGATCAATTTCAAAATCGCTAAAGTAACATGGTAACTCTTTTTTATCTCCATCCAATTTTACAGTATGCGGATTATCATAATTATCAGCAGATTTTGAGTTTCCGATTATATCATCGTAGGTAATTTTCTCGCCTGTCGAATCATCCATGATGTAGTTACCATTAGGTGCATCCAGATCAACAACTTTCACACCATTCAATCCATTTTTGTTTGCTTTGATTTCCGGCGAATCCCTTTGTTCTGCTCTTTTATCCGTCATTTTTCCTTTGCCGGAATTCTCATCCGATCCGGAACCAACACTTTCACCATGGTATTTATCACTTTCTGTATTTCTATGTATGGATTTCCCATTATCAGATTCAGGAGCAGAAATATTGGTGTTATTTTCTCCCTCTGCTAGTGAACTTGTTCCGGTTGAAATTCCTTCTAAAGAAGGAATTGGTCCAGTATTATTCTGTTCAGTAGATACAGAAGGAGTATCAACCGACGACGGTACAGTTTCAGTTCTTCCAAAATTAAAAACTGTATTACTAATGCTTCTACCAGCAAGCAGCCAAAGAAGAAGAGCTAACAATAACAACAAAATAAGAATGCCTAAAAGAATCAAACACAATCGATGCGCTTTTTCTTTATTTTCTGAACTTTTACTTTCAGAAATTACATTTTTTTTCTCACAATACCACTCTGTTTCGCTACCTGATTCATTTAACTTACCCAGTGGTGTTCGCTCATCAAATGAATCATCTATACAATCACTGTTCTCCTCTACATTATCAGTACCACCTATATCAAAATCAGAATTTATACCTTCCGGTGCATCAGCGAAATAAGTATTTTCATTTTTGGAATTTTCATCATCAGGTTCAGCATTATCAAAGTTGTCATCTGCATAAATTCCATCTATACATTGTGTTTTAGTATTTTCAAAACTGTCATTTACATCATTATCTGCGGACTCTTGTTCAAAATCAAAATTTATTCCTTCGTCAGATTTACTGCTTTGAATTGAAATATATGTAATTTCATCATCGGTGTTTTGAATTTTTTGATTTGGAAATGGAACATAATTTACAACTTCGATATTTTCATTCTGCTCCTCTTCAGGATCTTTCTTTATTTCCAAATCAGAAATATATTTCTGATAAAATATATCTTCATCATCTTTATCAGCAATTCTTTTAATTCCCCACCCGGCAATTACGGGATACTGATCATTTATTACATAAACATTATTTTCCTCAAAAAACAAAGCACATCCATATTCATAATCCCTACTTTCATCATATAAATACGATAAAAACAACGAATCTCTATCGATACTATTTTTCTTACCTTTTCGATCTGTCAAATATTTTATTGCTCGCTGACGGATACTTTTTATTTTTTTTATTAATTCACCACGAATAACATCACGAAGTTCCGTATCGTACTCTGATAACTTGGATATTTTAGGGTTATATCCGTAAATATCAGGAACATACCATTCAATTTTATTATTTCCAAAAATAGGACACGAAAATATTGCTTCTACCGACTTTGCTTTGTCCTGTTCATCTCGATACAGTTCTCGGCTGATAAACCGGATAAACCTTTCCCAATAATCCCTCAATGAATATCCGGAAGCGCCTAAAACCTTATATTCACGAAGAGAATGAGAAGTAATTAAATAATTAGTATTCATAAAGAAGCTCAAAGATAAAAAACAATATTGATAATATCAAAGCGCTGACTTATAACGCCTATCTGTAATTCTAAAACATTTAATATT
>Ga0326510_1000094_pt1 | contig 9881 bp, 5 predicted proteins | sample 3_2548_0518_FD_203649 | JGI IMG/M metagenome (GOLD analysis project Ga0326510, IMG submission 203649) | Metatranscriptome of bovine rumen microbial communities from UC Davis, California, United States - 3_2548_0518 (Metagenome... | ecosystem: Host-associated > Mammals > Digestive system > Stomach... | reverse complement strand
GAACTGTCTCAGAACTACGACCGGATCCGCGATATATATAATAGTGATAAGAAAGTTATTATTGTGCTAAATGATAAAAACGGCAGCCTTAACAAACCTGGTGATACTAGCATTGATGAAATCAAATTCAAAATAGGACAGAACCTCAATGCAGTAAATCTTCAAAATAAATTTCATATTGTGACGGTTAATGCATTGAGAGCCAAAAGAGGTAGAATCGAACACAAACCCAAACTTTATGAAATGAGCAACATGGACGAGCTGTTTCAAATCATCACACAGGAGCTAAAAAATTCAGAAAGCTACCGACGCTGGCGCTCAATGATATCACAAATTATTGACGAATCAGGAAAAATATTAAGAGAACTTGATAATATAATCAATCATTCATTATCTGCCGATGTGATATCGAATTATCTTAATTTGGTTCGAGAACAGGAACAGTCACTACGCTCAAATATCAATTCTTTCATTGATCGCAGAATAGGGAGTATGTCGGCCACTCTACCTGGAATTATATGGGATTTACGTGACGATAAAGATAAAGCTGAAGAAATGATAAACCAAACTGTAAAAGAAAATCTATCGTTCATAAAGGAAAATCTAAGGGATCTGCTGCGAGCAATGAAAGAAATTCTTGACGATAACGCAAAGGAACTCGGCACAAAGGTAGGTGATACCCCAAGCAACGTAGAAAAGATTGATTACCAGAGTTCCCAAGAAGAATTCCAAGATATTATCAACTTATTGGATAAAGGTCTAGCCGACGATAATAAAAGATACGTAGATTTAGAAAATGACAAATCTGAATATAACAACGAAAGCAGTTTTGAAAAACGGATGTCCACCAATTTGTTCAGTTCAACTTTGGCGACAAGTGCAATTACCAGAATTCTTCCATCCCTCTCACTAAAAGCTTTTGTTCCGTATGTCGGACCGATTCTTCTTGGTGTTGCGTTACTTGCAAGTTTGTTTGGCGGCGGTAGTAAAAAAGAGTCACTTGAAGATGAAGCCTATCAGATTAATCAGCGAGAACAGGCTCGTATTCAAGCAGAGATGCAGGCTCGCAGGGAATTGGAAAACAAGTGTCGTTACATGTGCATGAATATATCTGATAAATTAAAGAAATCCATAAGTGAAATAGTTTCAGAAATGTCTAAGCTTCTTGTTGCCCCATGTAAAGATTTAGCATTTCAAATCAAGGAAGACAGCGGCCAACTTGTAGAACACCGGGAGGCCGTTTCAAGATACATATCCATATTAGAAAACATGCAGGAAATACTGAAGTCAGAAGAACTGAAAAAATAAAAAAGTTGCATCTTATTTTTTACGTGAAATACCACCAAACAGGGGTGGTATTTTTGTGTCATACTCCATTATCAGGATAGAATTCACTCTCAAACAACATTGAAATCAAGCAGTTTCACATATTCTAAATTATTCAAACAATCCGTTTCTATAGGAATGGGGCCCAATAATTATTTTTGGTGATGTTCATTAATAAAATAACCCACTGTCTGATTAATAAAACCGACAGCGGGCAAGGTAAATATACATTGCTGCATAGTTAATAAAGAGGAAAAACACGATGGTTAGAATTCTCCGTCTTTACTCTTTAACTGTTCACCGATACCATCAAGATTATAAATCACCTGCTTCACTGTATCGATACACTCCAGAAGTTTTCCGTTTTCTGACTGAATCTTAGAAGCAAGTTCCTTGAACGGTGTAATTATCCGTTTTGATGCCTCAGACATACAATCACTAACTGCTAATTTGATCTTATCTTCTAGATTCATACATAAATAACGACATTTGTGTTCAAGTTCGTTACGTGCCTGCATCTCAGCTTGAACCCTTGCATTTTCAATATTATTGTGTTCTTCTGCAAGTTCCTCATTGCTCGGACCACTGTTGCCTTTTCCAAATAAAGAAAAGATCAGAGACACTGCAACTATGGCGGCTGCAACATATGGATGAGAACTAGCTATTTTTGCTATAGTCGATGTTCCCAGAGCTGTTAAAATACCTAAACTGTTAGATGAACTTCCGTCTGTATTGTCTCTGTAATCACCAAATTCTTCATTAATTGGAGAATGGGCACCTTCCTTAATAAGTTCTATAAGTTCATTCCATTCTTCTTCATAGTTGACATTATCCAACAGTTCCTCGCTTTCGCAAGTATTCTTCAACTGAATTTTCAACCTAACAGAATTTTCATCGAGAAGCTCTTTGGTATGACGTAAAAGTTCTAACAGTTTTTCTCTAACCTGTTGAATATTATCATCTATCATCTGTTTTAAAGTGTTCTGAGCCATAACTTGGTTACTTTTTTGTGACCATATAGTATCCGGAAGTGTTGCTGACATTATTTTCATTTTTCGCTCAATAAATGAATTTATATCATTGCGTTGGCGCTCCTCTTGTTGTCTAACAAGATCTGTAAAATTTTTTATTTCCTTTTCACTCAGAGATGACTGATCAATTTTATCAAGTTCGGTCAAAACTTTCCTACATTCATCTGCGATCTGAAAAACTGTTGTTCTCCACTTGTGTGCACTGTCAGAATTTTTGATTTCATGTGTAATAACATCAATCAATTCTGACATGTTGCTCTTAAGATAAAGGTTTGAATTATTCTTAAGACGGGCAGTTCTTGCTCTTAATGCATTAACGGCAATAATCTGAAATTTGTTTTCAAGACCAACCTTATTCAAATTCTGACCAATCTTTAGTTTAATCAGTTCAATGGTATGCTCGGTATCGCTGCTGTCATTCAGTTTTCCATCTTTATCATTGAGAACAATAATAACCTTTTTACCGCTGTTATATATATCACGAATCCTTTCGTAATTCTGGGCTTTATCATGTGAGCCGGTGCTGCTCATAACAAAAATTACAACATCAGCTTTCTTGAGATGCTCCTGTGTAATCTTCTCATGAGCTATCGGGGCTCCAACTCCCGGAGTATCAGCAATACGGTATCCATTGAAGTCATAATAAGTTACCTTATCCGTGGTAGGTTTATCATCAACAACAGCTTTATCTGCTCCAATCATTTCATTGATTATGCTGCTCTTTCCGGCATTATATATTCCATAAACCATAATTTCAGGCTGAACCTGAGATAGTTTGTCCCTAACATAGTTGTTAATGTAATCTATCCTATTACCAAGCTCCTTCGAACGTTCACAATACGGGTATGTTACTGTTGTCACAAGGGATGCAAGATCCTTTATTTGCGAAGGGAAATCTATCAATTTTTCCGACATACAAATTCTCCATTAACTTTTAGTAACTCTTTTACTGATATCAGTAGTACCAGAAGGTATAAACCGGTAATATGCTACAGATTTGCAGGAAAAGTTTCAAAATAACCGACTCCAACCTATTGCTCAGAATTTATGTTCTTTTTCTGTTTTTCTAAAAATTCAGAAAGTGCCAAAAGAGATTTCTCTATAGAATTTATAAATTTTTCCTGAGGATTGTAGAAATTTTCCGCTATATTGTTAAGATTATCCCTTACAGTGCTATTTACATACTCAATCACCTGCGGCATGATATCCTCGAAGACAGCCTCTATATTGGTTCCGTTGGCAATATTGACGACTTTCGTACGTTCCCTATACTCTATATCGGAATATTCAGTTCCAAAAACAAAAGACATAAAACATTCTTTTAACCCTTCTGGCTCCCGTTCTTCTACGACTGCTTCCACATAGCTGTGTTCTACTTTGGTATATCTCTGTTTAATTCCTTCCGTACGTATATCAGCAACAGCGGTATTAAACGATATCTGCTCCATCTCTTCGAGATTCTGACCGATGATTTCCTCTAGGTAACCACCGATGATTTTTTTCATTTCCGAAGATGTTAATTCAATCAGAATTTGAGAAATCTGCTGACCTGAAATACTATTTCTTCTTGATACTTTGGCATTTAACTCTAAAAGTTTATCCTCTATTTTTGATCTAACAACAGATACAATATTCTTCGTAAGAAGATCGATTTTCGCATCAATTTGGACCCTAAATGATTTAATATTCTCCTTTACCCGCCTAATCCCAGCTTTGACAGAGGCCAAACCTCCAAAATCGTCATTTCCTTCAATAATATCATTAATAAATTTTATAAAGGCCTCCCGCGGTCTTTTCATTTTAAGTGCAATCACATTTTTTGAGGATTTCTCAATAATTTTATCCATAAGTAATGCAAGTCCGCTATCATTAAACATTGCAGAATCAGCTGTTGCCAGTGATTTTTCGGCAAGTTTCGTTGAAATACTTATGGCGCGGTATTTGGAAGAATCCAGTTCAGGATATGATTCTTTAAGTGCATTGCATATGTAGTCCTCCTGTGCTTTGCGCGTAGATACATCTTTTGGACAGGGGACCTTTATCAGATTACCTTCATCATCACAATCTTCAGTGAATGTATCAGATTTTGTTATAACAACCAAGGTCTCTTGATTGGAGGAATTAAGTAATTTCATATATTTCATATCCTCCATAAGCCCAGGCTCTGATGAATTCACAAGAAAAATACACAAATCAACATACTGCAGATATTTTTTTACGAGTTCATCCATTTTTACAAGATCTTCATCAGTTCCTAAAGAACCTGTTCCAGGGGAATCAAACCATCGCAATCCGCTTAATGTAAAATACTGAATATCACCTGTAGTATCAACCACACCTTCACAGAACCATCTTCTACCATCACTATCAGTTTCGGTTATTCCGCCGGTTGATCTTGCTTTTTCCTGACATGAAAATTCTGTAACAGGTATATGTTTGTACTTGTTGTCATACTGAGTCTTTAACCAAGGCCTTCCCGCAAGAAAATTACCAAGAGAACTCTTTCCGGCTTTTACAGCTCCGAATACCATTGTAACAAGGTATTTCTGGTGTTCCTTCATAAATTCTCTGCCTTCAGAGGTTCTTTCAAAAGTCTTCTGCCAGTCTTCCACCGCAACGGCAATGTCATTCACAACTTTATTCAAAGCATGGTCAACAGCTGTTAAATTTTCCTTTTTTTGTAAAACTTCAGAAGAAACACAGCAACTCTTGCTGAAACTGCAGATCCTAGAACTAATTTCATTATCAATTTTGATCAAAGTCTGCTCGAAGGTGTTAAGTTTTTCCTTAACCAGATCTAGGGTACTTATAAATTTATCTGCCTGACTGACAATGTAATCTTTATTCATAATTTTCATTCCTTAATATGGTTTCCGGAAAATTAACACGCTAAAACCCAGAATAAAAAAACACCCAATTTATTCCGAACGATTGTCATTATGATCGAGAGCCGCTTCATTGATGTGTGCAATTACAGTATCCAGCTTACTGATCCGGTCCTGATCTTTTTTCAAAGAAGCTTTCAACTGTTTAATAATATCTTGTATATTTTCTGTATTAAGATTATTAAACAGCGCAACAATTTCCTCATCAACAATCATTTCACTTTTTACTATATCCTTAATGCATTCAAGATCAGCAAAATCCTCAGACGAACGATTACGCTTTAATCTTCTAATAGTCTGATTAAGATCTTCTATTTGTTGCTCGAGTCTGGCTCTTTTTCTATTAATTTCATTCTGTTTTCTGGCTCTGGCTGCATAGTATTCATCATCATCATCATCATCATCGTCATCATCGTCATCATCGTCATCATCGTCATCATCATCATCGTCATCATCATCATCGTCATCATCATCATCGTCATCATCATCATCGTCTTCATAATCGTCATCATAATCATCATCGTCATGACGCAGACTGCGAAAAAAAGAAAATATATTACCTAACATTATTCTTATCCTTAAAGACTAATCTTAAAGTTTAAACATTAATTATCTGTCTAATAAAATGATCAAAACGGCTAGTATTACTTCAATACACATTAATTTCAGCTAAACTCTTTTTGGCAGTTTCCAGTTTTTTTACTGCCAAGGCTAATTCCTTATTTCTTTTATGAATTCTTGCAGATGCTTCGCCAACTCCCTTTAAAATTTTTTCAATAACTATCTTTTGGTTATCAATGCTTTTTTTAAGCGATTCTGCTATAGCTGTTAATTTTTTCTGATAGTCTTCAAACTGAGCGCTCTTTAATTCAAGATTTTCCGACTGCCAAACTGTTGAATTATTCAGGATAAAATCTCTCAGTTCCACAATACCGCTGTTTTTAATCAGGGCTGTCCGTTTCATTTCATTTGTTTCACGGATTCCATTCCGATATCGCAAATTAGATACCAGGAAAATTTTTATACGATCCAAACCAAGTTCATTTAGCAGGGATTTTTCTATTTTAGATTTTATAGAGGATATTTCATCAGGTTCATAACTTTCGGCAAAGGTGAGCACAATAGCTAAATGATCACGGAAATATTTTTCGGAAAACAGATTTCTGATTCGTTGCAGATTTGCAATTTCCTCACGATGAAGTTCACCAATCCTAAGAGTATGAACGTAAAAAATAAAATTAGCCCGAGAGTAAACACTATAGGCTTCCTTATCATCTGTGTCTGCAGCTTCTAGTCCGGGAGTATCGGTAAAATATATATTTTTTTTAAACAATTCTCTCCTATTTTCTACGGTTTCCCTAACGTCATTAACTTTAAAAATATCAGAATCCATTAAAGAATTAAGAAGGCTACTTTTTCCGTGGTTCATGCGCCCTGCGTTGATAATATTGATAAACTCCGCTTCTCCAGTAAGAACCGACGCTATTTCACTAATTCCTTTCTCCAATTTTTGGTAAACTCTACTAGGATATTTTTCAAAATTAGCCAAAGCATAATTCCGTATCTGCTCAATATAATCATCGATATTAATCTGAGTGCGTGATGTTGTGGTATCGTTTTTTTTAGAAGTTGTGGTTTTAGCTTTCATGGATAGCAACTCCACTTAATAACAGGTAATTACATTTCTTAATAATTGAACTTTTAAGACAATTATGCAAATAATATTCAAATCAAATATATATATATGTGATCAAAACAAATATTCACTTACACAGTTCATAAATTATTTATCATCAATAGGCAATTATATGCCATGATCAACCAAACAAAATGCAAATAGAAATCATTCAATTTGAATATTGCATACCGGACGAATATATCCAATATTAGAAACAGAGCCAATACCGGAATGGTTGATCCTGCCCTCACGATCTACAAACGAAACACTGCCGGAAATCCTTCCGGGTGTCCGGAGCCACCACCAGCAGGCACAGCCGGATTGACTCTCATAATTACACTCCCGGGCGTAACACGATGGATTGCAAATACGATCTCCGTCATCGCGGAAATACTCCCCTGCCTCATCAGCACTGAGGCAGAATACATAATCCTGTGATGTTCTTTCGTCACCGGCGTTAACATCAGTCAGTTCCAGGCGGGCTTTTTCCCGTGGTGAAAAAGCACGGTTATAAAAAGCGCCGTTACACCATTTTCGAAGCTCACTGTTGAGCCATACGGAACTGTCGGGATCAGAACTGAACCTGCTGCAGTCAACCGTCTGTTCCGTAATGATGAGCGCAGTACTGTCCGCAATCTGCAAAACCCTCCATCTTAAAGGTTCTACTGTCTGCCGGTCGACAGTGTAGTATGAGCCGAATTTTATAATCTGCCCAACCCGGGGCCGCAAGGTTCCTGCTGCAGAAAAATTTTTATTCTGTTCATTTCCATCGCACTTCACTTTCTGCTCATAATAATGCAGCAGTTCCTCCCAGACTGCTGCAAATTCAGGACTGCGGGATGACATTTCGCTGATCGTCCGTTCATGTTCAGCTCTGAAACTGTCGTAGGTATGCACTTTGTAATTCACCTGCCAGTCGGCAAGTTTTCTGACATAACCGGAAAAATCTTTCAGATCTCTGAAATAATGTTCATCAATGACAATCATGCCTCGGAACAGATGCTCCATTCGGGAAAATTCCTCGGGATCGGTGTTCCGGACTGCAGCTAACTGTGAGTCCATGCCATCACTGAAATAACGGTGAAACTGTTCAAGTTTACCGCTGTGCCATGCCTGCTGCAGATATTTAAGTTCGTCTTCAGTTTTTCTGAACATTCCCCCGGAGCCGGCGCAATCGTTCTGTCTCCCTGGAATTAAAAATTTTTCAAACCTGCGGCGCTCATCCTCCGGCAGCAGTGACGCATGCTCTTCAAGCTCCTTCCGGTAATCCTCCATATATTTAAGGAATGAGGGTAAATCAGTTTCGTAAAGTTTTTCCATTCTTTCAGAAAAATCATCAAGACTGCGGTAAATCTGCGCACCGATAATAAAATCCTCTCTGCCGGTCAGTGCCCGGGCGAACCGCAGTGCCAGTCTGAATTTTTCGACGGTGGCGCAGCTGAACATATTTCTGCAATCTTCAAAAAGATTGATCAGTCGTTGCAGCGGCAGCGGCTCCATCTGCTCTTTGAGCTGGATCTGCGCATACACTTTAAGAACCTCATCCTCAAGCAGCTGCTCAGCCGACTGAACCAGTACTGTGGCAGGATTTTCCAGAATACTGTCAATCAGCCGGTTACCGAAATCCTGCAGAGACTCAAAACAGAAATTTTTCCAGTAAATCTGTTTAATTCCTCCGGCAAGCTGATACAGCAGCCGGTAGAGCACCGTCATGCGGTTGTCCTGCTGTGTCAGTTCGGTTTCAGCACGCCGGCACAGTTCCATCCGCCCGTAATCCCGGTTGTTCTCATAATGTCTGGTAAGATACCCCCTGCCCAGCTCCCTGACTCCGAGATACCAGTGTCTGAAAAAATATGCAGCCAGTTCATGATTGCAGTAAAAGGTCTGATCCTCCAAATGATAGGCAATTGAAAATTCATGCTTTTCCTGCGGTCCGGCAACTCTTCCTGGAACCGGCTGTTTTTCACCTCGAAGCCATCGCTGCACCTCTTCATAGCCCCAGCGGCGGTTGGGATTGTCAGGACAGTCACGGTTCGACAGATCTTTGTAGGTAAGTCCGTCAATCAGATCTGCCAGTTCTTCGGGGAAATTCCCGGGATAACGGATTTTTTCCAGCTGGGCATAACGGGCATAATCCTCACTTCCGGCGGCAAGATCCTGAAACGGAGTTCGGCCGGTGAAAAGTTCGTAAATGCAGATCCCCAGGGAATAATAGTCGGAATATACCGAAAAAACACCGTGAACAGTTTCCGGTGCGGCATAGCACGGGGTGTTCTCCCTGGTGGTTACCACTATACTCCGGTCGGCTGTTTCTGTGCTGATCCCAAAATCAACCAGAACCGGGATCAGCTCCTCAAGGTTCATCACAATATTGGCTGGCTTGATATCCCGGTGTACAATTCCGAGACTGTGGATGGTATTGACGGTTTCAACCAGGGATGGAATTATCCTGGATTTAAGCTGTTCAAAACTGAAGGTTATGCCGCGGGCAAGAACCAGATCAAGACTTTCTCCACGGCAGCGTGCAGTAACTGTAAAGGTGAAGCCGTCGGTTTCTCCGTAACCTGCAATTTCAGGCAGAGTTGCAATATCCAGTCGGGAAAGTTTCTCCAGGACTGAAGTACTGATCGCATTTTTCCTGAAATACTGCTTTACCAGAAATTCACTGCCAGAATTATCATCAGTGGCAAGGTAAAGAAAAGCCTCTCCGGAGCCGGTATTGATTCTTTCCCCGACCCGGTAGCGATCAAGCAGTAATTTTCCGGTCAGACAGGGAACATTTCCGGCTATGCTTGCCGGATTGGTAAGAGTCCTGTTTGCACTGCTGTTAAGAAGCGTAACTCCGGTTTCTTTCATCCCATCATTCTCTATATGAAAAATTATGTCTTTATTCTATATACATTTAATTATTAAGGCTGTAACTTTGTATAGTATATCATTTTTTGTACTGTACAATTCGTG
>Ga0326510_1000089_pt1 | contig 10025 bp, 6 predicted proteins | sample 3_2548_0518_FD_203649 | JGI IMG/M metagenome (GOLD analysis project Ga0326510, IMG submission 203649) | Metatranscriptome of bovine rumen microbial communities from UC Davis, California, United States - 3_2548_0518 (Metagenome... | ecosystem: Host-associated > Mammals > Digestive system > Stomach... | reverse complement strand
CTCGGCTCACTACGGTAACGAATTACTCGCCTAAAAAGGCCAGTGGTAAACCCCACTATTGACCAAAGGTCAATTACATATCAATTTTCTCTGTAGGTTTTTCACTGCTCTGTTTAAGGGCTCTATTAACACAGAAGCTGTCAATCAACCCTGCAATGAAACCATCGAGAACACGTGCTGTGTCTTCAATAACAGCACCAGACTTTGTGACGCAGTCAATCCCCTGGAGGAAAGTTGGCGGGTTTAATAGAGCGTCAAATTTAAGGAATTTTTCGCACTTTAACTCACCGTCTGCATCGTACTCAAGCTCTTGTGTGATCGGAAGGGGTAGAAGTACTCCACCAAGTTCATTGAAGTCAATCAAGTTCGGATCGACTTTCTTCTGAATCTCAGTGATCCTTTCGGTGAACTTCGGATCCTCAAACTTCACGTCATCCAGCGCATACACTTCGCCTAGTAACTCTTCCAGTTTGACGGCAGAAGAGAATCCAAGGACGCTAGTTAGTAAGTTCTTTGGGACTTCTGAACTCAATACTTCAGCAGCGACCTGTAAAATCTCCCTTGCAACAGTGGAGTCAAACATTTTGATGTTTTGTCCATCTGCTTTGACTTCAAACTGCATGCAGTTTTTTCCTTTAACACTGTAAAAGTACAGAGCGTACGTGGCCGCTTGGAAGAGTTGTACAGCAAACCCAACCCTATCGAGACCTGCTTTAGCACAAGTCACAATCAATGGACTGGCAAAAATGCTGCTTGGATCGACAACCTGAAGATCCTTTTCTACAACAACGAACGGGGACGTAGCGCCGAGAGTCACCCCAACTTCGCTGTAATCAGCACAAAGGAACCTGCGCTTCTGAGCTCTATCCTTAAAGGACTTACCATTCAAGCTTAGAACATTTGGAGAGTCCGAGTCGAAGAACAGCACACCGTTGATAGAGCAGAACCCATCATCCAAGAGTGAGATCGTAAACTGATCCTTTCCCTTGTAAAGGCCAGATGTAAGTTTCTTTCCTGGCGCAGCTTCAAGAGCGGCTATTGTGGATGGGCTGATCATGTATGATGGTATTTTGGAGATCGAAAACTCACATTCCGAAGGTACTTCAACTCCATTCGGTATGGACATCTTTTTCGCTGCACTAAGGTTCGCCAAGGAATTTGGTAATTTAATGGCGTCGACATACTCATCTAAGAAATGTGCGCCACTTTTTTTAACGACTTCCGTTATTGGATTCAACTCCGTAACCCTTTCAACTGGGTCGAGTGTTGATATGGGGTCGTCATCCTTAAGTGGCTGCTTTAGCATTTCAAGGCGCTTAGCGTAGTGCGATTCCAGCTCTGGATTTGTTGAGGATGTATTCAAAACATAACCAACTTGACCGAAGAGCAGATCTGTCCAACTACAAGAAGTTGGGTCCTTTTGTTTAATTTGGAACAGAGAAGAACCACTGCCTCTTCTCTTAGAGAACGCGAAGCTGGCTACGCTGACTCCTTTAGACGGAGGAAGCACAGTATAAAAGCTAAAAATCACTCCGGATTCCGCACTTAAGCCAATGGATACGCTCTGTACCTCATCATCAATAGAAACTGGAAACTCAGCACTTGTTCGAATTGCCACTTCGCGAATATCCCCAATGTCACCATAGAAGACTGCACCCGTTTCCGAGTCTATAGAACACTTGTCCGTCTTGCTGGGTTGGGGATCCAACAAACCGACCGGCTGAACGCTCGATCCAGCGTGATTCACGAGGCGTAATCCAGAGTTGGTCTTAGCTCCAACACTAGAATACTTGTCCCTGTCAGCTGTAAAGGCTATAAAGCGCCCGCGGGTTTCGGGAACAACATAGCGGTGTACGGCGTAGATATCTTCACGAAGACTGGCAGTACTCATTTCGAAGAAACAGCCACCCATAACATCATTTAGCATGATTCTTTCGTAGCGTGCGCTTACTGCTATGAAGGCCATTTCAAGAATGTCGGAAAGACGACTGCGAGCTTTCTCTACACCCTGCTTGACGTCAGATGTGGCACTAAACGTTCCAGACAGCGAGTTCAATGGGTTGTAAGAAATAACAGAGCTTGTTTTTACGCTGACAGTTCCCAAATAAATGTCAGTCAACAATTTCTCAGCTTCATTCATCTCAATGAGACCAAGAGCATCGAGTTCGTACACATTGATAAGGTGTTTCTTGAGTTCTTCCCAGCGATTATTCAAGTGGACAAGTTTTGTTTCAGCACTCATTACCACCTCATTAAAGAAGTTGCAGTCAGCCTCAAAAACAGTCCAATATGCATCAGGGTTCAATGTATAAAAACCCTTTATAATCTTTCCCTGCTTCGCAATCGGAACAAAAACATCGTCAATGTTAACCTTGCTCTTTCCAAGTTCGTTAGCACTAGCAATTTTGATGTCCACGTCACAGAATTTCTTAATGTCATCAAAGTTGCTAAAATCCAAGTAACGGCTAGACAAGGTTTCCACGCTATAAAAAAGGTTTTTCAAACCAATCTTTTTTGCGATTTCACCCCCAATCAAGCTGGACAACCATTTTCCAGTATAAGCCATTTTGGACACCGCTATCGAATCAGGTGTGGCAACAGTGCCGCCTTTGATCTCGCCAAACCCGTCTTCAAACTTTGAGCACAAGTCACTACAATCTTTTATGAAATCTTCATTAACAAGATTCCCACCATCAATGCAGTTGGCTTGGACTTTTTCACAAAGCTGGATGATCCCATCTAAGTCCGGAGAGTTTTTAAAACACTCGGTGTGAGCCACCAACTTCACTTTACCATCTTTGTCCTTAAAGCTAAGACGGCCAGACAAAGTATCTGCCAATCTTGTGCCAAGCTTTCCGCTTAACATACAAGCTGAGTAGGACATGGCATTGACGACTTTTACCGCATCGGCTGTACAAGGTAAAATGCCTGAGTTACCCAAAACTAACTTGTAATACAAGTTGAGCTTGTAATTACGAAGCTCGCGGAAACTAACCACGCCTTTCTTCATGGCGCTTGTAGCGGCGCCCATGGCGTCGTAGACGTCTTTCGGAGAACCGAGAATTTTAACGTCTGTTAAGTAAGTGCCCTCACCTGTGGGCAAAGAGGTAAAAACCTCTCTTTTGAGGAACTTTCTCCTGTAAGCTTTTGAAATTTTATTCATAATACCTCCAATTAATGACCTTCTTTAATGAAAGTCAAATATCTTTCCAAAAAAGATCTAGACCTAGATGAGTCTATTTTTAGAGAAGTAGCTTTCCCGAAACCAGCGTCCTCCATCATTTGACTCATCCTTGCACCAGATGGCGAATTCTCTGGGTCGTAGTTATCCATTATATTGCGGAAATATTGTGGATTTTTTCTACAAATTAACATCGCATTGGTATAACCTTTCCCATAGGAATGCCAATCACCACCGCCAATAGCATCCAGAGCCTCTTGAAAATCATCCGCCAAACCACTCCTGTCTTTCTTTAAGGTTAGGTAAATAGCGGCAGCGTATAGATCTCCGATTTTCTTATGTTCTGCAAGGGCGACCTTCCAGTCACTTGCAGTCTTATCTAGCTCCACGCCTTGTGGCGTTCGAATTATTGCAAAGTGAGATCCAATGTCAAATTCAATGTCAGAATGGGTCCTTTTTCGCCAATCCTCACACTGTGGGTTCGTCGCATTTTCAATCACTTCGTCACGCGTTAAGTCATTAGTGCATGACCAGCCTCCTTGATCATCTGATCCCTCACCACTCAGTTCACTGACAAGTTTGCCAGGGAATTGTTTTGCCTCATATTCTACCACGCAACCATAATAATCCTGAAATGGATTAGGCGCTGCTAAGTGGTAGCGCTCTTTGGCAAATGCTATCCCTTCTGAGAGTAAGATACGCCAATTGGTCTGAGCAGTTTTTATGGTATCCACTGATCGATAACCAATATCCATCGACGCAATAAAACACCCCGTATTTAAAGAGTGCTTTGTTGTGTGTCCAATTCCCGAAGAAGTCTGAGGCCCATGAAACATAGCCCCCAATCTAGTTGCACTGAAACCAGATGCAGCATCTTTGTAGTACTCCTTCCTATTGGGATTATTACCAAAGATAGCATCAGCGAACTCCGGATTACTTGACCAGAACGTTTCAAAATGTGATACATCAGTCGCCCATGGTACGACTGTTGAAAAGCCGCGGCTCAGGAATTCGCGCACAAAAGTCTGGTAAGGAGACGTTGGTTTTGGATTCGGGAAGCCCCTCCTTGAATGTTCCAATGGGAGATCATACGGCTTTGTTACAGTCCCGTCGAACATGTTTAATGTCCACCGCGCTGGCATAATAATACGAGCACGGAGCCACGAGGCAGCCTTAGAGAATACTCTCCGGACTACAACCTTCCCTTTTATAACGGATGTGTGTCCTTTTTTAACCCATAAGTCGAACTTTTTCTTGAATATTGACCAGACCTGGTAAGGTGAGATCATCAAGGTAAAAGATCCTTTTTGAGTGCGAAGAAAGATTTCACGTGGCTTCCCTTGTAAACGGGACCACCACTCATCATCCAACGGGTCTCCAAATTCGTCTCCTGGCGCAAGTTCGCGCGTGTGGACATCCCATACCGGTTTGCTCTTGTCGCAACTAACAACGAACAACAACTTATCAGGGTTGTTGATGCGCCACGCGATTACGCTCTCCCGCGCAGCGCCCAAATTCTTCATCTGAATTTCCCATTTTGGATCACCTCTGAGCCCTTTTGCTAGGCCAGCAAATCTCAAGTTTACCCTAGGTAAAATTTCGTCTAGCAACGCTTTTTTTAGAGGGTAGTAGGATTGCTTGCACCATGCATTTTTTGGGTCATAACATCCATTACCTAACATGTCGAACTCTTTGCTCGGAAAGAAAGTTGCATCGTCTTTTGAGAAGAGCGTCCCGTCTGGTAGGAACCTATCAGTTCCGGGGCTTTTTAATGGTTTCATCTTCATACAAAAGTCAGAAGGCATCTTATCGAACATCTCGAGCATGTTAGCCTCGATCCACTCGCAATAAATCTCAACATCCTCAGTGTAGCGCTTTAAGGCTTCCCTTTCTAAGTCTGTGAAATTCATTTTGTAGTCAGCAACTTTTTGAATCTCCAATGCTGATGACGGCCATGACCCGTAATCCACCCCAAACCATGCTGCATGTTTTGTTTCGGTTTCACTTTTTGCTCGCCTTTGCCTGGCGCGTGCAAGCGTGCGAAAGAACAACTTCCATTTCTCTTGACCACTTACGAGAAAATCAAGTCCGGTTTTGTTACCATCACTCTTGAGCGGCAAGATTAACGCGAAAGTTGTTTCCGGCATGGTGTGGGCATTGTTCTTCAATAAATCATTGCTCTTAACAACATAGCCTTTTGACAATTCCTCATTTACTCTTCTGGCCTCCGAATCATACTCTGAGAACGTCCCATATTTCTCACATAACTCATCCAAGTCCTTAGTTATATTAATTGCGCAAGGAGCGAAATCAAAAACTAAGTTTGGAAATACAGAAAATGGTGTGTTGTCAAGGAATGAAAAAGGACCAGCCACGACTAAGCGTGGAAGCTTTTCGGGAGTAACGATGTCAGACTCGATCTGGCCAATGTCGAGTAAAGGAACTTCAGCATTAGGGTCCGCATCTTCGATCATTCGTAATCCTCCGCTGAGTCTTCTACACCATCCTCTTTCTTTTCCTCTTCTTCAGGTTTCCTGGGCGAGAACACAGAATCAAAGCTGGTTATTTTGTGTTCCTTAACATCCGCAGTCACTTTCTGCCCCTTTGTTTCAGGGATTATGGAGTCGTCTACAGTGTCGGTAACCTCATCCACGACAGAGTCGACAGATGGTCCAACGATATCAGAGGTCGCGAGCTTAAAGATAGTGCTAGCTTCTGCTAAAAATCTAGCCTTTGGGGAGATGTCGCCGTCAACGCTCTTGGCAGGTAGATCGCGATAGACATCCTTAATTGACTCTATCAAGGTAGTTTTATCCCTTATCTCGCCATCTACAAAGACCCCCTTCCCGTTATTAATTTCCGCATGAAGATATTTGGAATAATCTCGGGTAGGATGCGCTTCAGAACGCTCCTGTTCATTGGTTGACGGTTTTCCGCTTGTCTGGGAGAAACCACCATCACTTGGAGAAAAATCAAATTGTTTCATAATCACTCCTTATTTTAAGATCACACCTTTTCCACTTGTGAGTGGGTGGTCCAACGTTAACTTAAAACCACCTTTTGACATATCATAAAATTTTATGAAGTAAGTGGTTTCGTCCTTCCGCATTATGCGGCAATTATGCACATTAATATCGTGCTCAAGCTTCTTCTTCTTAAGCTCGTTAGCGAACATAATCTGAATGCAGTTATAAACATCAGAAGATATTTTTCTATCGAGCTCAGTAGGGAAGTCTTTAACGCTTTCAAGCCTCATCATTATCCTCCTTATTCATTTCCTTTGTAAGGGTAACGTATTTGGAAATTGATGCGATCAATCTGTCCTCATCAATTTCTTCAACCTCAGACGGTTCCGTAGCAGAGTTCTGAAAGGATACTGGACAACGCCTGGCGCGGAGAGTTATCACCGAACTAGCAGGTACGACCGCAACCAGCTTTGAACTTGACAAATCCCGCGATGTCTTGATCACCCAAAACATCCTATCCTTCGTATCACTTGGAGTATCAACGAAGCACATGTAAAGGCTTTCAGTGTCTTTAAAAGACCTTTGAACCGTTACATCACTTAATTTATAAAACCAAATGTGCGCTACATCGCGCCGTGTCAATCGGTGTGTTTGGAAAACAGGAGCAGTAACGTGTGAGCCGTCTTCTGTCCAAGAGAAAGCGATATTACCAGACTGTAACCCACTTAGAGAACCGGAGTTGATTGACTGGTCTTCTTTCTCTGAACGATTAGTGTACAAAACACTAACTGTATTACCTGTAGCCAAATCTTCCGATCTAGTCATACCAGAAGACACACCATTTGCCTTTGTAGTGTCAATATGCTTTCGCACCACATCAAACAGTTGGTTCGCAGTTTCGATAAACCAATCACCTTTGCCCTTCACAAGGGCATTGTTGAATGGATCGAAAAGTTCGTTTTTGATCACGAACATACTATCTCCAACCGTTAACCTGGTACCATCACCTAAAAGACCAGCGGCAACCGATTCGTTGGCGAGGACGGCGAGCTCTTCCGGTATTTGCCGGATAAAAGCTAGACATTCAGCCCCACTTAGCACTAAGGGCTCTTTCCCATCCGCTATCTCCTGAATATCTTCAGCTGAACGCGTATCCCAAAGACAAGGAGAATTAAGGATGTCGGATACTAAGTTTTCGTTCCATCCAACTCTCCATCCATTGCTTTGTGGATCAATGTCTTCTGCCGTCAATTGCTCAATCCATGCTCTAGATGTTGGGTTGCGCATATAAGCTAGGATTACGCTCTGTAACGACACCGGCTTATGAGTCTGACGAGCTTCGGACAGCTCTACCACAGCTTGAATTGCTGAATCGGTTGGTTGCTGCATCGCCCATTTTCTCCACTGAGAGTGTAATTTTCTTGCTGGTGACCCACTATCTTGGTTTAAGTTCACTGACAAAGCTCGGGTGGCCAATTCTACGAACCCTTCAAGCGTAACCTGAGAAGGGATTCCAGTCCCTTCAAAGTCACTGGTTTCTAGTTTGGCGCAATCCACAATTTCAACCCCACTAAGAGTGAACTGCGGCTCAGCCAGGAAGGATTTCGTCACGTTGCGGACACAGAAAATGAAAGTAGGCAACTCGTCATCCTCATCCGAGTCCGATTCTCTTCCATCAAAACAAAGCCCATAGAAGGCACAAGAGGAGTCGTATCTTACTGGCGAATTTAACGATACAATTCCCCTTTGCCCATCTTCCGTTGAAGTGTAGCACCATTTGAGTCGCAACTTTTCGTACTCGGAGAATGTCAACTTCTTGACCCCAGGCACGTTAAAAGCCTCGCAACTGTTTGACGAGCATGGGCGCCACATTGGTCGCCGGTTCTGGTCATAAATTACCATACCAGAAACACAAGGATCATCTGCAATGAAAGGGCAATTTGCCACGCTCAAGTTTAATCTGAGGAGTTCAGGACGGTAATTTAAACCTCCAAATCGCCAGATGGCTTCAAGAGTACTAGGTAAATCGCGAATGCGAATGGTCGACAGGAGTGTGGTTTTTCCAGTTCCTGCACTGCCTGCCTGTTCATTGTTTCTTCGAATAGGGTTAAAGAATTTCATGTTACAAATCCTCCTTGCGGCGCAGGGTGAAATTAACCTTTAATCTGTTGCACTCGGACTCGAAACTTCGTTCAATCACCGGCAACGTTCTGTCATCGACATAAACCTTCTTCTCTGTGGGGCGCAAAGTGACACCGCCACTCGTCTCCGTCCAATCCCAGTCGACGGAACTATGGCTTTCACTTTTCAGTGTCGACCAGTCCCTAAGTATTCCTAAAAAATCATACCAATCGGAATGAATGGAATACTCAACTGGAATAAATTTATTCCGCAGCTTCATGAGACGAGTGAGATTACTTTCATCGTAGAGCTTTGTCAAGACCGCTAGAATCAATACTGTATGAGTGGGAACAACTTCAACGACCGAGTAGTGATTAGCATCGATTGGTACTTTTGTCATAAGGACGGGTGACCACACGTCGCTAACGAGCTCTAATTCAATTAAAGGTTTAAAAACAGCCCAGTCCTGCGAGGTTGTTTCCAGGTCGTGCATTGCTTGAAGCGCTTCATTCCATCGCGAGGCAGTAAACTCTAAGTTGTTGCTGCTAAAGCAAATACCAAGGAGCTCATGACTCCTATGGTCGGCAATTAAGAAGCAACATTCATTTCCAACTTGCACCAAGTGCGCATCAACTCCAAGCTCACTCAGCTCAAAACCTGTAACTGGTTTTTCAACAACATAGTTAGAAAACCAGTGAGTCGTAGAGCTAATAGCTCGCTTGAGCGAGTAGACATCAGAAACGAATATCTTGAAGAAGCCGTTTTTAAAGATAGTAAAATATCCTTCTGTGTTAACACATGATAAAAAATTTTTATAACCATTTGCGTAAATGTGCCCGTCTTGTGAAAAAATTTTAACCGTGCTCATTTTGCCCCCTCGATGGTTCCAACCGACCATCCTTCGTGTTTTTTAATTACACCGGCCACCTTATCCACACCTACCTCCGCGATTGTGGATTCTGCAGTAAAAGATGTATTCCGAATGATGTCTTTAACGTAAGCATCCTCGTCATTACCGTCGCTCTCTGGAGCATACCCGTGTACGAAACTTTTGATGCTGAGTGTTTGTGAACGCTCCACGCGACCCTTAAGGGCAGAAAATCCAGCGTCATAACTTTCAAAGATGGCGTAGTTTCTGGTGATCCCATCTTTTCCGGTTACTTCGAATTTCCCAATTACTCCAGGCCAGGAGTTTGGATAAACGAAATTACCCGGGTTGTTACACCGCCAGGACAGAGTGCCCCCGGTCATAGTGGTTACAACGTCACCAGCAGAATTGCGGTAAATAACCTTTCGTTTACCACTCTGTTCTGCGGATGTGATGTGCAGTGCATCATGGTTCATAACCGTTGTTGTTGACTGCAACGGCTCTCCAACTGCTACGCTGGTCGCTGGATTATCATCCTTCCCCTGATTTTGCATCGGGGGAACAGTGGGAGCAGTGACAAATGCCGCAATCAACCTTTTGGGTTTGAGCGGATCCCGCCTTCCAGGTGTAATCTCTCCCGTATCGCTGATAACCAGTGAAGCTCTGTCTGGAAAGAGCAATCGAGAGAAATCCTTAGATAAGAAGATCATATTCGACCTCCTAAGAAAAAATGTGTTTTCCACAAGGAAAACAGCCGGGTTGCCTAAGCTTTCGGCCACAATTATTCTTTTCCAGTACAACCTTGTACTGAGGTCCAAGCCATTCCACTCCTCGCTAGAGAGTGCGGACCTGTTAAATTCTTTCCAGAATTTGGCTAACAATCCTTTTG
>Ga0326510_1000087_pt1 | contig 10051 bp, 4 predicted proteins | sample 3_2548_0518_FD_203649 | JGI IMG/M metagenome (GOLD analysis project Ga0326510, IMG submission 203649) | Metatranscriptome of bovine rumen microbial communities from UC Davis, California, United States - 3_2548_0518 (Metagenome... | ecosystem: Host-associated > Mammals > Digestive system > Stomach... | reverse complement strand
CTTGTCTACAAATAATTCTCAAATAACTATTAACAAATATTAAACCAATTAACAAGAACCATGCCATAGGAAGTAAAATTGCAGAAACAGCCATTGTGAGCCCAAGGAGCTTGACATGGATAGGGGAATAATGTCCTCTTAGATTGATCTAAACAACGTATAAATAATTAATACTAACATATCATTTAAACCTTTTAGTATGAAAATTAAGTGTAAATCTTATCTCTTGGGGTTATTGGCACTATGGTGCCTTTTGCCCAGTGTGTCTTTTGCCCAGAATCTCCGGGTAGAAGGTCAGGTGAAAGATGAGAAAGGTGAGCCCATGATTGGTGTTTCCGTTGTTGTAGTTGGCACGGGAACAGGTGTTGTCACTGATCTCGATGGCAATTTTGTATTGCCCTCTGTTTCACAAAAAGCGACTTTGGAGTTTTCCTACATCGGCTATCTTTCTAAGCAGTTGAAGCCCAGTCGCAATATGAGCATTACGATGCAGCCAGACATGCAGAGTTTGGACGAAGTAGTGGTGATTGCCTATGGACAGCAGAAGAAGGTAACTATTACGGGGGCCGTTTCTGCTGTAGGTGGTGAAGAGTTGCTTAAAGCACCTGTTGCCAACGTCGCAAATGCCTTACAAGGTAAGCTGCCAGGTATCACGGTAGTTCAACCTTCTGGTATGCCAGGTGACGATGCTCCAACCATCCGCGTTCGTGGTACTGGTTCTCTAAACGATGCAACCCCGTTGGTGCTTGTCGATGGTGTAGAACGTCCGTTCAGCCAATTGGATCCGAATGAAATTCAGGATATTTCTATTTTGAAGGACGCTTCGGCAACAGCAGTATTCGGTGTACGTGGTGCTAACGGTGTTATCTTGGTTACTACCAAGCGTGGTACACCAGGAAAGGCCTCTGTGACCGTTTCTGCCAGTGCAGCTATTCAGCAGATTTCCCAATTCGTTGATTTTGCTGACTCCTACACTTATGGAAAGTTGTGGAACTATACCGCTATCACGGATGCACTGCCCATGAGTCAGTGGCCAGGTACCACCAATATTACCGACTATACCCCATATGCCAATACAGGTATTAAGTTCAGTCAGGAGGTGATGGACCATTTCCGCAAAGGCGACATGCCTACCACCTTCCCCAATACAGACTGGATTAAATATATGATGAAAGATGCTGCATGGCAGGAACAGGTGAATGTCAATGTAAGCGGTGGTACGGAGAAAGTAAGATACTTTATTTCTGCCGGTTTCCTGAACCAGAACTCCCTCTTCAAGACCTTTTCTAAAAATGACGATGAGACCTTTAAGTTCAATCGATTCAACTATCGTGCCAACTTGGATATCGATGTATCTAAATATAGCCAGTTAGCGCTCACCTTAGGTGGACGTGTTCAGAACCGCACCACAATGGGTGGCGGTGAGGGATTCATCTTCCGCTATTTACAAGGTGCAACTCCATACGCTGGTATTGGTGTTGACAGTGAAGGTCGTCATATTATTGCAGATAAAAACATTGTAGGAACTTACGATCGTGATGCCCTCTCCAACTATTATGACTTGGGTTATCAAAACGAGAGTACTAATGCGCTGAACCTTGACCTTCAGTACAAATTGGATTTGAGTTTCATAACCCCAGGCTTGGATTTCAAGATCAAGGGATCATACAATACTGAGTACACTGCCCGAAAGAACCGTCAAAACGGATTTGGTACAGGTGTCACCTATGTGGCAACACTTGTGGACGGGAAAGAAGTGCTCCGCAAAGAAGGCATCACTTGGCCTATCCCTTATAGTGAAGCAAAATGGGGTAGTCGTAACTGGTATGCTGAGGCGAGCTTCAACTATGCCCGTAAGTTCGGAAAGCATAATGTAGGTGCTTTGTTGCTTTACAACCAGAGCAAGACTTATTATCCCTGGGACTCAGATAATAGCTTGTATGAATCTATACCTAAAGGCTATGTAGGATTAGTGGGGCGTATCACTTACGACTATGATACTCGTTATATGATTGATTTCAATATCGGTTACAACGGTTCTGAGAATTTTGCCGAGGGAAAGCGTTATGGTACATTCCCATCATTCTCTGTAGGTTGGATACCATCCAGCGAGAAATTCTGGGAACCTATTAAAAAGTATATCGGTTATCTTAAACTGCGTGGATCTTGGGGTAAGGTAGGTAATGATAACACCAATGGAGCCCGCTTCCTCTATCTGCCAGGTGCATGGCAGTTCTATTCAGGAACAATGACAGGAAATCCACAGAATCGCGGTACAAACTTCGGAACGAGTGGTGGTTGGCTACAGGCTGTAAAAGAGCTGACTGCAGGTAATCCAAATGTCACTTGGGAGACTGCTTCTAAGTTTAATATTGGTTTGGATGCCGCATTCATAAATGACCGCCTGACGGTGAACTTCGATATGTTCTGGGAAGATCGTAAGGACATCTTGGTATCAAATGCCTCTCTGCTTCCTGCTGTGACTAGTCTGCCTGTAAGCTATGTAAACGAGGGTCGTGTAAAGAACCACGGTTATGAGTTGACGTTGAGATGGGCAGACCAGATTGGCGATTTCCGCTATAGCATCAGCCCAAGTATTGCCTTTGCTAGAAATAAGGTGATCGAGATGCTTGAGGTACCACCTATGTATGACTATCTGAGTCATACCGGACTGCCCGTAGGACAACCTTTCGGCTATGAACTCTTTGAATTCTATCAGGAAGGGACCGAGGATCGCTATAAGGCACAATATGGTGTTGACATGCCTGACCAAAATATTGAATTGAAACATGGTGATGCTGTATATGTTGACTTGAATGGTGACGGTGTCGTTGACCAAAATGACCAGAAGCCTCTTGGTTATACAACTAACCCAGAAATCACATGGTCCATCAATGCAAGTCTGAACTGGAAGGGAATTGACTTCTCTATGCTGTGGGTAGGTGCCGATAACACCAGCCGAACACTGAACGGATACTTCCGTGACCAGTTTGGTTCTACCAATACTTCTGCTTTGGTACAGTGGGTTGCAGAAAACTCTTGGACGGAGGATAATCCAAATGCAATCCTTCCACGTATTTCGTTTACTAACCGTGTTCATAACAACCGTGACTCACGTGCTTGGATGGTTAACTCAAAATATGTGCGTCTGAAGAACTTGGAACTTGGCTATACTATTAACAAGCCAAAGTGGTTACCCCTGCTTAACTACGTAAGATTCTATGTATCTGGACAGAACTTGTTAACATTTGCAGACTTCAAGGGTAATGACCCTGAAGCTCCAGGTACAGGACTTGATCTCGGTATGCGTTATCCGATGACACGTGTATATAATTTCGGAATGCAAATTAACTTCTGATAAATTGAATGACAAGAAGATTAGAAAATTATGAAAAAGATATTTAATTACATATTAACATTGGCGATGTCGATTAGCATCTTCACTGCGTGCGTCGACGATATCAATGTGGGTAATGCTTTCTTGGAGAAATCTCCAGGTGTCGATGTAAATGTCGACACGGTGTTCTCTAAGGCAGAATATGCTCGCAATTTCCTGTGGAGTGCTTATGGCCAGATTTACTGCATCTACACAACAGGAAACACGATGAATGCTACGCCTATTGATGCCCTTTCAGACTCTTATCATTGTTATTGCGGATGGGGCGGTCCTAAGCAGACCTACTACACAGGAAACTTGACAGAGGATAGTCAAGATAATCCAAATGGTAACTATCAGGGAAAATTTGCCTATAAGACAGGTAACCCAGACGGTGATGGTCGTGTTTCTATTTATGAGACCGTACGCAAATGCTGGCAGTTGATTGAGAATCTTGAGAAAGTTCCCGACATGTCTGATGAAGAGAAAAGTCGTCTGCGTGGTGAAGCCTATACGATTATGGCTAGCCGTTACTTCGACGCCTTCCGTAATTTCGGTGGACTCTGTCTCGTAAAAAAGGCGTATGCCGTAGGAGAGGGTTTCGAAGAGGGACGTGCTACAGCCTTGAAGACTGTCGAGTTCATCGACTCGCTGCTTGATTGTGCTATCAAGGAGCCAGGATTCATCTGGAATGTTCCTAATAGTGATATCGGTCAGTGGTCTGGGCGTCTGACACGTGCTTCTGCTCGTGCACTTCGTGCTAAGTTGTGGATGCATGCCGCATCTCCTCTTTTCAATAGTGCAGCCCCCTATATTACTTATGATAAAAAGCCAACTGGTTTAGAAACAGAGGAACATGTATGGTTCGGCAAAGAAGACCCAACGTTGTGGAACAGATGCTTGCAGTATTGCAATGATTTCTTTGATGATAATGCAGCCCATGGCAACTATTACCAGTTGGTTCAACCAGAAACCCAGGATGAGGCAGGTTATCGTATGGCTTATCGCCGTGCTTATCGTTATCGTAACAACGAGACCCGTCATGAGAAGCTCTTTGATGCCCATCCTTCGATATATCTGTCCGATGATGTCGTAAATGGCTCCAGAGAAAATCACTGGGGATGGGGTTGGGACGGTTTCTGTCTTGACGGTCTTCGCCAGGGGGGGTGTGTTCCTACCAACGAGTTGATGGAATGCTTTGGTATGCAGGATGGTCGTGACTTCCCCTATTCGGATATCTATGGACCTGGCAAGAATCCTACAGGTATCGATATCTTTGCTGATCGTGACCCACGTTTGTATGAGACGATGTTAGTTCCTAGACAGTCCCTGCCAGCAGGCTTAGACTATGCTGGTCAAAGTTACGCTGACACATGGGTCGGAGGTGCAATGTATAATAATAAGGATAAATTCGGAGACTATAGCAGTGATGACTGCGCATCAGGTTACAGAAAGTTTAAGTGGATGCTTGATTATACGAACGATAGAATGAATGATGACTATATCGGCGTTTCATATATCCGTCTTGCAGAGGTTTACCTAATACGTGCAGAGGCAAAGGCTGAGACTGGTGATCTCCGTGGTGCGCTTGACGACTTGCATGTTGTTCGTAGCCGTGTGGGATTAGGTCGTCTTGAGACCATGAATCCAAGTCTGAATCTGACCTCTAACAAAGAGAATCTGATTAAAGAGATTCTCCGTGAGCGTAACTGCGAAATTGGTGCTGAGTGTGGTGACCGTGTTTACGATATGATTCGCCGCAAGTGTCAGGATTTGTTTACTAAACCACTTCATGAGATTAGGATTTATCGTCTGGATGATGCAGGCAATCGTATCACTGAAGGTGACACGCAGTGGGATCCATCTACACCATGGCCTAAGTTTGAATACGAAAAGCCTCAGATTGTTAATGGTGCCCGTCGCTGGTGGGATCCAGGCTACTGGACCAATAAATGGTATCTAGACCCAGTTTCTCGTAATGAGGTTCAGAAGGGATATGGACTTACCCAGAATCCTGGCTGGTAATTTTTCCAATTGAAAATTTGAAAATTGAAAATATTATGAAAATAAGAAACATTTTTATATATACCTTAGTGGGACTCTGCGGTGCTCCAATTTCGGCGAATGCCCAAGTTACACTAAGCGACAAACAGTCGCAAAAGGTAGATTTAGGCTATGGCGTTGAGCAGACAGAGTTTCTCACAACAGCGGCAGTAACAACGATTACCGCAGAAGAGTTAAGTCGTACGTCTGCAATTAGCCTGGCAGATGCCCTATATGGAAAGCTTCTTGGTCTGAATGCCTACCAAAACACAGGATTCAAAGGTGAGGAGGGTCGAGGTGCTACGTTTAATATCCGTGGTGTCCAGACGACTGGTGAACGAGACATCCTAATTCTTGTCGATGGTGTGGAACGTCCTATTGATCGCCTCTCTGTCGAGGAGGTGGAGAGTGTTACCGTACTGAAAGACGCAGCTGCCGTAGCACTTTACGGCCATGAGGGTATCAATGGAGTACTGCTAGTTAAGACAAAGCATGGCGGAAAAGATGGCAAATACCATTTCAAAGTGGGACTCTCTCACAAATTCCAATTTGACCCCAAGACAGCAGATATGGTAAATGCTTATGACTATGCAAACGCACTAAACCAGGCTCGTCTGAACGATGGAGGTACGCCTGCCTATACAAACGATGAGTTGGAGAAGTTTAAGGATGGCAGTGACCCCTATGTTTATCCTAACGTCAATTGGAAAGACCAAGTGTTCAAGAACACGGCACATGAGTCGAATGCCTACTTGTCTTTCTTCGGTGGTACGGAAAAGGTGCAGTATTATGCACAACTTAATTATACAGATGCTCGTGGATTATATAAGAACCCCGATCAGGGCGACTTTAATTCACAGTTGAAGTACTCCAAACTGAATATCCGTGCAAACGTAGATTTTCATGTCAGCAAAACCACTAGAATAAGTGCGAACGTACTGGGTATTTTGATGGAGACTAATGGCGTTCCAAATATCAATTCCAATGATGCATGGTGGCATCTCTATAAGGTGCCAGCCCTTGCATTCCCTGTTAAGACGGCTGGTGGTGTATGGGGCGGTAGCCAAACTTACGGCAACAACAACCTCTTGGCGAAGTCACAGGGTGCAGGTTTTATGAAGACGCATCAGCGTCAGATTTGGGCTAACATGACATTGGAGCAAGACCTTGATGTTATCACTAAGGGCTTGAAATTCTACGTGGGTGCTTCGTATGACAACTCTTCTAATACCATTGAGACCCGCTCAAAGGGTTATCAGTACGGTTGGAATTACTATGATACCGCTGGTGCTTTAAAGGAGACTGTGATGGGTACGGTAGAGGACAAACTATTATTCAACCACTGGGTTGATTCGCAATGGCGTATCGCAACCTTCAATGCCGGTTTCAAGTATGCCACACAGTTGAATAATGGTGATAACCTCGCAGCTAATGCCAACTACAATGTGAAAGGTGAAATCCGCGATGGGCAGAACAATACGTTCTATCGCACCAACTGGCAGTTAGCTTTGCACTATGACCACGCTAACAAGTTCATGGCTGATGTTGTTTTGGCTGCCAATGGTTCAAACCGCAGTTACCCTGCCAAATGGGCCTTCTCACCCACAATGGGTTTAGGCTACATCTATGCCAACAAGCCTGATGGAAAGATTATTAACTATGGTAAGGTTCGCCTTTCAGGTGGTATCCAGCACACGGACTACGTACCCGCAGCCGGACTTTGGCTTGCTCGTTGGAATAATGGTCATGGCAATTTCTGGTATGGTCAGAATTTCACAAGTTCATGGGGCGCATTCCTAACTCAGTTCCCCACTGATAATTTTGCCCAAGAAGTTGCGTACAAGACCAACTTAGGTACCGACCTGAGATTGTTCAATTCATTGGACGTAACATTAGATCTGTTCTACCAGCAACGTCGTAACATTCTGGTAAGTGCTGGCTCACTTAACTCAAGTGTTGTAGGTATCCAGTCATCATACGATGATAAGGGTCGAGTTGCAAGTTGGGGTATGGAACTGGGGCTGCGTTATGCCAAGACCTTCAACAATGGTTTGAATGTCAATGCCGGTTTCACTTTCTCAACAGTGAAGAACAAAATCTTAGAGTGGATTGAGAATCCTGCATACCCCAACCTCTCTTTAGTTGACGGTCGTGCTGATTACGAGCGTGGTCTTATCGCTTTGGGCTTCTTCCAGAGCCAGGAGGAAATCGATAATAGTCCTGTTCAACAGTTTGGTCAGGTGAAAGTGGGCGACATCAAGTATAAGGATGTCAACGAAGACGGTGTCATCAATCAGAACGACTTTGTAGCTCAGGACTATGGCAATGCTTTCCCAACAGTGAACTATGCTTTCACAATTGGAGCAGAGTATAAGGGATTTGGTATTAATGCCACATTCCAGGGCGCAGCACATCAGGTGAAGAATCTGCGCTACGTGGACGGTGTGTGGGGAGCTCTCTCAGACAGCCGTAACCTCTCTCAGGAATACTACAATAACTGTTTCGACGTAGCCGGAGCCAATGCACTCTATCCACGTCTGTCAACAGAGAATGTGGCTAACAATGCCCAGAACTCAACCATCTGGTACCGTAACGCCAGTTGGTTTAAGATGCGCGATTGTGAGATCTACTACAAGTTACCTGCTAAAGCCATTGAGCCATTGAAGATTACCTGCGCTAAGATATTTGTACAGGGACAGAATCTCTTGTCTTCAACTAATATCGACGCATTGGATGCAGAGAATCTCAATACGGGTTATCCAGTCATGAAGGCTGTGAATATTGGTCTTTCTGTAGAATTTTGAATAATTCATAATGTATTAAGAATATGATTACAAATAAATATAATAAGGTTGCGATAGGAATATTCACATTCCTCTTACCCCTTGCCTCGTTCCTTTTAACTTCATGTGCCGATCTGGAGTACACAGAAGAGAACAGTCGTGACGAGAAATGGACCTTCACATACTTCAACGAGGGTATAAAGGGCTTGGTATCTGGTGTATATGCACAGGTATACAATAATGAGTTTGAGGATAATAGCGCCTACTTCCTTGCTGGTGCTACCGACGAGGCTCAGTATGCCCTTGAGACAGGAGACATTAATAGTTATGTGAATGGTGGTTGGAGTCCTGCCAATCCTTTTGATAGAGCTTGGACTCAGTCATATACCGCAATTGCTGATGTTAACATGTATCTGGAAAAGATTGACCAGACAGATATCTCTGAATGGGAATACAATTCTTCTTATCAAGACTGGAAGGATCAGATGGAGAAATTCCCCTATGAGTTGCGCTTCCTGAGAGCCTACTTCTACTTCCAGTTGTTCAGGGCTTATGGCGACGTTCCTTTGGTAACAACAACTTTGACCAACGCTCAGGCTAATAATGTTAAGCGTACCCCAGCCGATGAGATTGTAAAGTTCATCGTGGACGAGTGTGATGCCGTCGCACCCTATTTGCCTGTTACATATTCAACAGAAAACGGTGCCGAGATTGGACGTGCAACACGTGCTGCCGTAGCTGCTCTCAAAGCACGTACATTACTGTATGCCGCTTCACCGCTTCACAACCCGACAGGTGATAAGACGAAGTGGGCAAAGGCAGCAGAGGCATGCAAGTACATCCTTGACAATGCCACTGCTTGGGGCTTGAAACTTAGTGCTTATGGCTCCTTGTGGGGGCATGACGCATTCTTCAATCCAGAAATGATCTTCGCTATCGGACGTGGTGATAGCAATGCATTCGAGAAGGCTAACTATCCGATCGGAGTGGAGAATGGCTCTTCTGGAAACTGTCCTACTCAGAGTCTGGTTGACCAGTACGAGTATGCTGACAATGGTGAAACCTTTGCCGAGCGTTATCCTGGTAGTATTGACCTCAGCAGTGTTGATCCTTACGAGGGTCTCGACCCACGCTTCGCCCTCACTGTTGTGAAGAACGGTGATGAGTGGCCAAGCAATGGTGCTCAAAAGAAGGCTATTGAGACATTTGTCGGTGGTTTCAATGCAGCTCCCAAGTATGGTGCAACTCCCACGAGCTATTACCTCAAGAAATTCGTAGATGGCTCCTGTGTGACGACAGCAGATAACCAAACCACTCGTCGTCACTCTTGGATTGTGTTCCGTCTGGGTGAGTTCTACCTTGACTATGCAGAGGCTGTATTTAATGCTACAGGCAGTGCTAATGATGCTACTTACGGTATGACTGCTAATGAAGCTATCAACGTGCTGCGCAATCGTGCTGACATCCAGATGCCGGAATTCACAGAGGATGGCGAAGCATGGGTAAAGCGCTATGAGCGTGAACGTCTGGTAGAGCTGGCTTTCGAGAACCATCGTTTCTGGGATGTACGTCGCTGGAAGAAGGGAGCCCAGTACTTTAAGACCATTCAAGTGGCAAACATCAACAGCAGCCTGACGCTCACACGCTCTACTGTTAACCGTCAATGGGATGACAAGTTTAATTTCTATCCTATTCCACAGTCGGAAATAAAGAAGAATCCTAATTTGACTCAGAATACTGGATGGTAAGTTGAAGTGATAATTGAAAAATTGAAATTTATGAAGCATATAAACAATTATTTGGGTACTCTGCTTGCAGTGGTTATTATAAGTGCCACTTTTACAGCCTG
>Ga0326510_1000084_pt1 | contig 10121 bp, 19 predicted proteins | sample 3_2548_0518_FD_203649 | JGI IMG/M metagenome (GOLD analysis project Ga0326510, IMG submission 203649) | Metatranscriptome of bovine rumen microbial communities from UC Davis, California, United States - 3_2548_0518 (Metagenome... | ecosystem: Host-associated > Mammals > Digestive system >... | reverse complement strand
TTTTGTTTGCGGATTGTACTTCAAAGCGATTTTAATGGCCTTGTTTTCGTCGTCAAACTTGTAACTAAGAATATAGCCTTTTTCAAAAAGGATTTTGGTAATTTCCTTTTTCATTTTGCTTGCAGGCACCTCAACGACTCTGTGTTTTGCCATAGCCGCATTTCTGATTCGAGTCAGAAAATCTGCAATTGTATCTGTCATTTTGCTTTAAAAATTTTATTGATTACCAACTTGCTTTTTTAACGCCTGGCAACAAACCTTGAGAAGCCATTTCGCGGAATTGCATACGACTGATTCCGAACATTCTAATATAACCCTTAGGTCTTCCCGAAAGACGGCAACGATTATGCAATCTTATCGGATTTGAGTTGCGAGGCAACTTTTGAAGTCCAACATAATCGCCAGCCTCTTTGAGTTGTTTTCTTTTCTCGGCGTATTTAGCGATAAGTTTTGCACGCTTTACCTCACGTGCTTTCATTGATTCTTTTGCCATTTATTTCTGCTTTTTGAATGGTAAACCAAAATTTTGCAATAATTTGAATCCCTCTTCGTCAGTTTTAGCAGTAGTTACAAAAGTAATATTCATACCTTTGATTTTACTTACCTTGTCAATATCAATTTCAGGGAAAATTATTTGTTCTTTAATACCGAGGGTATAATTACCTCTGCCGTCAAATTTACCTGAAATACCGTTGAAATCACGGATTCTTGGCAAAGCAATTGCAATCAACCTTTCAAGAAATTCGTACATACGATCATGTCTCAAAGTAACCATAACACCGATAGGCATTCCTTTTCTCAAATGGAAATTAGAAATATCTTTCTTAGAGGTTCTTGTAACGGGTTTTTGACCTGTAATAGCAGTAATTTCTGCAATTGATGTATCAACTATTTTCTTGTCAGCAGTTGCATCTCCAATACCCTGATTAACAACTATTTTAACAAGTCTCGGAGTCTGCATAATTGACTTATATCCGAACTCATTCTTCATAGCGGGAATAATCTCATCCCTGAATTTTTTCTTTAAAGACGGTACGTATTGCATTTTACTTTATCTCCTTTTTATTTTCAGATTTTTTTGAATAACGTACTAATCTTGCAACTCCATCGGTCTCAACAATTTTTCTGCCGATACGAGTAGGTTTGCCGGTCTCAGGACAAATCAACATAAGATTTGAAAGATGGATTGAAGCCTCCGTTTCTACAAAACCACCTTCATTTTTTTCAGCAGTAGGTTTTGTAGCCTTTTTAACCATATTGACACCCTCGACAATAGCACGGTTTTTCTTAACGAGAACTTTCAGCACTGTCCCTTTCTTACCTCTGTGTTCACCAGAATTGACAATTACCGTGTCTCCTTTTTTAATGTGCAATTTCATTTTAATGGAAAATTTTGTTTTTTGTTAATTACAAAACTTCAGGAGCCAAGGAAACGATTTTCATATAACCGGCACGCAATTCTCTTGCAACCGGTCCGAAAATACGAGTACCCCTTAATTCACCCTGATTGTTTAACAGAACAACGGCGTTATCGTCAAATCTGATATATGAGCCGTCCTGTCTGCGGATTTCCTTATTGGTGCGTACTACAACCGCCTTTGATACTGTACCCTTCTTTATATCACCAGAAGGGATTGCGCTCTTAACGGTTACAACCACCTTGTCGCCAACAGAGGCATATCTACGACCTGTTCCGCCGAGGACACGGATACAGAGTACTTCTTTTGCGCCACTGTTGTCAGCTACAGTCATTCTTGATTCTTGCTGTATCATAATAAAAATTATTTTGCTTTTTCTACGATTTGAACTAATCTCCAGTTTTTACGTTTACTCAAAGGACGTGTCTCCATAATTTTGACGGTATCACCGATATTACATTCGTTCTTCTCGTCATGAGCCACAAACTTCTTTGTACGGAGAATAAATTTGCCGTACTTAGGATGCCTCATCTTGCGTCTTACTTCAACAACGATGGATTTTTCCATTTTGTTGCTCACAACAACTCCGATACGCACCTTTCTGAAGTTTCTTTCCAGTTTTACCTCTTGCTGATTAACTTCTTCTGCCATTTTGAATTATTTTTTAGCGTTACATATTTCTCTTGCACGCAATTCAGTTTTAAGGCGCGCAATATATTTTCTCTTGTCACGTATCTGAATAGGAGACTCAAGTGGAGTGATAGCGTGATTAAGTTTCATTTTAGTAAAGTCTAAAACTGCGGCACTGAGTTTTTCTTCCAATTCAGCGGTAGTCAAATCTTTAATTTCCTTCTGTTGTACTGACTTTTTCATTATTCAATATTTGTTGCAGGGTTGACATAATCGCGTCTTACGACAAACTTAGTTTTGATCGGAAGTTTCTGTGCTGCCAATCTGAAAGCCTCTTTAGCGATTTCAAACGGAACGCCGTCGGCTTCAAACATAATTCTACCCGGAGTAACGGGAGCAACAAAGTACTCAGGCTGACCTTTACCTTTACCCATACGTACCTCGGCAGGTTTCTTTGTTACGGGTTTGTCAGGGAAAATTCTAATCCAAATTTGACCCTCACGCTGCATATAACGGGAAATTGCCTGACGAGCCGCTTCTATCTGTCGACCTGTAATCCAGAAATTCTCCAATGCTTTGAGTGCAAAACTACCGAATGCGACTTCATGTCCTCTTTGGGCAAGACCTCTCATACGGCCTTTCTGCATTTTCCTGAATTTCGTTCTCTTTGGCTGTAACATTTTTTTTTACAAATTTAAATAAATAGAACTACTTCTGTCTTTTTTGATTGTTAAAATTACCTTTCTTTTGGGGTTTAACGTTTACGTTATTAGAGAGGTCTTTTTTTCCGTAAACTTCACCCTTGCAAATCCATACTTTGATACCCACGCAACCTACTTTGGTATTAGCAACAGCCAAAGCATAATCGATGTCGGCTCTTAAAGTATGCAAAGGAATTCTGCCCTCTTTGTATGCCTCAGTTCTTGCCATTTCAGCACCGTTTAAACGACCAGAAATAACAAATTTAATACCTTCAGCACCCATTCTCATTGTTGAAGCGACAGCCATTTTGATGGCTCTACGGTATGCAATACGACCTTCAATCTGACGGGCAACATTATTAGCAACAATTACGGCATCAAGTTCGGGACGTTTGATTTCGAGGATATTAATCTGTACGTCCTTATTCGTAATTTTCTTTAACTCTTCCTTAATCTTATCAACTTCTTGTCCACCCTTTCCAATAATAATACCCGGACGAGCGGTGTTGACAGTAACGGTAATTAATTTCAGTGTTCTCTGAATAATTATCTTAGAGATACTGGCTTTGGCAAGACGAACATTAAGATATTTCCTAATTTTATCGTCTTCAACTATTTTGTCAGAATAGTTTTTTTTGGGTCAAACCATTCTGAATCCCAACCTTTAATGATTCCCAATCTGTTACTGATCGGATTAGTCTTTTGTCCCATTATTTTTCTAAATTAACGTCTGAATTACCTAAAATTATAGTAACATGGTTTGACCTTTTTCTTATCCTATAGGCTCTACCTTGAGGAGCCGGACGAAGTCTTTTCAACATTCTTGCGCCGTCTACTTTAACTTCTTTAACAATAAGATTGGCATCTTCAATATGGACACCCTCGTTTTTCTTTGTCCAATTTGCAATAGCAGACTGAAGAAGTTTTCTCAACTTTATCGCTGCCTCTTGAGGAGAATATTGCAAAATATCCAAAGCCTTGTTGACATCCTGATTTCTAATCAAACCTGCCACAAGACGCATTTTTCTCGGAGAAGTGGGATTGTTTCTCAAAACAGCAAAAGCCAAATCCTTTTTCTGAGCTTTAAGTTTCTCAGCCCTTTCTTTTTTCTTGGTTCTATGCTTTTTTATTTCTTCTGACATTTCCTTTAACTTTTAAAATTATTTCTTCTTGTTACCGCCGTGTCCTCTGAAAGTACGTGTCGGTGCAAATTCGCCTAATTTGTGTCCCACCATATTTTCAGTCACATACACTGGAATAAATTTTGTACCATTGTGAAGTGCAATAGTGTGACCTACAAAATCAGGAGAAATAACAGAGGCTCTTGCCCACGATTTAATTGCAGATTTCTTGCCTGAAGCATTCATAGCAAGAACTTTCCTCTCGAGATTATAATCGATGAACGGGCCTTTTTTTATTGAACGACTCATAATTATTTACGCAATTAAATTATTTACTTCTTCTTTCTATAATAAACTTGTTGGAAAGTTTCTTAGGACTGCGAGTCTTATAACCTTTAGCCAAAAGACCTTTTCTTGAACGAGGATGACCTCCTGAAGCACGACCTTCACCACCACCCATCGGGTGATCAACAGGGTTCATAACAACACCTCTGTTGTGCGGTCTGCGACCGAGCCATCTTGAACGACCAGCCTTTCCAGATTTTTCAAGTTCGTGATCACCATTAGAAACACTACCTACTGTAGCCCTACATGTTACGAGAATCATTCTCGTTTCACCTGAAGGAAGTTTAATAACTGCATATTTGCCGTCCCTTGCAGTAAGTTGAGCATAAGAACCTGCACTTCTTGCGAGTTTAGCACCCTCGCCGGGTCTAAGTTCAATATTGTGGATAATAGTTCCCAAAGGAATATCCGACAAAAACAATGTATTGCCGATTTCAGGAGCAGCACCTTTACCTGACAAAATCTGCTGACCTACTTGAATTCCATTAGGAGCGATGATATAACTTTTTTCACCATCAGCATAGAAAACAAGCGCAATACGAGCCGTTCTATTCGGGTCATATTCAACAGTTTTAACAGTACCAGGTATACCGTCCTTATCGCGCCAAAAATCTACATATCTGTATTTCTGCTTGTGTCCGCCACCAATATAGCGAACTGTCATTTTTCCGGTATTGTTTCTACCGCCAGTTTTTTTGCGGCCGAAAGTAAGCGACTTTTCAGGCTTTGATGCCGTAATCTCTTCAAAAGTACTCAATACTTTTCCTCTTTGTCCCGGAGTTGTCGGTTTAAATTGTCTTACTGCCATTTTTAGATATTGCTATAAAAATCTATATTGTCGCCGTCTTTGAGGGTGACAACAGCCTTTTTGTAAGTTTTTGTCCTGCCGGCAATAACACCCGCTTTTGTCATACGAGATTTTACTTTTCCGGCATATTTCATAGTATTAACTGCTACAACAGTTACATTATACAAACTCTCAACTGCTTCTTTTATCTGATACTTATTAGCATTAGGGTTAACAATAAATGCAAACTGAGCAAGAGTTTTTGTACCTCTTGTATCAGGTCTGCCTTTTTTGTTACCCTTTTTGCCGGTATGGATAGTCCTTGACGACAAAGCGGAAAATTTTTCTGTAACTATCGGTCTTTCAATGATTTCCATCTCTTAAATTACAATTATTTATTTTCGAAAACCTTATTCAAAGCCTCAACTGCACTCTCTGTAAACACCAAAGCCTGAGCATTGAGTACATCGTAAGTCGTTAATTGACAAGCAGTTGTAATATTTGATTTATCCAAATTTCTTGACGACAAATATACGTTTTTATTTTCTTTCTGCAAAACTAAAAGTGATTTTTTATCGTTAATTTTTAAATTATTTTTCAAATCAACCATTTTTTTAGTTTTGGGAGCATCAAAATCGAAATCTTCGACAACAATAATTTGTCCATCTTTCGCCTTATAAGTCAAAGCGGATTTTCTTGCAAGTACTTTAACTTTTTTGTTAAGTTTGAAACTATAGTCTCTCGGTTTAGGACCGAAACATCTTGCACCGCCCACCATAACGGGAGAATTGATATCGCCAACACGTGCGCCGCCGGTACCTTTTTGTTTGTGAAGTTTACGGGTAGAACCGCTCATTTCACTTCTTTCTTTCGCTTTTGCAGTACCCTGACGTTGATCAGCTAAATAACGCTTAACATCGAGGTACATTGCATGGTCGTTTGTTTGGACACCGAAGATACTATCACTAAGAACAACTTTTTTTCCAGTGTCTTGACCTTGAATGTTTAAAACTGCTATTTCCATTAGTCTTCAATGATTAAATATGAACCTTTAGGTCCCGGAACGGCACCCTTTACTAACAATAAATTGTGTTCGCTGATGATTTTAACCACCTGAAGGTTACGTACTTTGATTTTATCACCACCAGTACGACCTGCCATTCTCATACCTTTGAACACTTTTGACGGATATGAAGATGCGCCTAATCCTCCGGGTGCTCTCAAACGGTTGTGCTGTCCGTGAGTTGTACCTCCAACACCATTAAAATGATGACGTTTAACCGGTCCTTGATAACCTTTACCTTTAGAAATACCACTTACATCTACAAATTTTACGTCGCTTAAACTATCAACTGTAACGGTATCGCCTAATTTAATATCCTCACTTAAGTTTTTGAATTCAACCATTTTAACTTTAGGAGTTGTACCGGCTTTTTCAAAATGCTTCAAATCTGGTTTTGAAGTACTTTTAACTTTTTTCTCGTCAAAAGAAAGTTGAACGGCAAAATAACCATCTTTTTCAACGGTTTTTACTTGTGTAACAACACAAGGACCTGCTTGAATCACGGTAACGGGTACGTTAACACCGTCTTCATTGAAAACTGAGGTCATGCCTACTTTTTTTCCTATTAATCCTGACATTTCTTTAAAATGCTTTTTGTTTACTTGAACGGGCTCTGCCGACAGCGGTAAACTGTTAATTTTTACTTACAATCTAATGTTTATCAAATTATTAAACCTCAATTTTAACTGATACTCCACTTGGAAGTTCAAGTTTCATTAAGGCATCAATAGTCTTCTGAGTAGAACTATAAATGTCAATTAATCTCTTGAAAGAAGACAATTGAAACTGCTCTCTCGACTTTTTATTAACGAAAGTTGATCTGTTAATGGTAAAAACTCTCTTGTGTGTAGGAAGAGGCACAGGACCGCTAACAGCAGCACCAGTACTTTTTACCGTCTTAACAATCTTTTCAGCAGAATTGTCCACCAAGTTGTGATCGTAAGATTTTAATTTGATACGAATCTTTTGACTCATAATACTTTAATTAATTATAACTGGTCAATAAATGTAATTTTTCCTTTTACCGCATCAATTATTGATTGCGAAATTTGCGGTGGAACAGGCTCATAATCCTTAAATTGCATTGAGGAAATTGCCCTTCCTGATGTTAAAGTGCGCAAAACAGTAACATACCCGAAAGTTTCTGCAAGTGGCAACAATGACTTGATAATCCTTACTTTTGCTTTTGAATCAGTGCTTATTACTTGACCTCTACGTTTGTTAACATCGGAAATTACCTCTCCCATATATTCCTCAGGAGTATCAACTGTAAGTTCCATAACGGGTTCAAGTAATATTGCTTTTGCTTTTTCGCTTGCTGCTCTAAAAGCCTGTTTTGCAGCAATTTCAAAAGACAAAGCGTCTGAATCGACACTATGAAAACTGCCATCTAAGAGTTCGACAGTTAGGCTTTCCATCTTGAAACCTCCCAAAGGTCCATTGTTCATTGCCTCAAGAAATCCCTTTTCAATCGAAGGAATAAATTCTTTTGGTATAACACCGCCTTTTATTGAGTTGATGAATGTCAGACCGGTTGCACCTTCCTCAGAAGGAGAAAGTCTTACTGCAATATCAGCAAATTTGCCTTTACCTCCAGATTGTTTTTTGAACACTTCTCTATGCTCCACAACCTTAGTAATCCTTTCTTTATATGTAACCTGAGGCTTGCCTTGAGTGATTTCGATATTATATTCGCGTTTTAAACGGTCGATAAGAATATCCAAATGCAACTCGCCCATTCCTCTGATAATCGTCTGACCCGTTTCATTATCGGTCTCGACTTTGAAAGTTGGGTCTTCTTCAGAAAGTTTAGAAAGGGCAACATCCATTTTATCAAGATCTGCCTGAGTTTTAGGCTCAATAGCCACCCCAATAACGGGATCAGGAAATTTAATAGATTCAAAAATAACAGGATGTTTTTGATCTGTTAACGAATCTCCTGTACGAATATCCTTAAAACCAGCCGCACCACAAATATCACCAGCTTCTACAAAATCCAAAGCCTGCTGTTTGTTTGCGTGCATACGATAAAGGTTTGTAATTCGTTCTCTTTTTCCCGTCCTGACATTAAATACGGTTTCTCCAGCATTCAAACGACCTGAATATACTCTGATATAAACCAACCGTCCCACAAACGGGTCTACGGCAATCTTAAAAGCCAAAGCAGCAAAAGGCTCTTTGCTGTCAGGTTTTCTTAAAATTACTTTGTCAGTGTTTACAGGGTCAACGCCTTTTACCGCACCTAAATCAAGCGGACTCGGCAAATAAGCCACAACGGCATCCAAAAGTTTCTGAACTCCCTTATTTTTGAGCGACGAACCGCACAAAACAGGAACCGCTTTTAAGGAAACCGTAGAGTTCCTAAGGACTTTTCTTATATCTTCAGCAGATATTAAAGAACTGTCCTCCAAGTACTTTTCAAGAAAACTATCATCACCTAAGTCGGCACATTTCTCAAGCATTTTGTCGTGCCATTCTTTAGCCTGCTCTTTTAATTCGGTAGGAATTTCCACCGTTTTAAAAGTCATACCATCGTCAGCAGCATCCCAAATATACGCTTGCATTTCAATAAGGTCAATGATACCAACAAATTTATCTTCGCTGCCAATCGGAATTTGAATAGCAATCGGGTTAGCACCCAATTTTTCTTCAATTTCTTGAACAACAGAGAAAAAATCTGCACCAATTCTGTCCATTTTATTAACGAACGCAATTCTCGGCACATTATACCTATCGGCTTGTTTCCAAACAGTTTCCGACTGAGGCTCAACACCACCGACACCACAAAAAACTGCCACAGCACCATCCAAAACTCTCAACGACCTCTCCACTTCAACAGTGAAATCAACGTGTCCGGGAGTATCAATAATATTGATAGTGTGTTTTTGACTGTTATAAGTCCAATAAGCAGTTATAGCAGCGGAAGTTATCGTGATGCCTCTTTCTTTTTCTTGAGACATCCAATCCATTGTAGCGGCTCCATCATGAACCTCACCCATACGATGGGTTACACCTGTATAATACAGAATACGCTCAGTAGTCGTTGTTTTGCCAGCGTCTATATGAGCCATAATCCCGATATTTCTAACGTATGTAAGTAAATTGTCCATTTTTTTAAGCCCTCAATGTCTTTTTTGTCTTAGAATCTAAAGAATGCAAAAGCCTTGTTAGCCTCTGCCATACGGTGTGTATCCTCTTTTTTCTTGAAAGCGGCACCTTCTTCGTTGTACGCTGCAACTATCTCAGCTGCAAGTTTTTCAGCCATAGAATGTCCAGAACGCAATCTTGCATAACGGATTAAATGCTTTACGCCGATAGATTCTTTTCTATCAGGACGAATTTCCATAGGAACTTGGAATGTTGCACCACCAATTCTGCGAGATTTAACCTCAACGTCCGGAGTAATGTTTTCCATAGCCTTTTTCCACACTTCAGTAGGAGTTTTGCCGGTTTCTTTTGTTTTTTCACCGACAAGTTCCAACGCCTTGTAGAAAATTTTAAAAGCCACGCTCTTCTTTCCGTCAACCATCATGTCGTTTACAAAACGTGTAACAAGTGCATCGCCGTAAACTGGGTCTGGAAGAATCACTCTCTTTTTCGGTTTTGCTTTTCTCATTTTTTTACTTAAATTTTACTTTTTCTGCTTAGGTTTCTTTGCTCCGTATTTAGACCTCTGCTGACCTCTGTTCGCAACTCCAGCAGTATCCAAAGTACCGCGGATAATGTGATAACGCACGCCGGGAAGGTCTTTAACACGACCGCCTCTTACCATTACAATTGAGTGCTCCTGAAGATTATGTCCCTCTCCCGGAATGTATGCATTAACCTCTTTCTTATTAGAAAGCCTTACTCTGGCAACTTTGCGCATTGCAGAGTTAGGTTTTTTAGGGGTTGTTGTATAAACACGCATACATACACCGCGTTTCTGAGGACAAGAATCCAATGCCGGAGACTTACTTTTAGAAGTAATGGTCTTTCTACCTTTTCTTACTAATTGTTGAATTGTAGGCATTTCTCTTATCTTTGAAATTTATACATTTTGGAGTGCAAAATTAC
>Ga0326510_1000080_pt1 | contig 10246 bp, 3 predicted proteins | sample 3_2548_0518_FD_203649 | JGI IMG/M metagenome (GOLD analysis project Ga0326510, IMG submission 203649) | Metatranscriptome of bovine rumen microbial communities from UC Davis, California, United States - 3_2548_0518 (Metagenome... | ecosystem: Host-associated > Mammals > Digestive system > Stomach... | reverse complement strand
TCAGATTATAAAATATGACAGCGGTCTCCCGGCGAGGATCCGCTTTGTTGAATCCCCGACGGACAGGTGCAGAGGCGAGCCGCACTGGCACAGAGAGCCTGAGTTGATCTATGTGGAAAGCGGCGAGGTCACGCTGGCGGTCGCAAAGCGCGTTCAAACGCTGAAAAGCGGCGAGGTATTCATCGTCAATTCCGGCGAGATCCATAAGCTGGAGGCGGAGAATGCAACATATTTGAGCGTTCATCTGTTTTACGATTTTATCAAACAGTTTGAGCCAAGGCTCGACAGCTTTGATTTCGTTGCGGAGAACGAGCGGGAGCTGCCGGTGCTGATGCAAAAGCTGTGCACGCTTAAGAGGAGCCGCGGCGACCCGTATGTCGCGTTTCGGGAACAGTCAGAGCTGATGAAGCTGATTCGTCTGCTCCTGACAAAGTGCAAGCGGCAAAAGCAAATCAGCGTGTACGGCAGCGGCGAGAACCGCGTGAACAACAAGCGCATTATCGAAAACTACATTGAGGCGCATTTCCGCGAGAAAATCACGCTTGCGGATTTAGCCGGAACGCTCGGGCGCAACGAGTACTATATGTCGCTGTATTTCAAGCAGATAATGGGGATCTGCTTTTGCGACTACCTCAAAAAAGTCCGCGCCAAGCACGCGGTGGAGGATCTGAAAACCCTCGACATCTCGATCGAGGAGATCGCCCTGCGCAACGGCTTCGGCAACCGCAATCTCATCACCAAGGCCTGCAAGCTGTTTTACGGGGTCACGCCCGTGCAGATAAAAAAACAGCAAACAGCAAGATTGAACAGTTATGGGGAGGTGGTGGCTTGAATACTCAATCTGAACCAATAACCTCATATCAGTACGGAAACATATTTTACAAATTGTTATGGCACGATAAGAACACTTTTCGCAAGATGATATTTGTTTTTATTCCGTTTTTACTGATATCAATTTTTATTATCGTCTTGATGAATAGTGATGTTTTCACATTTAAATTATCTGACGATCAAATCAAGTCAGGCGTAAAATACTTTGGGATATTTGATGACTTGACAAATTCATTTGTGTTAGTTTATCAATTATTTTTCATCTATTTTGCGTCCGGAAAGTTTTTGAGTTATTTGGGCAATCATATGAGATACTTTGAAACGCAAAGTATGTCAGACAGCCACGTAGCCCAGAAAACTGCAAAGGGTTGGCGTATTGCTGTTTTGATTTTTTCACTTATTGTTGGTGTCGGAGCAGGAACATATTTTATCCTTAATGCACACTTTGCTTCATTAGCGCAGCCTCAGGTTATATACTGGTATTCGCGTGTTGGTACGGGTATTGTGTATTTTGGAGCATTAATATGTTTTACACTATCAATGTCAACCCATTTCTTTTCATCTATCGTTGTGTATATGTTTTTGATATGCCGATACAGGAAAAGGAACTTCAAGGAATCAACAGAACAAGAAGAGTCGGAAAGACTAAAAGAAATTAAAAGCTGTTGTACGCTTAGTATGTTCTTTGGTTTCTATTCATTAATTTCCGTAGCAACGGTATTCTATTCCGATATTCGTGCGGCGGGAAACTATAATGTCGATTTTGGTCTTGCGGGATATTCTGGTGGAATCGTTTTAATAGTCACAATCTTTTTGGCAACCTTGTATTTTGGCAGTATTTATATTGCAAGGTATTATATTGTAAATGATTATGCCAAAAAAGTGAAAATGGAGAAGGATGACACTGAATTTCCGTTCAATATCGACATAGGCAAAGTTTTAGTGTTTATTGTATCAACGGTGTTGCCTGCTATCACACCATGGCTACAATCAATGCTTTAATATATTAACAATAGAAAGAGAGGTAAAAATATGAAAACAAAGATAAAACGCCACTCACGTTCGGTTTTGTCAGTGATTCTCGCAATCAGTATGTTGATTTCGACAATGATGGTCGGATTAATTGCTTCTGATGCGGCACAGGCTAACAGCGAGAGTGTGGGCGACTATGGAACTACCACATATTATTATCGCGGCGGTTATGGTGACCATTGGAATTCCGGAGCTGCGATGACACATTTAGTTGAAGCATATTATTATTATGAAGTTTCTGGCAATAACTCATTTAAGATTTCCGATGTTCAGACTGGATGGGATTCGGGAAATTTTTATGACGGAACGAAAATAGATGGTGATAATGGTATCAAAAATCTGAGTAACGATACTTCAAACAATAATAATATAAGTGATACGAATTCAGGCACACATTATATTATCTTTGATGAAAAAAATACAAAAGTGTGGGCAACCAGTACGCTCCCGGAAATTTACACCATCTACATTCGTGATGATGCGAATTGGGGTTATAATAATATCAAGTTATACACTTTTACGGATGATACCTTAACTACACCCGCTAACGGGAATACCCTTGGCAGCTGGTCAGGTACCAGTTTGAAACATCTTTTGGGCGTCGAATCCTTAACTCACGATGAAGCCACGGTGTATAAACTTACCGGTTCAGTTATCCCTACTGCCGGTATAATTCTTAATAATGGTGGTAGCAGTCAAACCGGCAACATGACGCTTGCAAATAATCATTTGTACACCACAGGTACCGGTGATCGGGATCAGGGTGTCTATAACCCTCTCACCACCCCGACCTTTACTGTTAACGGCGGCAGCACTGCCACAGTCAACGGCGGCGACACGGTGACGGTTAACATCACCAACTGGGAGTCGGTTCAGCCTGACGCGAATCACGAGCTCAAGCTGTATAAGGGCAGCACCTTTGTGCAGAACCTGACAACTCAGAGTTCCACCGTGACAATTACAGGCACTGACACGACGATTAAGGAAGATTTGACCTACACGGTGAAGTCTGAGCCCACAACTGCGGGTGCGGCGACGTATTCCAAATCTGTAAACAACAACACTGCTACGATAACGGTGTATTATCCCGTTTACAGCCTGATCGGTAACCTTGACAACACCTATCTGGCGTCTGTTAACGGCGACACACCGGACGGCAGCTGCGGTTGGGATATGGGATATGTTAACAAGTACGCGGTAAACTCTGCAACAGATACACCGGGCGTGTATACCATTACAGTCAACACATTGACCGCAGAACAGATTAACGCTCAACATTCTTCCGGTACGGTTAATGTTGCATTGTATAAGAAGGGAACGGGCAAATATCGTTTCTATTTACATTCCACTACCACATATTACAACGAATACGGAAAAGACTACACTGTTCCCAATTCGGGTGTAACAGCAGCCATGGGTCTGTATGTTCAAACGCAGGCTTCCGGTAAAGACGAAGGCGGTTCAATTGTGCTTCCTGCGAACAAGGGCTGCACCATCACGATTGATGAGCGAGAGGCTTCTCCCGTTGGCAGCGGTGTCAACCCGAACGGTCAAATCACCATTGATATCGTTTCAATTGACTACCACGGCCATTACAGCCTGACGGGTAACGTAACCGATAAGTACATCGTCGGCAGTACGCTTGTAAAGCCGTCGGGTATTGACGAGAATGATTGGTGGTCTCATTATTGGGAAGAAACCGCAATCGATACTCCCGTTCCGGGCGAAACAGACAAGTACTACATCACCTTTACTACAACAAATTATACAAAGGATAATGACACTTACTGCGCGAATATCGGTTTTGCCGGTGAGAATAATGTACAGTACGCTTTTATTAAAGGCGATACAGCCTATAACACCTATGGTGTTGACCTCGAAATCCCCGGCAGTATCACCGATTCGAATAATTTATTTGTTTACACAAAGGATTCGGGCGGTTCGCTGAAGCTTAAGCCGAACACCACCTATACCATTACGGTAGACGAGTCACAGCGCAAGGCAACCGGTCAGCCTTATGGTAAGATCACGATCGACGCTACCACTGTCTATGCCAACGCGATTAATATGGTACGTCCCTTTGACGTCACAAACAGACGCCCAAGCGACCTTGAGCAGAGCAACGCAGGCGGTACACTGACCGTAACATGCGGCCAAGATAGCGCGTCCACAAGCGGAACGACCACTGTGGCAACCGTAACACATGCAAAGCCCATGACCGCAACCTACGCTGCGTCTGCGGCGAACAGTGGCTACACCTTTGCAGGCTGGTATTCCGACGAGGATTGCACCACCAAGGTGAGCGATGATCTCAGCTACACACCGGATGAGTTCAGCGTTACCAAAACCCTCTACGCTCTCTATACCGAGGACGCGCCGAGTACCTCTTATGATGTTACTGTCACAAAGTCCGGTAAAGGCGATGGCACCATCAGCGTGACGGGCGCAGCGGTAAGCACTGAATCGGGTAATACCGTTACCTACACAGCTTATGCCGGTGCAACGGTAGTGGTAACAGCTACACCCGCGTCCAGTCCTCTCAGTGTGGTAGGTTCAATTACAGGTGACGGCACCGTCAGCGGTAATAAGGCTACTATTGAAAATATCGCGGCAAATAAAGCGCTGAACGTTACCTTCACCAAAAAGACCAGTTATACGGTTACGCTGAAGGGCACCAACGGTCAAATCAAGGCGCAGGCGTATCAAAGCGACAAAACAACCACATCCGGTTCCGAAGTGACAGTAAACAGCGGATCAACCGGCACGATTGAAGTTCCGATTGGCGGTTATTTGAAGCTCACGGCAGGCGACGCCGATTCCGGCAAGGAGTTCTCTAACTTCAAGCTTGAAACCGGTAAGTATAAGCGCACCTCCGACCAGTCTACAGGCTCCTCACCCATGATGATCCGTCCCATTGCGGACATGACAGCTGAGGCGGTGTTTAATGATGGCGGAGAAAGCAGTTCGTGGTCGGTTGATTTCAATGATACCGACACAGATGCTAGTCTGAAGAAAATAACAGGCTTGAAAGTAGATAATTTTAATTCGGATACTAACAAAGATGTTTACTACACGCAATTCACGATCCCTAAGGGAACCAATTACTTCCATGTCTGGGATGGTTCAAATGATTTCAGATTCACAGGTGACACTGCTTATACTGTAACATTAAATAATAATTACAGTCCCTGCACAACAGCATGGAATCCCGACGCTAAACAGGACGGTAAGATTACTGTTGCGAGTGCTACTACTGTATACATTTATGCAATGTACAATAACGTAGATGGAAATAATGCAGCAAACAAAGAAATGAAACTCCTGTTCTCAACTACAAAGAGACATGGAGGGACTTCCTCTGACATCTCCACCGAAGGCTACCAGCGCATTTACGCAATGGACGGCACACTCGGAAGCACTGCCGATTACGGCGATACCGTTATCACCATGGGTAACGGACTGCTTGAAAGCGACATTGAAGACGCGTCCGGCAATTCCGAACTTTATGTCAAATCGTATGACAATCACAATGTTTACTATTTTGACCCCGATCAAAACATTTCCTTCCGTGTGCAGACAACCGTTGCTTCGGCGCAAACAAAGCTGGGCGTCCGCGGCTTCGTTTACAACGGCAAGAGCGTAGACGCGATTGACGACGGCAACGGCGTTTATTACGCGGATATCACCGTGAAGGCGAATTCTGTTGTTGATATCAACGGCGGAACCACCCATGACCCCATTCTTGAGGTTATTCCCGTGTACTTCAACACAACGGTTCCTCAGGAAAAAAACAACAACGAGTTTATCACCTTCTATGTTGACGCCACCACTATTGACAACAGGTTTGGTTATAACATTGGTTATTTCATTTGGTACCAAAATAGCGCAGGCAACGAGGTTCAGGGTTCTTATCCCGGTCAGCCCCTTCTGAGAACCGGTACCAAATACGTTGGTTATATCCCCAAGCACTATGTCGCTAATGATGCAACTTATAACACAAATACCGCAACGTTTGCAGGTGTACTGCTCAACAATCTGCATGAAAACAGCTCGGTGCATGATGAGTGTCTTGAGTCATGGGGTTGCGATAAGGTAAACTACCAGACCTTTGACTATGAGGATCCGTATGTAATTTCGCAGGATCCGTTAGTCGATACCATTGAGTATGTAGTGAAGTATGAGAAAACCAATGATAATCTCCAGACAGGTACACATTGGTATAACAGCACCTATAATAAAGCAGGAGATTTGAACGGAAAGACCTCAGGTTATGCTTTCCCATCTGATATTTCTGCTCCTAACTCCGCAAATCAGCTCAACGGTTTTGAATTGCTCAGAGACTTCGATAATAATCCCGTTGACGTATACGGAAACAAGATAACCGAAAACTTTAGTAATTCGGTATTTATTATCTCTGTAGGTAACCAGAATGTTGCGCCGAGTAATGACTGGGATACTGTTTGGATGATTTATGATGGAAGCACAAAATCATTTATCTTAGGTTCCAATCCTGCTTCCTTTATTGGCGTAGAAACCGCGAATGAAAACGTTAATTTGTCCGGCAAAACTGTTTATATCAACTATGAAAAGTTCCTTGACGGCTCAGAACATCCTCAAACTTATAGTCATAGTGGAGATACCGGCAACTCCGGTGACCGTATCGACGGACGCTGGCTCTATACCAAGTCCACCGACCATACCAACGGACGTATCCGTGTGGCGACCCTCGGCAAGAACAACGACACGCTGAACTTCCTGACCTATGCCAACGGCGGAAGCAACGCGAGAATCGCGTATTATGACAATACTGTAAATGGCCTTGAACAGGTAAATGCCAACAATACCCATAGCCCCAGCACGCAAGATGATAATTACGGTCGCTGGACGACATTTGATAATCGTACCACAGTGGCTAAGGCTGTTCTGAACGAACCCACAGGCTACAAGATCAAAGGCTTCTATACGCTGAAAACCGGTATATCGGGCAACGACAATGGCTTCTCATCCTCAATTTCCGATTATGACGAAATGGTTCGTGAAAGTGCGACCGTTGCCAAGTACACCAACTCCAGAGATACCTGGATCGTAGCGGTAGTGGAACCCGTTCCGGCTTCTAACCTGTATCTCAAACATGAAATGTACGGCGGCGAAGGCGCACACAGCGGCGCAGGCGATTTCTACATTAAAGCTGATGTTGTTAACTCAAACGGTACTGTAGTTGCCACAAGCGGTGATTTTGTTGACGGTTACGACGGCTACGAGTTTGAATACCTGAACAGTGTTGTTCAAAAGGGGCAGAACTACAAGGTTAAGGTTACCTTGAGAACAGTTATGGCAGGTACCAACACCTTCTGTGCATGGTATCCGACTGTCCTTGCTACGAATGACTATGGCACGCCAAAATCAACCAACTCTTCGGGCGTTGATGTGTTTGGTTTGGGCGGCACACAGGAAACCGTATACGAAGTTCCTGTTGATGACCTGTACGGAAGCAACACCGATGGTACATTTGAATACACCAACCTTGCGTACTATTCCGACATCGACATGGGCGGCGCGGTACACGTTACCCACAGCCTTAAGGATGGCAGTGTTGGCAGCGGCACAACCTATGCGTCCGTAAAAGTATTGAACGGTGGAAATGAGGTTGCAACCTTCAACACTAACTACAGTGCGACAGGCACAATTACCGTTCCTTCACAGTACACCAAGCGTACCTCTGGTAACACAATTGAAATCACGCTTAGAACGGTTCCCGACGAGTATTCAACGTTTAACAAATTCTGGGAGAGCGACGGTAAAACTGAAATTACGGGAGCTTTCGTTGATTCAACAACACGTATTGCGACTAAGACACTTGCAACAATTGATGTTGCTGATCTGTACAAGGATACCGGAACAGAGCAAAATCCGAAATACGAATTTGACACGACCAAGAGCAGCTATCAGTATTATTCGGATTTGACTAAGTTGGAATACAGATACGTTATTGAATATCAGTACAAGAGCCGCATTTGGGAAACACAAAGCTATAAGGTTCCTGCTGCGTCTGATGATGAAGCATTTACTGTTGAGGAGTTCAATAAGTATATCCAAACAGCTCAAGTAACAGACGCGGATACTAAACAAACTGTTGATGGTATTGAGTTTAGATCCGATGCTTTGAAAAAGGAATTTTTGACTTCCAAGGCTCCTTATGAAGACAATTTCAGAGAAACCATTACTTGGGATTTCACCGGTGCGACAGTATCTTACTATGATTCCGGTAAGCAACTCTCAATTAAGGTAACCACGACAAGTAAGGATGACGATCCTTTAAATCTTGTTGTTCATTTCCCGTTTGAGTGCAATGTTCAGACAACCGGTCTCGATGTAACAAGAGACGGCGAGGGCAAGGTTCAGTATGTTGAGGGTAAAACCGAATTTTCAGCGCGCCCGCTTTATATGCAAAGATACACAGTAAATAACATGTATGATTTGACTTCTGAAATCTATTTGCAGGCACCTGAGTCTGTATGGAAGAACGGTGTAGAAAAGTTCTTTAGCTATTGGTCTTTGAAGGATCAAAAAACGGGCAGAGAATATGCAAAGTGCTATTCCAGAAATCTGAATTACGCGTTCTATCAAGATACCGTTGTTGATCTTGCGTATGAAAATACATCGGCACTTTCTCCTTCCGATAATGCGGATAAGGGAACATCTGCAAGGATAGAATTCCTCGAGAATACAAGAAATCAGTGGAACTCTAATCCGGGTACTTCTAGCTGGAATCCGGCGGATCGCGTTATTTCTGATTTTGTTCTCTACTATAATTATCTGGGCAAGCAAATCAATACCATTCAAAACATGAAGGCAGGTCTTGTGTTCGAAACAGTCGGTAATCTTGATACGGATGAGCATGGCGAATATGTAACAAATAGATTTACTTATGCTTCAAAACATGCAAGCGATAATCTAACAACTCTGAAAGATGATGTCATTTCATTCATCGGACAAAACGAATCAAGCAATGAAAAATATTTGAAATCTGAGTTTAATACTTATCGTGATACCACCCGTCCTGCTGAGACAATCAACAAGAATAACGGATTGGATAACAAGAACGAAATTGAGTACTATTACACTATGGCAGCCAATGGTACAAAAGAACGTGAACTTAAGTATTATCGAGTGTATTCGTATTTGAAAGATGCAAATGGTAATGTGGTTGCAGTCAGTGATCCGATTTACCTGACTATTTATGACATCGCATCTATTCAAAACGGTAGTGCTAAGATGCCCGGTGTATAAAAAGGAGGAAATGACATGAAGAAAAAGTATGTGACTCCTGAATTCGATTCAGTTCGTTTTGACATGGAATCCCTAATGAATGACCTGAACTATAGCGACCCGCATATTCCAGTTGACGGCGGCGACAAAGGCGAACCTGACTAATTAGTTTAATGACACAGGCAGTATTTTTAATACTGCCTGTGACTATAAAAAAGAGTGAGTTATATGAAAAAAAATATAAAAATAACGTCGGTGTGTATTACATTGCTGATGTTGATTTTAAATTCAGTGAGTATTGCAAATGCAAAAACAATATATGAATTATACGGTTATTCTTATACGATTCTTAATAACACTTCAATTTCTCTTTGCGGATGGGATAATAGCACTCAGAATTTGGTAATACCTGACAGCATTCTGGGAAGGTACTTCACTGAAATTGATTCGCGTGCACTTGAAGGTAATGAGGAAATTACTTCAGTGGATTTTTCACAAGCAACACGTTTGAATTTTATTGGTTTTTATGCTTTTGAAGGTTGTACGGGTTTGAGTCATGAGCTGATAATACCGGAATCTGTTAGTACAATTCGCGAAGGGGCGTTTATGAACTGTTCTGCAATTCCAAATGTGACAATTAACGCAAATGTTACAGAGATTCAAAGAGAAACATTTCGTGGTTGCACATCGTTGGAAACAGCTTTTATACCCGAGAGTGTATCAGAAATCGGGATTCTCGCGTTTGGTGAGTGTACTGCTTTAAAGCGTGTTGATATCCCAAGAAATGTTACAAAAATAGCAGAATCGGCATTTAGGGATGACACCAACCTCATCCTCGGCGTGTGGTATGACAGCTATGCATATCAATATGTAAAGGATAACAGCATTTCCTATGTTCTGCTCGATGATGTAAAGCTCGGCGATGCCAGCGGCGACGGCAGTGTAAACATCAATGATGTAACGACTGTTCAGCGATATTTAGCGGAGCTGGAAACCTTGGAAGGTATTTATCTCCATGCTGCCGATGCGAATCAGGACGGTACGGTAGATATTGCCGACGCAACGGCAATTCAAATGTATCTCGCTGAATACGAGATGGACTATCCCATCGGCG
>Ga0326510_1000075_pt1 | contig 10400 bp, 11 predicted proteins | sample 3_2548_0518_FD_203649 | JGI IMG/M metagenome (GOLD analysis project Ga0326510, IMG submission 203649) | Metatranscriptome of bovine rumen microbial communities from UC Davis, California, United States - 3_2548_0518 (Metagenome... | ecosystem: Host-associated > Mammals > Digestive system >... | reverse complement strand
ATCAATAGTCTAAATTCAAAAAGTAAAGAAGAATTAGACGAATACTACAAAAACGTACTACGCAACGGACACGATGACGAAAGCATTTTTTCTGGTCTTGGTCTTATCGACATAGCACGGGACAGCATCGAAAAAATAGACTTCGATTTTCAAGAAACCGAAAATAATATTATTAATTTTACATTGTCAGCAAAAGTTTAAACTATGTTACAAAGACTTTATATAGAGGCTACAGCCACAACTCCGAGAATCTGTTTTGACTCAATAGACGGAAAATTTGTAATCGCCGGACGCTCCTTGCCCGAAAACACGGAGCAAGCATACCGACCAGTTATTGATTGGCTAACTGAATACGCAAAGCAACCTTGCGAAAAAACAACAATTGAAATTAATCTTGATTATTATAACTCAACATCATTAAAGAAAATGGCTGATATATTAATGATAATCAAGGAAATAAGTCAGGCACACAACACCGAAGCGTCTGTAATTTGGCTTTATGACGAAGAGGACGATTCATCAAAAGAGAACGGTGAGGATTTGTGTTATGCCCTTGACTTGCCGATAGAATTGAAAATAAAAGAATACGAATAATAAAAAAATGAAAAATTGCAGGTAAAACGGTTTAGAAAAAAAGAAACCGTCTTCCTGCAATCCATCATAACCCAAATCCAATAACAATCAATTTCTTTTAGAACAATTCCACTTCTATCTTTTGGATAAATGCGGTAAGAGTGTATCTTTCACCAACGGCTGCCTCTGCTAATGTTACAAGCACGTTGGTTCTGTTTTCAAATTTATCAATGATAAACACCTCGGTACGTTTGCCAACAAGTGTTTTATCACCATATTTAAAGAAGTTTCCAAGGTAGTTTTCGTCTTTATCAACCTTGTCGGTAGGCAAAAGTTCTGAAATTTCCTTGTTCATAACCTCTTCGTTTTGAATGCCCCACAATTCTTCGGCTGCACGGTTGAAAAGCGTTATGCGGTTGTCTTGATTAATTGTAACAACAGCATCTAACATACCTTCCAAAGTTTTGTCAGAAAGTATCTTAACAATAGAAACTTCTCTGAATTGTAGTTTCATTTCTTCACGAGCTTCTTTTAGTTTGCGCGAAAGTTCAACTTTAGACTGAGAAAGTTTTTGTTCTTGTTCACGCAAAATTTCTGTCTGTTCGCGTGCTTTTTCCTCAATTCTAATTTGTTCGGTAACGTCATTACCGATAAAGACAATTTTCGCGGGTTCACCATAAAGGTCATGAACAACAGTATAAGTACCCTGAAACCATCTTTCTTCACCCGTTTTAGTAAACCACTTGTGTCTACCTTCAAAAGGAATATCCTTGATAATATTTTTCCAAATCAACTTGAACTCGTCCAAATCGGCTGCTGTCAAGAAATTGAAAATAGTACGTTTTACAAGTTCTTCGGGCGTAAATTGCAATACTTCAGTAAGTTTTGGGTTCATTTCAATAACCCTACCGTCAGGACCATACTCCGCTTTCATTGTTGAACGGTTGAGCGCATCGATTTGTCCTTTATAATCAAGACTTTCTTTCTTACTTTCGGTAATATCAATTCCAAGGAAAAGAATTTTGACAGGTTTTCTTTCATGGTCGCGAACCGAAACGTATGTTGCCATCGTCCAAACATCTGTTCCCGACTTTGTAACATGCTTCATATCACCTTCAAAGTGTTTTCCGCCCGAAGCCAAATTCTGCCACAAATCATTAAACCAAGCACGGTCTTTGTCAGAAATAAACATCGAAATATGTTTTCCTTCGATTTCAGAGGCATTGGTATAACCTAATTTGGTAAGAAATTTTGTATTTGCGTACAACAAAAAGCCGTCAACAGTATACTCTGCACGTATCATAGTGTGGTTAACGGAGTTTGTGAACGAAATAAACTGCTCTGACTGTTTTGCGGCTTCAATCTGAGTACGCTTCAAGGCTTCCATATTTTTACGCATCTCATCTTCTTGATGCGCCATTATATCAGCCTGAGCCTGAGACTCTTTCAATAGTTGAGCCGTTCTCATGTTGATATTAACGTTTGAAATTGTAGAAGCAATAGACTCTGCAACTCTTTCAATAAATTCGATTTCAAACGGCTGATACTTTACAAACGAAGCAATTTCAACAACACCATAAATTTCATCGTTGAAATTTAGCGGCACAATCACAAGACTTCTCGGATTTGATTTTCCAAGTCCTGACGTAATTTTTACGTAATCCTCTTTAGTTTCCTTGATAAAAATGGTCTTTTTTTCTTGAGCACACGCACCAACAAGACCTTCTCCCCACTCGATTTCCTTGTTAGGATATTTTTTTCTGCCGTAAGCATACGAAGCGGTCATATTAAAAAACTTTGTACCGTCTTCCTTTTCTTGAAGTAAGAAAAATCCAGCCTGCTGCGCATTTACATATTTCACAAGGTTCATAATAACCTCGTTTGAAAGAGTGTCAATATCACCGTTGTTTTCTCGAAGAATAGCACCAAACTTTGCAAGACCCTCTGTAATCCAGTGTCTTTCTTTATCCTCTTTTTTACGAGTATCTTCCTCTTCTTTACTTCTTTTAAGTTCGTCTCTAAGATTAATAAGCGATTTACCAATTTCGTCGCCCTCTTGAAATTCGTACTGAAAATCAGTATTTCCTTGACGAATTTTTTCAATAAAATCGAAAATTTTTCTCGACTTAGATTGTTCACTGCTTATATCATCGCTCAAATCAACAATTCTATTTTGCAGTTCCCGTCCTGTATAAAAACCGAAAAAGCCAAACAAAAACGGCAAGGCGAGGTTTACCCACATAGAGGGATTCTCCCTAAAAGTATCCACCATAAGGTCGAAGGATATAGGCTCGTTTTGAAAAACCATATCCAAAAACACTATTATCGCCAAAAGTCCTACACCTAACAAGAATCCTGTAAAGGTATAAGAATATGCTGCGTCTGTTTGTACTTTCTTTTTCATTTTTAATCCTTTTCGTTTGTTTTTTAAAAAACTATTTTCTGAACTGTTCAAGCACTTCGGCTATTTCACTATCAGGACAAGGTTTTTCCAAAATATTGTCAAAACCAGCATCTCCATATTCTGAAATAAAATCTTCCAAATTATGTGCGGTTAAACCAATAACAGGAATATCCTTGTAATTATCATCACTTTTTATTTTTCTTGTTGCCTCAATGCCATTCATTACAGGCATTTCAATATCCATAAATATAAGGTCGTATTTGCTACCGTCATTAAGTACATCAAAAACTTCCTTACCATTTGCTGCAATTGCAGCCTCGCAATCCATATCTTCAAGTCTTGCTTGCATAAGAAGAAGGTTTGCGTATGTATCGTCTGCTACTATAACTCTAAGTTTTGCCATTCTGCTTTTTATTTTTTGTTAAACATTAATGCAATATAAATACCAATTTTTTTCAATTAAAACGGTTTTATTGCAAATTGTGAAAGTTTTTCGAGCGGAAGCACTTTATCTGCCGCACCAAGTTTTACTGCTTCTTTCGGCATTCCATATACAACACACGTTGCCTCGTCTTGAGCAGCGGTTTTTGCACCAGCCTCTTTCATTTCCAAAAGACCTTTTGCACCGTCATCACCCATACCTGTCATAATAATACAGATAGCATTTGCTCCTGCATAACGAGCCGCCGAACGGAAAAGTACATCAACCGAAGGACGATGTCTATTAACCAAAGGACCGTCTTTTACTTCAACGTAATATTTTGCACCAGAACGCTTTAGAAGTGTATGCTTGTTTCCGGGAGCAATCAGAGCATGTCCGGGCAATACTGAATCTCCATTTTCAGCCTCCTTGACACCAATTTTGCAAATATCATTAAGACGGTTTGCAAACGAGCGAGTAAAGGTTTCAGGCATGTGCTGAACAACCACAATACCAGGACAATCCTCTGGCATAGCCTCCAAAAACACCCTTAAAGCCTCCGTTCCACCCGTAGAGGCACCAACGGCAATCACAACTTCAGTCGTTTTTATCATACTATACGAAGGCATAGTCTGTTTCGGAATCACCGCATCGGCTGAAAGTTTTGGTTCAACCTTCAAAAAAGATGGAGACCTTGGAATCAATCTTGCACACGAAGCCGCTTTAACTGCCTCAATAAGTCTGATTTTTGATTCCTCAATAAACAACTTAGTATCCATTCTCGGCTTTGCAATCACGTCAACTGCCCCGTATTCCAATGCTTTAAGAGCCGTCTGACTTCCCTCCTCGGTAAGCGAAGATATAATCAAAACCGGTATAGGATGCTGAGTCATAATCTTTTTCAAGAAAGTTAAACCGTCCATACGTGGCATTTCAACATCAAGAGTTATCACATCGGGAACCTCAAGTTGAATTTTCTTTGCCGCAACGTACGGGTCTGAAGCAGTTCCCATAACCTCTATATCAGGGTCTGACTGCAAAATTGTAGACAATGTTTGTCTTACAACTGCCGAATCGTCAACAATCAAAACCCTTATTATCTTTTTTTCAAACGACATAATCTAAAACTTTGTATTTTTGGTTATTTGCTCATATTGCTTTTGATATACGCCTGCAAAACCTCACCGGTTTTGGTGTTGTATATAATTTTTCGTCCGCTATTTCCGCCTGTTGACCGACCTATAATAGGTATGCGTCTTTCTTCCAACATTTCTTCAGCAACCATAATATTACGTTGTCCAATATGCATTATATTGGAAGAGAATGCGATAACTTCACCACCGCCAAAAACCTTTGCCACAAGATTAGATTGTTTGCTGCCCAATTGAAGCATTTTTTCAACAAGTCTTTCAATGGCAATATTGCCGTATTTTGGCGAAGCAAGTTCCATACCGTTCCAAGTCGGTAGCATATAGTGATTTATGCCCCCGATGCCAAGTGTCCTATCCCATAGACATACCGCGACACAAGAGCCGAGTATGGTTGTTACCTCACTCGCCTGTATCGAGGCGTACATCGTTGACGGATATAAAAAATGTCTGGTCATAGGTTTTAAAAAAAATTATTTTGTTATTTGTTTAGAAAATCTCCTCATCCCCGAAGAATACTTCGTTGCCTTCTTCAGAATAATCATTATTCTGCTGAGCCGATTCGGGAATGATAACCGTAAAAGTAGACCCTTCGTTCTCCTTGCTTTTTACCTCAAGTCTACCTTCAAGAAGGTCAATATAAGCCTTGTTGATAGAAAGCCCAAGACCATGTCCTCTGTTTACAGAATTAATACCATTGTCAAGTCTCTTGAAACGGTCGTATATTATATTGAGATTTTCCTCAGAAATACCCATGCCTTCGTCAATAACATTAATAACAAGTTCTCCGTTTTCGTTTCTACCATACGAAATCTCAACTTTTTTGCCCTTACGATTGAAATTTATCGCATTGCAAAGCAAATTTGACATAATAACCGTAAGTTTGTCGCTGTCAGTACGGAAAAGAATAGGAGAATCGCCGCCTTCTAAGTTTGTTAAAACTTTGGTTAAGTTTTTTCTTTCCAACTCGCGTGCATATTGAGAGAAAAGACTTGAAAGCAATTCGTCGATATTCACAACCGAAATGTTAGGCTGAATTTCACCTGCTTCGATTTCGGCAGCCGCAAAAATATTCTTGAACTGAAAATCAAGATTAAAAGCCTCCCCATGAATCATAGAAGCCATTCTTTTCATTCTTGCAACGTCAGTTTCAGGACATTCCACAATACTTTTCGACAATCCGAGAATGGAGGCAAACGGATTTATAATCTCGTTTGTGATATTAGAAATAAAATGCGATTTCATAGCCTCGGACTCGGTAAGTTTTTGATTGAGTTCAAGGAGTTGTTTGTTGAGCGAATTAAGATTCTCAACAGCCATTCTGTATTTTTCGATTCGGCCGGAAATTTCGCTCAGCAAAACGGCATCGCTTAAATTTTGTGCCTGTATGTCTTCCATAATATTATTTTCCGATAAAAAAATTATTTACTTTTTTTTCTTTAGATTCTTTTAAAAACCGTTGGACGAATCTGTTTCAACGGCACTTCAATTCCCGTTACAGACTCTGAATGTCCAAGAAAGAAATATCCACCTTGCTTTAAATGCCTACAAAGTTTGTTAATCACTTTTTCTTGCGTAGGACGGTCAAAATAAATCAACACGTTACGACAAAAAACGATGTCAAAATTTTGAGGAGCGGCATACATATCGTCCATAAAATTGATACGCATAAAACTAGCCTTTGCTCTAAGTTCAGGAACTATTCTAACAGTAGGATTAGTTCTGTCCTTACTTTTCAAAAGATATTTCTTTTTTAGGTCTAAAGGAATAATCTCAACTTTTTCTTCAGGATAAACAGCCGTTACAGCCTTTTCGAGAACAATTGTTGAAAGGTCGCTACCGAGAATCTGAAAATCAAAGCCCGAATGTTTTCTTGCAAACTCCGACAACACAATTGCCAAAGTATAAGGCTCTTCTCCCGAAGAACAACCAGCCGACCAAACCTTTACAAAATTCTGACGGTTGATTTCTACAATTTCGGGTAAAACACTTTGAGATAAAAATTCAAAATGCTGGTTTTCCCGAAAAAAATCCGTCTTGTTGGTGGAAACGACATCCATCATCGAAATAATCTCGTTTTCACCTTGTGGCGAAAATACATAATCAACATATTGAGAAAACGACGGCATTTTTAATGCTCTCAGCCGTTTTTGCAAACGACTTTGAAGCATTATATGCTTGGCTTTCGGCATTTTAATTCCGTAATGAGTATATATAAACTGACTCAAACGGTCAAAATCTTTGTCAGAAAGTTTTGCATCGTAATACATTAAAGGGTTATTACGGTCGGGTTGATTCATCGTTTTTTTCCTTTAAAAATATTATTCGTGTTTTTCTGCTTCTTGAGCCTCTTTGGTCTCGGTTGAATCTTGCAACATAACAAGTTCGTCGGTTGAGAATACTGTATCAATATTCAGCAACATAACAAATCTTTCGTCCGACATCTTACGCACACCGTCAATAAACTTAGATTTGTATTTTGAACCTATACCCGGAGGCGGAAGAATTTCATCTTGCTGAAGTTCAAATACCTCTTTTACAGAGTCTACCAAAATACCTGCGTTAACAACTTCGTTTGCGATTTCAACATTCAGCACCAAAATTACCGTGTCCCTTTTGTATTGTATAGGCTCCATACCGAATTTCATACGGATGTCAATTATAGGCAATACCGTTCCGCGCAAATTAATCACGCCTTTCATATAATCGGGCGCGGTAGGCACTTTGGTAATCTGAACCAACTGAAGAATGTTCAAAACTTTTCCCACATTGATAGCGAAATATTCATCGCCCAACATAAAAGAAATGTATGAATTTGTTTCTTGCTCCATTTTTTTGCGGTTTTTTAATTTTTGTTATAATTCGTTGTATTTTGTAAATTGATTGATAACTTTGTGAGTATCAAGCACAAGCGCAACCGTTCCATCTCCCAAAATCGAAGCACCTGAGAAAATATCTTGATTTCGGTACAATTTTCCAAGCGGTTTCAAAACGGCTTGATATTCACCAGTAATGTTGTCAACAACTATACCTATTTTTCTATCTTCGTATTTTACCATTATAATCTCTTCTTTTGCCGGAGCAGAGTCTGTTAAGCCAAACTCGTCCCGCAAATAATAGAAGGGATATTGCGAACCTTCAATATTAATAACGTTTTGGAAAGCAGACACTATTTTTTCGTGTTCAACAGCAAAAATCGTATCAATAACCGAAAGCGGAATTATATAATCAACATCAGCAATACGAACCAACATTCCGTCTATAATAGACAATGTCAACGGAAGTTTTATCGTAATCGTAGTGCCTTCTCCAAGCGACGAAGATACCTGAACAGTACCTCTAATGTCAGAGACTTTTCTCTTAACAACATCCATTCCTACGCCCCTACCGCTGATATTAGTAACTTTTTCCGAGGTTGAGAAACCCGGCATAAAGATAAGGTCAATAGCCTCTTTGTCGGAAAGTTGAGAATCAGCAGCAATAAGTCCCTTTTCGATAGCCTTACGTTTTATTTTCTTAGGATCCATACCCGCACCGTCATCGGTAACGGCTATAACAACTTGAGAACCAGAATAATACGCCTGAAGAATAATCTTACCACCGGGAGTTTTTCCGGCTGCCATTCTTTCCGCTGCTGACTCGATGCCGTGGTCTATACTATTTCTTAAAATATGCATTAGCGGCTCTGAAATACCCTCAATAAGGGTTTTATCTAATTCGGTTTCTGCACCGCGAGCCTCAAATTCTATCTCTTTGCCAACCTCTCTTGAAAGGTCTCTTACAAGACGACGGAATCTTACAACAAGATAATCAATCGGGATAAGAGTAATACTAAATGCAGTATCTCTTAATTGCCGTGAAATATTTTCGAGATTTTCTGTAATTCTTGTTAGTTCAGCGTCTTTGTTTTTTTCTGCATAAAGGTTAAGACCGGCTTGAGTAGTAATAAGTTCGCTGACAAGATTCATCAAATCGTCAATCTTTTCGCTTGCGACTCTGATACCCGAAATCGAAGACTCCTTTGTAAATTTCTTAATATGTTCGTCGCCAGAATTTACTTTGGCTTTGTTTTCCGAATTTTCAGCCTCACTTTTCTCTTTTTCCTTTACAGCCTCTTCTTGACAAATAGCCTTTATTTTGTCTAAGTCGAAAGGAAAATCCTGACGACAATCAAGAAGCGGTGCAACTTTTGGCATTTCAAAAATGTCGGATTCAGAAATTCTCTGAATTACTATTTCACAATCGTCCTCAACAAAAATAAATACGTCTTTGATTGCATCTTCATCTTTGTCGGTAGAAAGAATAATTTCCCACCAAAGATAACTATCGTCAAGAACAAAGTTCTCAAAATCAGGAATGTTAGAATAGAAAATATTGACTTTATGCTTGCCTAAACCTACAAGTTCGTCAATAAGGAAAAAAGGATTAGTGCCATTTCGCTGAATATGCTCGTATGGTTTTACCTTGACATAATAACTTTTTACGCCGCTAACAGTCTGCTCCAAACTTTCAGCAGGGCCGAAACTCGTGTCAGAAAAATTATCTCCGTCCAAGATAGCGTCAATTCTTCTGTTCAAAATTTCTTCGTTACGCTTAATCTCATTCGACTTTGTTCCGTCATCATTGAGCATACTCGTAATATGGTCGGCGGATTCAAAAGTTATGTCAAGCATCTCGCGCGTTACTTTAAGTTTTTTCTGACGCACAAGGTCATACATATTCTCCAACTTGTGAGTATAAGAGGAAATGTTGTCAAACCCAAACATACCGCCGCCGCCTTTCAGGGAGTGCATAATTCTGAAAATGCTGTCCACAAGTTCAGGATTTTGAGTGTCCTGTTCCAATGTCAGCAGAGCCTGTTCAAGTTGGTTGATAAGGTCAGATGCCTCTTCCAAAAATTTTTTTTGAAAATTATCCATCGTTAATCCGGGTTTTTTTTACTTAACAAAACTTTTTTAGTTAATTGTTACTTCTTTTTTTGTCATCAATTACCTGATAACCTTGCTGATAGCAGCCAAAAGTTTTGCTGGTACAAAAGGTTTGATAATCCAACCGGTAGCACCGGCATCTTTAGCCTCGATTTTCTTCGCTAACTGCGACTCCGTAGTAAGGAAAAGAATCGGAACCCGATTGTAACCAGCTGTAGCCCTTATATACTTGATAAGTCCTATTCCGTCCATTTCGGGCATGTGAAGGTCTGTGATAACCAAATCAATAGTCCTTCCGTCAAGAAACTTTTGGGCTTCTATACCGTTACCGGCAGCAAACACTTCAAAACCTGCGTTTTGCAGAGTAAAATTAACTACCTCGCGGATACTTTCCGAATCGTCTACAATGAGTATAGTTTTTGCCATTGTTTTAAAGTTATTTATATTTTAAATTTTTATCTTTACTTATCTATATATATATAATGTGTAAAAATCAGTCCTCTCTCTTAATTGAAAGAACCGACTTTAAATCCTCAATTCCGCAATTTTTCAACAATTGAGTTACTTCCTCCGATAGAGAACAATTAACCAAAAGTTTTTTCTTATCGCGGATAAAACTATTTTTTAGCGAATAAAAAAACTGGAAAGCGGCTACGTCAAATCCTGTTATTTGCTTTAGATTAATAGTTAAATCATCGCACGATATAACACAATCCTTTAATTTCAAAGATAATTCCTCTATCGTCTGAAGGGTAATTTCTCCAGAAATATCATATTCCCTCATTCGTTTTTTGGAATCTTCCGCTTTTAATTTTACATCCATAAATTATTGTTTTTCAACATTATACATTACGAAAAAAAATACTTCCAAAATTTGGGCATACATTTTTTCAATTAAATTCAGTGCATTTTTTATGCCAAAAATT
>Ga0326510_1000073_pt1 | contig 10481 bp, 9 predicted proteins | sample 3_2548_0518_FD_203649 | JGI IMG/M metagenome (GOLD analysis project Ga0326510, IMG submission 203649) | Metatranscriptome of bovine rumen microbial communities from UC Davis, California, United States - 3_2548_0518 (Metagenome... | ecosystem: Host-associated > Mammals > Digestive system > Stomach... | reverse complement strand
GGATAATTCACCGGAGGAGGTCCCTGAAAGCATTGAAAGCAGTGACTGGAGGAATAGAATCAAAGATTTAGATATATACTAAAATGGGAATAGAGAAAATTATTATAATTTGCAAACTCGGTAAAAAGTCTCAAAGAGGTTATTATTTCAGAGAACCTGCAGTTAGAGAATTTATTGAGTCAGAATCCTGGAGGAAAAGAAAGAATGATAAGACAGCTCTAGGATCAATAACTCATTTATCGAGAAGGAAACCAGATGATTTGAATAATAAAGATTCTGTAGGTGCTGCTGATTATCAATTAGTAGATAAAACTACAGTAAGTACTGTATTAGATTTATTCATCGAGGATGGGTATTGGAAGGCACGAGTCCTAATATTTGATCCTGAGGAATTTAAAGGTACCGATGCTTATGACGATATTAAGTATATCACTGGATTAATAAATTCTGGAGTTAAATTAAGATCTAGTGCAGGAATACGAGCTTATTATAATCCAGTGACTAACGAGGGAGAAAAGATTTACGATTTCGTAGGAATCGATTTCACTCAATCACCAGATTTCCTCGAAGGAGGTATGGAATAAAATAAAATATAAAACTATGTCAGTAAAAACTATATGGTTTTCAAATGATGAAAAAGAACCTGCAGTTAATGATACGATCAAGTATTTTTCAGTAGCTCAGGATTTGAAGCTTGAGAAAAGATCAGTCAGACAAAAGTATCGATTATTAGTTCAAGATTATAGTAGATTTATACAAACTAAGAAATCTTCTTTAACAAAGGATGATGCTGCTATCCTAGATAGGATGTTCATTCAAAGATTTAATGATCTTATAAATCAAGTAGAGCCAGATATTAAAGAAGGGAAGTTATTATCCCAGTTATTAGGAATCACAGATGATAAAGTTAGGAAATCAGCTGATAATTTTAGTAGGGAGTACAAAAGATTACTAAAATCACGTGGTACTATAGGTTATATTCCTAAAATGAATCAGCAGAAGTTAGAAGCTAGGTATAAGGAGCTTATTTCATCCGTGAGGGATCTAGTATTTAAACCAATTTTGAATTTATTTAGTTTCGATGTAGCTGAATTACCAAATGAAACTCCATCACTAGATATGGATCATTTATTCGCTATGATAACTAATTATATCAAGAGTTTAGGTTTAAATGTATCTGTTAAATTAATTGATAATAATAATATTAAGATTACAAGAAATGAAGGATATTAGAATTAGAAGTACTCTTAATGAGGATATTATCCTCGAGAAATTAAAAGAGGTAAGTGACGAGCTTAAAAGCTCAAACGAGTCATCTACATCTACTGATGAGTTAGTTAAGGAAATCACTGAGCCAGATGAAGCTGGAGTATCAACTATCATTATCAATGGAGAATTAATTAATAATGACTCTTTTGATAAGATAAAGGACCTATTCAAAACTATAGGAGATGTACTGCAGATTGACGAATCTAATGAGGAATCTGAGGAAGTTACTTTTGACGATTTGAAATTTAACGAATCTAATGAGGAATCTAATAACGATTCCGAAGAAGTTGAGGAGGAATCTGAAGAAGTTGATTTTGATGATTTGAAATTTAACGAATCTAATGAGGAATCTGAAGAGGTAGATTTCGATGATCCTGAAGATGAATCTGAAGAAGTTGATTTCGATGATTTGAAATTTAATGAGTCTAATGAGGAATCTGAAGAAGTTAATTTCGATGATTTGAAATTTAATGAATCTAATGAGGAATCTAATGATGATTCTGAGGAAATTGAGGAGGAATCTGAAGAAGTTAATTTCGATGACTTGAAATTTAACGAATCTAATGAGGAATCTGAAGAAGTAGATTTTGATGATTTGAAATTTAACGAGTCTAATGAGGAATCTGAAGAGGTAGATTTTGATGATTTGAAATTTAACGAGTCTAATGAGGAATCTAAGGAGGAATCTGTACGTACCGAAGACTGTCCTACTCGTCTAGTTTCTTTCGAGCTTCATTGTGGTCCTAGCAAACAATTTGATGAACGTATATCTAAATTGTGCGATCTGATGAGTCCTATGAAACAATCGAGATCTAGTAAATTAGACGATAATACTTTCAGAATTTTAGGAAGGAAACCTATCAATGATGAAGGTGTATATAGTATTGATGTACTAGTTAAAGACTCTGATGCTCCGGAATTTTTGTCAAAACTAGATTCTGCTGGACTCAAATTGATAGATAATCGTAAATATAATGATTTTTCAGGAGGTAATAAGAATGAGAAAGTGTTGATGCGTGCTAAATTAGGAGATTACGTATTAGAGTTTAAGGAAACAGGGGTAATTTCAGTAAATGGCGAGGATATAAATTTACGATTCAAGGAGACTGATTTCCTAGACGATGTACTCACTAAAGTAGCAGATTATTTGAACTATAAAGGTGATGTCAAATCATTTGAGCTAACAGAATCTAAGATGGATATAATAAATAGACTTAATTCTCAGAATGCTGCTAGCGATTTGAGAACTTTAGCTAAATTAACTAAATATAACGTTAAATAATTGATTATAAAATGGAATTAAAATTTTTCGATTCAGCGGAATATAAGAAAGGAATCCGCTTAAGTAGTTTGTCAGACGTAGCAGCTGCTCAGCGTCAAACAGTTTATAGAAATGCTATTGATAACTTAGAGGCTCTTCGTAAGATTAATGCCAAGTTTCATGCATTCGATGCATCTAATTTTGTTGAGAATACTGCACCATCATCGATGGGTATAGCATTGGCAGAAGCTAGTATTAAAGCTCAAATTAACTCAATTGTAGGTTACGTAGCTATTGAAAGATCTATGGACCAGATGTCTCAGATGTTAGTTTACCGTGACGTCCTAACTAAATCAGGTGCTATGGTAATGCCTAATATTGGACCGGATGATCCCAGATCTAGAGCAAGTAAAACGTATCAGGCAAAAGTTACTGCTGGTGATACTGATCTATCATTGACTCTCGATCCTATAGTAGCTGGTACGTTAGCTATCACATTGAAACTAGGTACTACTTCTTATAATTTGATCGATGACCGTCAAGGAAATGTACTCAGTCAGGCAGGTATTTTGGATGCAGGATCGATCAACTATTCGACAGGTGTCCTGACATTGACTCTCGCTACTGCTGCTCCTGCAGATTCTACTATCAAGATCTGCTATGCAGTTAATAAACAGCCTGGTCAGGGTAATCAGAGAACTACCATCAAACAAGGTTATTTTAACATCGATGCTCGTATCAATAAATTTGAGTTCGAAGCAGATCTAATCACTGCGATGATTTCTCAGAAAACTGTAGGTGGTGATATAGTAGCAGAACTCCAGCAATCAGTTTATGATGAGCAGGTATTATCGATCAATAACTCATTGGTAGATACTCTTCGTGCTGAGTATTCAGGTCAAACTCTTACGATTGATCTATCTTCTTACAGCGTTCAGAGTGGTTATTTCGACTCATTGTTAAAGACCTTTAATGCAGGTTTAGCAGCAGTCGACAATGCTATTGCAAACCGTTGCTACAAAGCTGTTAATGCTACTGCATATATCGTAGGTAATGGTGCTGCTACATTGTTTATGAGTCTTGAGGACTCTCATGGATGGGTACCGAATAATACTGGATACGTAAATGATGTTATCGGATTTTATAAAGGTAGAGCAGTTATCCGTAATACCAGATGCAGTTCTTTCGAGTGCTTTGCTATTCACAAAACTAATGATGGAGCTCTGGCACCTCTTGGATATGGTATCTTATTACCTGCAACAAATCTTCCTTTGATAGGTAATTTCGCAAATACTTCTGAGGTAGCTTCTGGACTCTATTCTGTAGATGGTACTTCTAAAGTAGCTATGGACCTAGCTCAGAGATTTATCCTTAGCATGCCTTCAGATTGGATGGTATTAAGTTAATTATTAATATGATTCTAGGTGCTGAATCAGCACCTAGAATTATTTATATTGCAATATCTTATGATTACTACAATTTTAAACGGTAAATCATCTGGAAAATTATATCCGAAACTGGTTAAACCTATAGTTCACAAGAAGTCAGTTAAAAAGAAGTCTCGACTAAGTACTACGATTCCAGTAGTAGTTACTCCGATTAATACTCAAAAAGAATCTAAAACTGACAACTTGGATGATGCAGGTAAATCTAATGTGACTCGTACTGAGATCAACGATTCTCCTAAATCTAGTACTGAAAATCAGGAGAAAATTGAGCGGAAAGAAGTAGTAGAAGAATCTCCAGCTATTACTGATGAAAGTACTTCAGAATCAGTACCTAAGGACCAAAATAAACAGGTAGAAGTTTCTGAAGTCATGGAAATACCTACTTATTTAGTTCTTTACAAGTCAGCAGGGGTAAATTTTATAGGTGAAGTCAAAATTACTGGATTAAAATCTCATGAATCATGTAAGTCAGATAGTAATTACAGATTTAAAGATGCTGCTATACTATTTACATCGGACTCAAGAGAACGTTGTAATGAGTGGTTGGAGAATTGGAAAGTTAGGAAAAATTTTATGACCATTTCGGAGGCACGTAAGAGAAATTTAATTTAGTTTCCAGTAGGAATTCAAAAATTAGTACGATTTATGAGTCAAAAAAGACTTGATATCAATTTAAAATCGCATAAGTCATGAATTACAGGTATCGTAACTTCGATTTTTTAACTGAATGCAAAGAGTATCGAGTATTAAGTATTGACTCGTCATCACCTTTCACGAAAGAATGTAGAGGTATCTGTACTATTTATTACCCAAAGTCTTTAGGAGGTACTAATAGACCGACATCGCATTTTCAACTCATTACATTTACATATAGCTCTGACATCTTCAGATTAAAGTCACTAGATCCTATATCGATTACTATACTTGAATTGTCCGATTTAAATGACTCTTTGATAATTTATAAAGGAACTAGTATTACTTTAATATCATCAAAAGTTACTAGAGATTTAGTTAGAAAGGCATTACTCGATTCAGGATATTTTGACTTAATGTCAGGTACTGATAAAGAATTTCACTATCATGAAGTACTAAATCTTTTAGTTAACAAATCGATTAAGATAGATGATACTCCTAGTAATCCTAAATCTTTAATAGATACTAAAATAAGATATTTATTGGATTTTACTCATTGCATGTATGCATTGTATAATACATTAGAGGTAGAATTGTCAAAACAAGGATTTTATCTGAAAAATCTTTATGAGACAGAAGAAGTAAAAACTAGAGAGGTAGCTACACTACAATTTGACGAGTTTTCCTCCGATTTATTTAAGTTAAATCCTAGTTATAATAACGATGTTACCTCCTATAGGACTCACGGATCCTTAATTTTAAATACTACATCGCAAAGCAAATTCGAAAGATTACAGAATGACTTTATTTCATTAAAATTTATTTCAAATACTCAAAGGATCTACTGTGAAGATTTAATTCATAATATATGGACTAGTAATCTTAAATGGGATTCTAAAGTCGATACAAATTCTCCTCAATCAGCTGAGAATGATAAAAATGAATCTAGTTATTACTTAAAATTTAATTTTGAGTATGAATATTACGTGATCAGGAATGATAAATATTCAATTATAAGAAATTTATTACTTCAGGTAGCTAATTTAGATTCTGAGTCGTATATTTCCTTGAACTCTAATGTTAAATTATATAAATTATGAACGAATTAAAAGAAAATTTACTGAGCATCAAGAATCAATTATTTGATGCATCAGAAGATATAAAATCTGCATTCAATAATATCATTAAATATTTTGAAGGAAGTACCGAAGGAAAACCTATCGGTAGTATCATTGATAAGGACAAATTTCATGATTTAGTTCTTAGTACTGCTACTTCGATTAAATTTAGGAATACTGTAGAAGTAACTGGATACTCAAAAATTGGAACTTTAGATGTAAAGAATCTTATTGAGGTATGGAGATCTGATGATGACTATGTGATATCTAACAAATCGAAAGGTAAAATGTACGCTCCTTCAGATTGTTCTGATATGTTTTATGATTACAAGAATCTCACATCTCTTGATTTAAGTATTTTCGATACTCGAGATGTTACTTATATGGAAAGTATGTTTCAATGCTGTGAGAGTCTTACTAATTTAGATCTGAGTAACTTTAGGACTGACAAAGTTATTAGCATGAAGTATATGTTCCGAGAGTGCTATAGACTGACAAACTTAGATATTAGTAATTTTAATACTTCAAGAGTTACTAATATGAGTGGTATGTTTGGATCTTGTCCTAGATTAGCCAGCATCGATGTTAGTAATTTTAGGACTGATGAGGTTACGAGTATGGATGACATGTTTGCAGAGTGTAGATCTCTTAAGAGTATTAATTTGAGCAAATTTGATACATCGAAAGTTATTAACATGGCAGGTCTGTTTGCCTACTGTGATAAACTTACCAGTCTTGATCTAAGTAATTTCGATACTCGAAAGGTCATTCGCATGCGCAGCATGTTTAATTCATGCAAAAGTCTTAGGACTCTTGATTTGGATAATTTTGACACTTTGAAAGTTGATTACGTGGATGGTATGTTTTTTAATTGTACATCACTCGTAAATCTTAAATTAGGATCTAGATTCACTATTAAAGGTGATTTAACTGATATAACTAAAGGTTGTAATCCTAAAGCAGTTAAAATTATCGAAGATCATGTAAAATAATTAATTAAATAAATAAATCATGAAAGAATTAAAAGGAAATTTATTGGAGATCAAAAATCAGTTATTTGATGCTCCTAATGACGTAAAATCATCATTTGATGATGTAGTAGACTATTTTGATTCTAGTACTAGAATAGGAGCTAAAGACAGTATTATTGATCTAGATAAATTCCATGAGTTAGTTCCTAAGACTGCTAAGAAAATCGTATTCAGTAATAAATCTGAGTCGACTGGTAAACTTTTAGGATCTATAGATGATAAAGATTTAGTCGAAGTACTTAAGTCTGGTAGTGAATATACAATCGTCAATAAAAAAGGAGGTAGAATATTTGCTCCGAAAGATTGTAACAAGATTTTTAGTGACTATCAGGATCTTACTACTCTTGATCTAAGCAACTTCAATACATCTAGGGTAGTAAATATGAGGCACATGTTTTTTGAGTGTAACAAACTCATTACTCTAGACGTAAGCAAGTTTGATACGTCTAGAGTTAAGAGTATGATTGGAATGTTCGATTGCTGTGAAAGTCTTAAAAGTCTCGATGTAAGCAAATTTAATACATCTAAAGTTACTGATATGGAGGGTATGTTTCATTACTGTGAGAGTCTTAAAACTTTGGATGTAAGTAACTTTGATACATCAAAAGTTAAGAATATGGATCTCATGTTTGAACGATGTGCCAATCTTACCAGTATCGATGTAAGTAATTTCGATACATCAAAAGTAACTCGTATGAGTATGATGTTCTGGGGATGTAAGAGTCTTACTACTCTTGATCTAAGCAGTTTCGATACTTCTAAAGTTACTGATATGTCAGAGATGTTTAAGAATTGCACGAATCTCAAAAGTCTTGACTTGAGCAATTTTGATACCTCTAAAGCGACTAATATGAGTCGTATGTTCGAGAGATGTTATAAGCTTAAAGATATCAAATTAGGAGATAAATTTAAGATCCGAGGAAGATCTGGAAAAATAATTAACGAGCAGATACCTGATTTCCTCATGTTTAATTAATTAATTAATAAATAAAAATCATGAAAGAAATAAAAGAAAATTTGCTGAACATTAAAAATCAGTTATTTGATGCACCTGAGAATGTTAAATCCTCATTTGATGAAGTTGTAGATTATTTTGATGCTAGTCCTAGAGTAGGAGCTAAAGATGGTATTATCGATACTGACAAATTTCATGATCTAGTTCCTCAATCTGCTACTAAGATCGTATTTAGTAATGAATCTAAACTTAGTAAAGGTACAAAGGTAGGGACTATCGATAGTAAGGATCTAATAGAAGTTTGGAACTCAGGAACTGAGTATACGATTATTAATAGGAAAGGTGGTAAAATATTCGCTCCTAAAGATTGTACGAAGATGTTCTATGAGTACGATAACCTTACTACTCTCGATCTAAATAACTTCAATACTTCTAAGGTTGTAAATATGCATCACATGTTCTCCTGCAGAAAACTTAGTAGCCTTGATTTAAGTAAGTTTGATACATCCAAAGTCACTGATATGAGTCTCATGTTTAATGGATGTTTCGATATTATGAATCTAGATGTAAGTAACTTCAATACCTCTAAGGTTAAGAATATGGAGGCTATGTTCCTATGTTGTTCTGAACTTACGAGGATCGATGTAAGTAAATTCGATACCTCTAAAGTTACGAATATGTGTCAAATGTTCGAGTTTTGTGCATTTGAGGAGCTTGATTTGAGCAATTTTAATACTAAGAAAGTTACTGACATGCACCGTATGTTCTTTAAATGTTATGACTTAGAAAGTCTTAATGTAAATAACTTTGATACATCGAAAGTAACTAATATGGAGAGCATGTTTAATACTTGTAAGAGTCTTACGAGTCTTGACTTGAGCAGTTTTAATACTAAAAATGTTACTGACATGAGGTACATGTTCATGAATTGTTTCAAACTTACTGATCTTAAGTTAGGAGATAAATTTATGATTCAGGGTAAATCTAAAGATATAGATTTCCCTTGCAAACCTGAAATTCAGAAATTAATTAAGGAACACAAGAAATAATCAAATAATTTTGTCATTTTTAATATAGATCTTCGATGAATTCACAATTGGTAAAGACTATTGACTTAAATAATATAACTCGAGAAGAAGCTATTCAAGTGGAAGCTCGTATTTTAGGTTGTAAACGAATGCCTGTAACTATTGAGCAGTTCATCGAGGATCCATATTATTTAGGAAATTCATGGGGTAATGGTAAATTATATCCATATTGGAAGGAAAAACTGATGGAGATATTTCCAGACCCTCTTCACGTAGCTTATACTTTTGTAGTATTAACAGGTCCAATCGGTGGAGGTAAAACTACTTTCACTGATATTGCAGCTTTATACACTCTTCATAAATTAGCATGTCTATCGAATTACAATTATTTTGGTATACAAATTAATAAAGGAATAGATTTCGTATTTTTTCATTTATCTAGCTCGAATGCTCAAGATTTACAGATTAATCCTGCTTATCAGATGATGGAAAAGTCACCTTATTTTATGCAGGAGTTTCAAGGTTTAGATTCTGAGTACTTTTTACGAGGTGAAAGCTTAAGGACTGATAAATCAACAGGTCATGACGTATTATTCTATGCATTTTCAGAGGTAAACTTTAACTCTTATGAAGCGACTAAATTCAGAATAGATCAATCAATATCTAGATTGAAATCGAGATTCATTAGAGTACTAAATTATTTCGGAAATATTTTAATAGATTCATCAGCAGCAGATGAAGGATCTCTAGTTGAGGATTTAATTAGGGAATATCCTGTTATGATGAAAGTCTATAGAGATCCTATTTGGGTAATTAAGAAATCGACTGGAGCTTACTTTAAACATCCGAATAGTAAAGGAGAATTATCATTTAAAGTATTTACTGGAGATGGTAATTATGACCCATTTTTAATAGATGAGCAGCATCAGGTATCATCTGAAATGGATCCAGACAAAGTTATTGAAGTCCCTAACGAATTGTTGGATGAATTTAAAAGTAATATTGAATTAGCTCTACAGAATAATGCAGGAATAGGAACTGCTATCAGTGATCAATTTATAAGAGATAAAGTATCTTTAAAAGTAAGTTTTAATATTCCAAATCATATTCCTGAGGTAACCTTAGTAGATTTTTACAATAATGAAGATCTATTTCAGATAATACTTCCTCAGTTGAAGGAGGTCCCCGAGGAGAAAATCCTGTGCATCGGTATAGATATGGGAGTGAGTGGAGACTTATGTGGATTTTCAGCATCATATTTCGATGATTGGATTAGAGATTCTAAAGGGAAACCTACTAGTGAGTTTAAAACTGTCACTCCATTAGCTTTTGCAATAAGTCGAAAACCTGATCAGGAGACGAGAATTAGTAAAATATATGATTTAGTCTTAAAGATAAACCAAGTTAGAGAAGTAGGTTTAGTAGTGACTGATGGATATCAATCTACTCAGTTAAGGCAGGATTTGGATGCAGCTGGTATCTGGTCCTATTTATCATCAGTCGATAGAACTAAGGATGGATATATATTTTATAAATTACAGGTTTATAAAGGATTTCAAAGGACAGTTAAAAATAATCGATTACGGACTAGTCAGGAGAATTTACATGACTATGGATATAAAATAGATCATGATGAAGCTAATGAGAAAGATATTTCAGATAGTCAAGTGAATTCTTTATGGAATATTTCTTTAAATTTAAATCTTTTTACGCAAATTTCGAAAATAGGATATACGAG
>Ga0326510_1000072_pt1 | contig 10495 bp, 5 predicted proteins | sample 3_2548_0518_FD_203649 | JGI IMG/M metagenome (GOLD analysis project Ga0326510, IMG submission 203649) | Metatranscriptome of bovine rumen microbial communities from UC Davis, California, United States - 3_2548_0518 (Metagenome... | ecosystem: Host-associated > Mammals > Digestive system > Stomach... | reverse complement strand
TTCTGCCAAGCAGCAGTATAGGCAGGTTCTGTTACCCATGTCTCACCAACAGTATTGAAGTTGGGATACTCATCATCCAACTCCTTCATCCACTGTGCCATAGCATCAGCGTATGCGTATGGATAGGTATCCATACGTATTCCATCGATTCCAACAGTCTCAATCCACCAGATACTGTTCTGTATAAGATAGCGCATAAGATGTGGGTTATGCTGGTTGAGGTCAGGCATTGAAGGCACAAACCACCCTTCGACAGTCTCCTTCAGGTCAAACTTCGATGCGTATGGGTCAACTACGGGGGTAAGTTTATAACTCGTCTGCAGGTATTTACTCTTTGCTGGCTCAGAGCCGTCTTCGCTTGCAGTAAAACCTGTCATCGGGTCACGCCCTGATGTCTTTTCTACGAGCCAGTCAGGAGTGTTAAGCCAGTCCTTGCTCGGCATATCCTGAGTCCAAGGATGTTCAAATCCACTATGATTGAATATCATATCCATGACCACCTTCAGACCTTTGGCATGAGCCTCATCACAAAGCTTTCGATAGTCATCATTAGAACCGAAACGAGGATCTACGCGATAATAGTTCGTGGTAGCATAGCCATGATAGGTAGAGAAGCCGTTCTTCTGATCAGGGGAGTCGTTCTCGAGGACAGGAGTAAACCAAAGGGCCGTAACTCCCAGTTCCTTAAAGTAGTCGAGGTGCTCTCGGATTCCGTTAAGGTCACCACCATGACGGAGAGAAGGCTTCGAGCGATCCTCGGTATAAGCCCGCATACCCTTGATCTGAGGATTATGCCCTGTCCCCTGGGCAAAGCGGTCGGGCATCAGCATGTAAAGCACATCGGCATTGGTGAATCCCATACGCTTGTCACCGCTCATCTCACGCGCCTTGAGCAGATACTGAGCTTTTGTCTTGCCAAACTTGAGGGTCATCATGCCAGGCTGGGCATCCTTTAGATTCATGTAAATGAGAAGGTAGTTGGGTGAATCCAGACGTACCAGGCTGTCGATTGTGACACCAGGATAGTCGGTTGTCACAGAGGCCACGTCACGTATTCCCTTGCCATATACCATCAGCTGCACCTGGGGATTCTTCAGGCCTACATACCAATCGGTGGGCTCTATACGGTCGATAACTACTTTCTTAGCTGCACTCATTGTTAATACGTTTGCCATTATGACGGCGAATAAAACTAATCTTTTCATATCTCAATCATGTAATATAAGAGCTGACTGTGGATCTACAATAGCTTTGGCACCTTTTATATTGCCAAGTCCGAACTCATTTATCTGACCATCGCAACACACGACGGTGTAATCGCCTGAAGGAACAGTTACTTCTTCCTCTGTCTTCGTTGCATTAAGGATGACTATGATGTTACGCCAGTCATCACGACCAGCATAGTCTTTCAGACGGAAGGCGACGACACCCTTTGGGGCATCAATAAATTCCAGATGCTTCCTGACCAGATGTGCATCACCAAGACGGAATGCGGGATGATTCTTACGAAGTGCTATCAGATTCTGGTAATACTTGAACACCTGAGGATACCTGTCCTTGTTTATCCAATCCAACTGATTTATGCTGTCAGGAGACTCGAAGGAGTTGTGCACTCCCTTCTTTGTTCGCATCAGCTCTTCGCCAGACAGGATGAAAGGCACGCCCTGAGAGGTAAAAACAGCCGTCTGTGCAAGCATGTCAAGACGAATCAGCTCCTTTTCCGTGATATTAGGAATACTTGCCTTCAGACGATCTACAAGACACATATCATCATGACATGACACATACGACATCATCTGAGTTGGCTCTGTAGTCCAAGGCTGTTTACTGTAGTTCACCTTTGTCATATCTACCTGTGGATGAGCAATAGCACCCACGATGCCGAACTTCAGGGACTCCTCTTCAGGTCGTCCGCCAAGCCATCCGCACTCCTTATCGTCTGAGAAAGGTCCTCGCAGCGCATCCCGTATCTCATCGGAGAAGGCTGCAATACGTGGCATCTGCGGGATATTAGCCTTCAATCCAAGCTTTTCTGTAGGGAAGGCACATGCTCCAGCGCTCCAACCCTCTCCATATATAAATATGGTGGGGTCAATCTCATCTACAGCCTTGCGGATCTCATTCATTGTCTCAATATCGTGAACTCCCATCAGATCGAAACGGAACCCGTCAATATGATACTCGTTGATCCAGTGTTTCACCGATTCTATCATGAAGCGCCGCATCATGGGCTGCTCAGAGGCTGTCTCGTTGCCACATCCAGAGCCATTACTGTAACTCTCCCCAATTTTCCTATAGTAGTAATCGGGATATGTCAGCTGGAAATTTGAGTGATCAATATCATAGGTGTGGTTATATACCACGTCAAGGATCACACGTATACCTGCTTTATGAAGAGCCTGAACCATCTGCTTGAACTCACGTATGCGTACCTCCGGCTTATAAGGGTCAGTGGAATAGCCGCCATCCGGAACATTATAGTTGACAGGATCGTAGCCCCAGTTATACTGTGGAGTATCGAGCCTTGTCTCGTCAACGGAACCATAGTCGTAGCTTGGCAATATATGTATGGCGTTTACCCCAAGCTGTTTCAGATAGTCTATAGCCCATGGCTCAGTGAGAGCCAGGAACTTTCCAGGATATCTTGCACCTGGACGGGCAATGGAGAAGTCACGATGGTGCATCTCATAGACTACCAAGTCGGCTGGTGACTTGACTACTGGCCTGGAGTCATTCTCCCAGCCTTCTGGATCCGTCTTCCTCATATCGACGATAGCCCCACGCTTACCATTTACACCTACCGCCTTGGCAAAGACTCCAGGGGTCTCACCTTTTCCTATGTCGAAGGTATAGAATTTCCCCATCAGATTGCCCTTGAAGATTGCTGTCCATGGGCCACGGGCTGTACGGTTCATCCTGATGGTCTTAACGGTCTTCTTCTCCGTCCCACTATTGAAAATCCGGATAGTAACCTTTTTGGCATCATCAGGCGCGAAGAGTTTAAAGGTTGTACCCTCTGGACTATAAGACACCTCGTCAAAGCGAAAGTCTTGCGACTGAACGGATGCTACACTCATTGTCATCAATACTGAAAACAGGATTCTTTTCATAATAATCTTTTTTAATGCACAATGCACAATGCACAATTATTTACTTGGCAATAAGACTAATAGCGAAACCGCCGCCTGGGGCTTCCTGAATCTTCAGAGTCTGACCAGCTTTCACAACTTTCTTAGTAATGGTATATGCCTGAGGATTGGTCTCATAATGAGCATCCTTTGCATCAGCATAGATGGTACAGTCGTACTTACGGCCCTTCTCAAGGAAATCGAGCTTTACAACTGCAGTGTGTCCGTTCTCATCACATTTGCCACCGACGAACCAATTGGCTGTACCTTTTGCCTTACGGGCTACGGTAATATAGTCTGCCGGTTCTGCTTCAAGGTAACGTGAGTCGTCCCAGTCACACGCCACATCACGAATAAACTGGAAGGCATCGTCGTACTTCTCATAGTTCTCCGGCAGATCAGCTGCCATCTGAAGAGGAGAATACATCGTAAGATAGAGAGCCAGAGAACCGGCGATGGTGATACGAGCCCAAGAAGTGTTATTGCTCCATTCTGAGAGTTTTGTCACAAAGATACCTGGTGTATAGTCCATCGGGCCACCCTGCAGGCGAGTGAATGGCAGGATACAAGTATGGTCAGGCCGTGACCCACCGAAAGCCTCATACTCCGTACCCCGTGCCGACTCATTGCCTACCAAGTTAGGATAAGTACGGCAGAGTCCTGTGGGGCGAGTGGCTTCATGAGCATTCACCATGATATGATGCCTGGCTGCTTCTTTCACCACATGGAGATAGTGATTGTTCATCGACTGTGAGTAATGATGGTCTCCACGGGGAATGATATCTCCCACGTAACCAGTCTTAACAGCATCATACCCGTATTTGTTCATCAAAGTAAAGGCATTCTCAAGATGACGCTCGTAGTTCTGTGTAGAACTTGATGTCTCATGATGCATCAGGATCTTCACACCTTTTGAGTGAGCATATTCATTAAGCATCTTAATATCGAAATCAGGATACGGAGTGACGAAGTCGAAGACATCGCGCTTCCACATGTTTGCCCAGTCTTCCCATCCTACATTCCATCCTTCTACGAGAACTTCATCGAGACCGTTCTTGGCTGCGAAGTCGATATAGCGCTTAACCTTCTCATTGTTTGCGGCATGACGCCCGTTTGGCTTAACACTGTTCCAGTTGATATTGTCCAGTTTAATGCTGGGGAACTCATCGGTATAGTTCCATGAGCTCTTGCCTACTATCATCTCCCACCATACACCACAGTATTTTGTAGGATGGATCCATGACGTATCCTCGAGCTTGCAAGGCTCATTGAGGTTCAGGATCAGATTCGACGACAGCATGTCACGTGCATCATCGCTGACCATCACTGTGCGCCAAGGAGTCTCACAAGGAGTCTGCATCGCACCCTTCAATCCTGTTGCATCTGGTGTCAGATGGCTTACAAAAGTAAGAGGAGCAGGCAGAGGATATGATGAAGGCGTGGGGGCAGGTGTATAGGCATTGCTGCTACCCATCAGTTTCGTGGAAAGAGCCTTGGTTTCTGAGTCTACCAGTTCCAGATGCATTGTCGCATAATCGAGACATGCAGCTTCATGGATATTGATATAAAGGCCATCGTCGGTCTTCATCTGGAGTGAAGTCTGCACACCAGTAGGTGAGAATGTTGCAACAGACGAGTTCCCCCAGTTGACTGCCTTGTTGAAGCGCTCACGGATTTCCGACAGTCTGGTCTCCTGTGTCTCTTGCTCCTGAGTGTCATAGTCGCCAGGAAGCCACCATGCCTTATGGTCACCAGCCATAGCAAATTCCGATCGTTCTTCCTTTATGAGGAAATAGTTGAGTTCTTTCTGCTGAGGGAACTCATAGCGGAATCCGATGCCATCGTCATATACACGGAAACGGATCAGTATCTCGCGGCCTGTAGCCGACTGCAGCAATGCAGCAGTATACTCATTATAGTGGTTGCGGATATCCTTGGTCTCGCCCCATACCGGTTGCCAGGTCTCATCCAGCGCAGAGTTCTTTTCGTCCTTTATGACGAAGCCATCCATAAGATCGGTCTCCTTCATGCCTTTCGATGCGTGTTTGTCCTTTGCGAGCTCAAGACCGAGGTGTGAAGGCTTGACCACTGCCTTGCCCTTATAGGTCATCTCGTAGACAGGACGTCCATTGCCATCGAGCGAGAACTTTAGCTCGATATTGCCATTAGGTGACTTGATGCCTCCTGCGATGCACAATGCACAATGCACAATGCACAATAGTGATATGCCTAATCTTTTCATTTTCTTCCACTCTGTATAATTAATGTTGCAATTTCTTCGTTGAGCTCATCGGCCTGCATCAGCTGCTCAATAGTGAGGTGCATACGATAGCGCCAATAGTGGCGTGGATTTGCAGGTATATTTATCCGTTCTGCATTCTCATCAGGCAGACGAAGTTTCTCATCGATACTCATCCAGTCCTGGAAAGACAACAGACAAAGCATCGAAGGAGATGTGAGGTGACGACTGACGATATCTTTTGCGAGCCATCCAGGCAACGGGCGAGGTGCAGCACCTCCACGACGCAATGTCGTATTAAAATAAGCCTGTGAACGCTCCTCGTCTTCATCCCACCACTGTCTCAGTGTAGGCATATCGTGAGTAGATATCGTATCTACGCTGCGATAAGGGTTGTGGGAAAGTTTTCCAAAACGAGTGCTCGGATCCTTTGGCATCGACTGAATCTCAAGACTCAGGATGCGAAGTTCGTTCATCACCCAGGGCACGCAGTCAGGCACCATTCCAAGGTCTTCGGCACATACAAGCATACGAGTGGCCTGAGTGAGCTTTGGCAACTTCTTCATCGCCTCAGTATACCAGAACTGATTGTTACGACGGTAAAAATAGTCGTTGTAAAGGCGATTGAAACAGAATTTCTGCTCTTCGCTGAGCTGCTGGTAAGCTTCCTGATACTGCACGGCAATACGTGGGTGCCAGCGGTCATTGCGCTTATGGTCAACGAGGAACAAGCCCTCATTGAAGGCTACTCCATAAGCCTCTATTTCCTCACGGCTCATACCAAGAGCAGGAGAGAACTGCCCCATGAGGCCTGACTTATACGGCATCGGAATCTCCCAGATGCGGAAGAATCCCAGTACGTGGTCGATACGATAAGCATCGAAATACTCTGCCATCTTCCTGAAACGGCGTACCCACCAGGAGCAACCGTCGGCCAGCATCGCATCCCAGTTGTATGTGGGGAAGCCCCAGTTCTGACCGTCGGCAGAGAATGCATCTGGCGGGGCACCTGCCTGACCGTTGAGGTTGAAGTATTTTGGTTCTACCCAGGCCTCTACTCCGTCACGGGAGATTCCAATGGGGATGTCGCCCTTTAATATCACCCGATGAGCACGGGCATGGGCATGGGCTTTACGCATCTGAGCATCAAGATTGTACTGCACGAAATACCAGAACTGAAGTTCCTTCTTTCCTTTGAATGTGCTCTTCTGGGTGCTCTGCAGCGTTGCCTCCTTTGGCCATTCCGAGAATGTCGCAGTGCCATAGAGGTCACGGAAGTAGCAGAAAGCTGCGTATGGCACGAGCCATTCCTTGTTCTGCTCAAAGAATTTCTTATAGCTCTCCCTTCGCTGCACAGCAGTCCACTCCTGTGCAAAGATCTCACGGAGATAGTCCATCTTGGCAGCAAACATCTTCTCATAATCTATCTGCGGAAGAGCATTCAGCTCCTTACGCAACTTCTCAAAGGCCTTGCGCTTTGCCTCATCCTTTATTGCGGGCAACTGACGGAAGTCAGTGTATTGTGGATGAAGGGCATAGATACTGATAGAGTTATAAGGATATGAGTCCTGCCAAGTATGCGTGATATTTGTATCGTTTATAGGGAGTACCTGCAATACACGCTGCTTTGTCTTGTCACACCACTCTATCATCATCTTAAGGTCACCAAAGTCACCCACTCCGAAGCTTCCCTCGCTACGCAATGAGAAGATTGGTATCACCGTTCCTGCTCCCTTCCAAGGATAAACAGGGAAATAAGCCTGGGGCAGTTCATATACCACGACCTCACCTAACTCCATTTCTGGAAGAACAATAGTGCGATTCATTCCATTCTCCCAAAGCGGCGTCACATCCACCTTGTCATCCAAGGCCACAAACTTAAACTCAAAGGTCCCAAATAGTTTTTCCGCATTGAGACTGATGACCCATTCATTGTTTTCATGCTCTACCATTGACAATGCGCGCTTAGCCTCCCAATTACCCAATGCCTCACCGCCACCAATGAGTGCCAGGCGCTCATTGCTACGGAGCTGAGGAGCACGAACCTTTATGCGCACCGTCTTTCCATACTCTTCCAGCTCGCTCATTTCACGCTTTCGGGCTGACACGCAGTCTGTAAAAGCTGAGGAATACATATAACTGTCTTCAGGGATATCCAACCAGTGGTCGTAAATGATATAACGGACACCTCTGATGGCAGCAAACTCCAGGCGATGGGGCTCTACCAACCACTCATGGCGCGACTCTTCATCACCACGATAGACACTATAATAATAATCAATGAATGCACTTTCCTTTACCGACTTGCTCATTTCGCAAGACCAGTGAAGACCATCGAGAGTAGTCATCTTATGCTGCTCTGATTTTCCATCTATTCTATCCGCATTGAGGATAGTCAGTACCAATTCCTCGCCAAAAGTGGTCTGGTACTCTATATTAAACTGTAATTTCATAGACTGTTTGACTTTTTATTTCTTATTAATATAATCGTTATATACCTTGATACCAAAGATGATGACACAGCACGTAGTCGTGATCAGGTTTGTGACAAACAAGCCCCATAGCGGCGATGGCCGATGAGTTATACCCTGGAGCATAAAGAATATAGAACCGACACCCATCATCAGGAATGTAGGCAGCGCGATGCCGTCAGTGTCACGTGTACGGATTGTGTAGATAGCCTGAGGCAGATACCCCAAAATCATCGTAACACTTGCCACCCAACCACAGATCTCAAAAAAGAGGCTCTGTTCCATTACTTTTTGTCATTTATCACAAACACACATGCTGAAGCGATGAGGAAGCTGACTCCTGCAACAATCATCATAGACGACTGCTGATGACCAACGAGTGAGAGGATAGAACCGCCACATATAGCCGCCACGATCTGTGGAATGCAGATGGTTCCGTTGAACAGACCCAGATATGCCCCCATGTGGCCATATCCCTGCAGTGCATTGGTAACAAACGTGAAAGGCATTGCCAGCATCGCAGCCCAGGCACATCCTATCATAAGGAATGGTATGAACTGAAGATACTGATTACTGATATACGGAACAAGAGCAAAGCCAACTGCCCCAATAACCAAACTCAGCGAGTAAGCCAGTTTGGTATTCTTGAACTGAGGCAGTATCGCAGCCCATATGACAGAACCGACAGCCTGTACTGCATAGAGGATGCCCACCCAGTTGCCTGCCTCCTGGAAAGACTCGCTGGCAGGGTCGGTAGTGTTCCATACAACCTCGGCAATGGCACCTGTAGTATAGTTCCACATATATAGCATGGCAGCCCAACTGAAGAACTGCACAAGACCCACCTTCCAGAATGTCGATGGAGCATTCCTCAACAATGTGATCCAGTTAGCACTGTCTTCTTTCTCTTCAGATACAGGATTGTACTCTGCATACTCCTTAGGATTCCACTCTCGAACCTTTGATGTGGTATATATCACACAAAGGATCAGAATGGCAGCGCCTATATAGAACGACCAGATGACAGAATCAGGCACGACGCCCTTTTCTGCGACATTACTGATACCTATAAAAGTGAAGACAAAGGGGAACACATAGCCCATCACGCTACCAGCATTGCAGAGGAACGACTGAATGGAATATGCCTTCGCTTTCTGTTTCTCATTGACCATATCGCCCACCAACATCTTAAAAGGCTGCATGGCCATGTTGATACTCGTATCGAGGAACATCAATGCAACAAGTCCGAAAATCATGGCAGCACTGATGGAGAGTCCTAGCGATCCTGAGTTAGGCAAAAGACACATAACAAGAACTGCAATCGCAGCTCCTACAAACAGATACGGAATCCTTCGTCCGAACCTTGTCCACGTCTTGTCACTCAGTGTTCCGACAATCGGTTGCACAAGAATTCCCATTAACGGTGGAAGTATCCAGAAATAACTGAGATTGTGAGGGTCTGCACCCAAGGTGGCAAATATTCTAGAAATATTAGCCGACTGAAGTGCATAAGCTATTTGCACCCCAAAAAATCCGAAACTCAGATTCCATAACTTCCAGAAACTTAAGTCAGGTTTTTGCTTCATATAATATCTATTTTGTTGTACCTCTAATAATTAGTCTGGTTCTTACCACTCTCTTCTCCACTTTCTCTATAGGCGAGAGTCCTTCCACCTTGTCCATAAGTATTTCAGCAGCCTCTTCACCCACCAGTTTTCCACGCTGCTCCACAGTGGTAAGCATCGGGTCGCAGGCTATAGCTCGCTGGCCATTAGTGAATCCACATATTGATATGTCATCAGGCACCTTATAGCCTGCCCTCTTTACGGTATAGAGGATTCCTATAGCCGTATCGTCATTCACTGCGAAGAATCCGTCTGGCCGATGGTCGAGGGCCAGGATCTCTGGAGTGACCATCTCTGCATCATTGCGGTTATCACATATCTTCACTATAGACTCGTCTACCGCCATCCCATGCTTCAGAAGAGCATCTTTATATCCGTTATATCTGTTCTTGGAAATCTCAAGCAGCATTGGCCCTCCATAGAATGCTATACGCTTACAGCCTGACTCAATAAGGTGAGTCACAGCATTATATGCGCCCATATAGTCATCCACCACCACCCTGCTGGCATTTACACCTGTGCAGATGCGGTCATAGAACACAAGAGGTATGCCAGCATCGATAAGTCTCTGATAATGATCATAGGTACGAGTATCCTTTGCCTGAGAAACGATCACCCCACACACCTTGTTGCGATGGAAGTTCTCGCAGATACGTGCCTCACGCTCATATTTCTCATCACTCAAAGCCACCATTATATTGAATCCTCTGGCAAACGCCGCCTCCTCTATTCCCGTGAGAATGGAAGAGAAGTAATAGTGAGTAAACTCCGGCACGATCACTCCTATCACCTTCTGAGGCATAATCCTGCTATGGCGCAAGGCCTCGCCAATAGCATTAGGATAGAAATTATGTTCGCGCGCATAAGCTTGAATAACTTTCCTGCGATCTTCACTTATACGTGGAGAATCCTTCAAGGCACGAGACACTGTTGCCACAGAAACACCCAGTTCCCGTGCTATATCCTTCATTGTCAATGGTACAGTCTTCTCCATCCGTTTTGGTTTTCTTTTGCAAAGGTACAACTTTTCAC
>Ga0326510_1000062_pt1 | contig 11092 bp, 8 predicted proteins | sample 3_2548_0518_FD_203649 | JGI IMG/M metagenome (GOLD analysis project Ga0326510, IMG submission 203649) | Metatranscriptome of bovine rumen microbial communities from UC Davis, California, United States - 3_2548_0518 (Metagenome... | ecosystem: Host-associated > Mammals > Digestive system > Stomach... | reverse complement strand
GGCGAGGAGCACTACGAGGAGGTAACCCTCAGCTGCCAGAAGCTCGAGAACGGTCCTGTAGCATATGAGAACCCCTGGAAGTAAACTTACCAGTTGACTCTATCCCCATCTGGCCCCTCCGCTCTGCGGCGGGGGGCAGAGGGGACTTATCATATATAATAATTAATAAGGTTTTAGTATTTATATGGCTATTTCATCATTATTACAGTTCGGACAAAAAGATGCTGACGATAAATGGCAGCTTTCGAAGCAATATAACGTGGTAGACTGTCACCTCCATTTCATGAGGCACTACAACCACTTCAGACCCGACACCGACGCGAGGTGTGAGAAGGTGGAAGTGGTCGTGGAAGCACCAGGTAAGGACGACCTGACCTTAGTGGGTTGGTATGTCAATAACGAGGTTTACGACGGTCGTATTCTCTTTGACCTACCTTCAAAGACTTCAGAAAGCTCTATGCAAAAATTCGTAGTGTTTTTGGGCGCCCGCTGCTTTTCCCTCGAGGAGGAGTACCATATAAATATTCAGCGCAAACGCTATTACCGGTTGTCGATCGTTGCCGAGAATATCACTGTCAACGATACTTCATTCAAGAACCTTTATGCCTCAGATGAGGCATAATAAAACCAGCACAGATATGAGTTTTATTTCCAATTTCCTAAAAGCCATCCTGTATCCAGACAATCTTCTGGAGTACGGACAGATTGGTGATAATCAATGGAATGCTGAGAAAGAAAAGTGTCCTGTCATCCAGCATTTTTCCTATAAGGTCCAGCGTAACCGTAACGATGCGGGCATCCCCTATGGTGGGACAACCCCGACGGAACTCAAGTTCACCATCCGGCTCGGTCAACCCGACGACAGCAAGCTGTACTACGATCGTTTGATGTCGAACGAGCTCTTCGATTACACCTTCATCTTCAATGCCTCCTTCGACGATAACAAGCGCCTGCAGTCATTTGAGGATGCGATGGTGACGAGAGGCTATGTGGTGGATGTGAAGGAAAATTTTAGCAAGGTCGTGTCAGAAAGTAGTGCAGAAAAAGACGGTCAGGAAGCTGATGCCGAAAGTAACGGACAGAGCAAGACCCTGAGAGAGAAGGTCAAGGACAACCTGAGCAAGGTGATAGAGAGGGTCAAGGACTCCGTGAGCGACCAGATTCTGCTCGAGGTCACGCTGTTGCTCAGTTCCATCACCTACGTGGGTAAGGAGGAACAGAACAACAGAAAACTGGAAATAACAAATTATTAACAAAATAACCATAAACCGCTATGGCAGATAAAAGAGATGTCAGACTGTATATTTATGCTGTTCCTAACAATAGAGGAACTGGTGTGACTCTTACAGAGTCGCAGACCATTGAGCTCGAAAGATATAGTGACTATAAGCCCAACCCTGAAGAGAAAAAGAATCCTGTCACTGGGAAGATAACTTCGAGAACTACAGTTCTCAATTACACAGTCTATTCGTTGGAAGTAAGTCTTTTGAAACTTGAATACACAAAGAAGATTTATGAGCCTTGCAAGATCGTTGCCCATCTTCAGGTGGGCACCGTGATGAAACGGACTGACGTGTATACAGAGGTAATAACGTTCGACGAGAATGGGGAAAGTTCTACCGATTTAAAAACTGACATAGGCACATTCATGCCTACCAAGTTGTTAGATAACGATAAAATCAATCTTCTCAGAGGTGCTTTAGTGGATCTGGAGATTGATAAGAATAAGGTTGCTGAGAACTATTATGTCCACAAGGTTCGTTCTGTCTATAAGACGGTCAGCGGCAAGACCTCTCTGTTCGTGGAACTGACTATCTACAGTAGGGATAAAATGATGACCCTCGACAAGTACAGTCGTGCCTACACGGCCAGGAGGCTCTATACGGATATCCTGGCCGAAGAATCTCAGAAATTCAGTTCCGTTGAGGTGGCCAACCACATGCAGCTGTTGAAATACAAAGAATCCGAAACTCAAAATGAAACCACTTGTGACGTGACAAAACGTGACGAGTTGCGCATTCCCTATCTGGTGCAGTATAATGAGAGTTTCTACCAGTTTATGGTACGTTGTGCCAACCGCTTCGGCGAGTTCCTCTATTTTGAGGATGGTAAGCTGAACCTGGGTATGCAGCCGTCGGAAACGAATTATTACAGGCGGGATAGCAGTGGCAAGCTCATTCAGACAAACGATGCTTACGACATCATCGACTGGGCAACGGAACCTAATGCCGTACAAAGCCGCTATTACGAGAGCGTGATTTCTGAGGGTGTCGCCGTCGAGGACCGTGCCTATTCCTATATGACTCATAAACCCGACGAAAATGAGGCTTATGCAGAGTCAGCCGACAGTCGCTATAATTTCGATCCCGTCTCAACAGACGAGTGGACGAAACAGGATCTTAAGAAAAATGAGTATCATAATTTCTGGGAGGTCTTAGGCGAGGAAATAAAGGCTTCTCTTCCGGAATTACTGTTTAAGGCTATTGAAACCAAGTCGCTCGGTGAAGCAATTGTACAATTGGGCTTGGAATTTGCAGGAAAGGGCTATGAAATCTTTAATAATGTATTTGATTTTAATAACCAGTTGGATGAGGCCAACTATCAATCAGATGATAATTATCTAATCGAAGAGGATCAGAGATCAGACAATAATTATAAACAGTTTGTTACCTATGATGGAAGTAGCAATCTGTCGGATAATCTGAATAATATGTTTAAGAAGATTGGTCTCAATAACTTTACCGATCTGTTCTACCAGACTATCAGAAAGAAGGAGAAGGAAGTTGGTGAGCAGGCTGTATGGCTGGACTTTGGCAACTACTACCGTCCAATCAAGTTGGGTGACAAACTGAAAGTGGCTGAGAAAGACTATGTGGCCATCTCGGTTGAAGGCTCCTACGAGAACGGTCAAGAGCATCTGCTCGTATCGGCCATCCCCGTCTATTCACTATCGACTACCACCCCGACGCCTCAATCTTCAACGACTTCAAGTGACCCTTGGACGCCCACGGTTCCTTTCCCGCCGGCATTACCCGGCGTTGTCATCCGTGATGCCCGCCCTCAGGTGGCATTCGTGGCAGAGACTTTGGACCCAGAGAATCTGGGCCGTATTCGTGTACGCTATCCTTGGCAGGATGAAAAAGGCGATCCTTCACCGTGGATCCGTATCACCCTGCCCTTGGCCACCACTGGCGGTGCCGTGAATTTTACCCCTTGTGTGGGCGATGAGGTGATGGTGGGCTATGAACATGGCAATATCGAGCATCCTTACGGTATGGGTTATCTAGCGGCGCCATTTGTCAATGAGAAATGGAAGAATGCCTTGCCTCTTGACCAATATGGCGGTATTCATGGTATTAGGACAAAGACAGGACATCACCTGACTTTCTCAGATGGTTTTGCTTTTATGCCGATGCTGATGAATACGATGGGGCCGCTGTCTTGTATTAAGTCCTTGTGGCCTGTTGGATTAGCGGGACCTTGGCCGTTGGGTTATGAAACGACTGCAGATTTCGGTGGTGGTTTTGAACTGTCAGATCGTTATGGATTTTACAAGATTTCTGGCAGTACAGATGAGCGGTCTGTTACTATCGAGTCGCCTGCTGGTACCGTGGAGTTGAATGCTTTCCAAGGCATTACCATCTCTGCGCCGAATGGTGATATTGAAATCAATGGCAAAAATGTGTCAATATCTGCAAGTAACAATCTAAAGATTGTCTCTGGCAATACCATCAAGGATAAACTCTATTATAAGAAAGAGTGGAAAGATGCAAACAAATCAAAATTTTTGACATCACTTGCTGATTTTAAGGATTCTGCACTTGAGACATTGAAATCTGAGACTTTGGAGAAATTCCAGGATATGTCTTTCCTTCGAACTGTTTTGGAACTATTCCTACGTCCAGTTGATGGCACACTTCAAATTAAATCTTATTCGTTTGTTTGTATTGAAGCCGGAGAGGGTGGAACAGAATTGCCTAATACCAGTCTAATGTCAGGTAAAGGAAGTGATGATAATAAAGATCTCAATGACTTAGGAACTATTAGTATTTCAGTTGCTTTGATAGGGCTGAACGTAAATGCTCTTATTGATGACATCCAGCCCAAATATGATAAACTTTGTGAAGCGACAGAAGCTTTTAACTCTATTTCATGTCAAGGTGGTGTTAATAATAACGAATGTGTAATCAGCTATAGTGATATCATTACAAAGGGCGAAACAGCTTTTACAGAAGAGGATCAGACTTTCAAATGGGATGCTGCAGATCTTGTTGTTACTCCGGCGGACGAATTTACGAAAGAAGAGCCCAAATTGGAAGATTTTGAGGATGATAGTTGTATTTCTGATGCTCAAACACTTTATAACATGGAGCATGATAAGTGGGTTGAGGAAAGGAATGCCTATATGCAAATGCCTACATATAATAAAATACAAAATAGAAAAGTAAGGCGGAAGATTATTCTCAATACAGCCAATCAATTAAGGATAGCAGCAAAAGAACTATCTGATACGGCCAAGAAATGGACAGATATGAAAGATGATGAACTTGATATTCTTACATTTGGTGATTTGGATATTGATAAGAGTTCTTTAGTTGGAAAGTTTGTTGCTGCAACCTTATTATCTAGCAAAGGTATCGTTTCATTGAGTGATATGTCGGATTGTAGTTATGATAAAACAATCTCAAAGCCAGATAAATTTGCATGGGAGCAACAGAAGCTCGCTCTACGCAGATATATTGCGTTCAAGTATGTAACTACTTTTGATTATCTTACATTGGACGATACAAAGATTACGTCTTTAGATGATGCTATGAACAATAAAAAGTGGAGGCAGTTTGTAGAATCAATAGAACCTGATCCAGATAAGACAACGCTGAAATCCTTCTTTAATACTTATGTAAACCCATTCCGTGGGTTATATGAGGGTATTTGGGAGAACCATCGAAAATGGAAGCAAGGGTTTAAAGGACAAATCTTAATGTCTGATCGGGCAAATAAGACCGTTTCTTTTGATGAGAACCTTTTATTGAAGGCACATCCTAACAGAGACTATTTTGAAGAGAATTTTAAGGAGCTTCGTAATTTTTTAAAAAATTTGTAGGCTATGGATACTGTATTTGCTGATTGGAAGTCTATACTCCAAGATTTTAAGGATAGTGTAGAAAAAGATCTTGATGAGATTCGAAAGCAGAAGGCTGAGATTCAACAGATTAAACATGAAATATTCAGTCGTATGTCCCAGGGCCAGTATATCCATGATGATCGTCGCATTGTGCTTTCGGCTCCAGAGATTGTCATTGGTAATGTAGATAGTACTGGTATGCTTTGGTCGGAAAATGGATCTACCATTACCATCCGTGGTAACGCGGTGAATCTAGAGGGTTCTGGCTCATCTGGCTATGTGAAGAGCCGTGCCACAAATATCTCTCAGATTGCCGTTGATCCGGGCATGGATGGTTTGGAGGATGTGGTGCGTCCTGGGTCTTCGGTGGTCAGTCAGGCCCGTAATATCGTGATCCAGAGTAATGACTGTGATGGCTGCTTCTCCCAGAAGCCTATAGGAATGGGTTGTGGTGTCAGGATTCACTCCGATGGACAGATGGATATCGATGCCTCTAAATCCACAGAAGTGAGAGGTACTTCCATAGAGAATATGCTCAGTGTATTGAATGAACAGAAATCAAGTTTGGAGTCGGCAGCTTCTGACCGTTTGGGTGAAGTGTCTTCTTTGACTGATGATATCAAGGATGTATTAGAGGATATTGATGATTTGACTGATAGCGCTATTGATATTCGTTCAAATGTTGGTGACCTGTTGGAGTTGCAGAGAAACTATGAGAAGTTGTTGCCCTCAATCGTTCCTACCATCGAAAACTGTATCAAAGCTATTTCTGCCCTCGCTGAGGTGAACCGTAAGATATCCTGTTTAGAGGATGAGCAGACAGCACTCAACGATGAGAAAGACAGTTTCACGGAAAATTCTACGGGTGCCTCATTGTCGTTGACCGGTGAGCAGATATCACTGGCTTCTGTCGACGGTGACGGCAATATCCGTACTAATGCAGAGGCGGCCGTCACTATACAGACGGGTAAAATGAGTATAAATACCACTCAGGCTGATGGTACGCTCATCGATGACAGTTACGTGAGCATCCATACTAGTGACATGAACATATCGACAGTGGCTCCAGCTTTAACTGAGGGTGCTGAGAATCCAAGCGACGGTGACTATACTACTGGTGGAAGTTTCCGCGTCAATTCTAAGAACGTGTCGTTTGTGGCAGTTGACTATAGCATGGCTGATGGTGAATATACGGAGACTGCCTTGACAGCCGACAGCAATTTCTATGTCCGGACGCAGAACATGAACTTGAATGCTGTAGATACGGAAGGTAATAGTACAGGTTTGTTTAATCTGGTAGCCGACAAGATGAAGATGACTGCTGCGGACAAGGATGGTAACTATACTGGTAGCATTGATATGAAGGCGCTCGACCTGTTCCTCTCGTCGAAGGACAAGGACGGCACGGCAACGGGTGCGTTGACCATGACAGCCAAGGACGTGAGCCTGTTGTCGATCGACAAGGACTACAAGGCTCTGGGACAGGTTGTCGTCAATGGCAAGGACGTGCATGTGAAGGCGATGGACCTCGACGACAAGGGTCAGGACTCCAGTATCACCTCGGGCGGCAACATGGTGCTCGTCGCCGACAATATGTATATCGGTCGTACGAAGAGCGACAGCCAGAGCTCGACGCTGCTGGTATCCTCGGACAAGACGGCAATCTTTGGCAAGACGACTGCCGAGATGCAGCAGGGCGATGCCAAGGCCGTGGTACAGCTCGACGGAGGCAACGTGGCCATCAGCGGCTCGAAGGCCGAGTTCTATGGCGATAACACCATCAACGGCAAGAGTGATTTCAAGTCCGACGTGTCGATGAAGAAGGTAACCGCCGACAATATCGAGGCGAAGACCTCGTTTAAGAGTAAGAACATCAGCGACGGTATCGCCGTGCCCAGTGCTCCATCGTCGGCTAAGCTGAGTGCGAAGCTTTCGGAAGATGATGCACCAACATCTACGGAGATTAAATTGAGTAATGAAGAATCAGAAGAAGGAGGAGGAGAAGAATGAAAATTGCAATAGAGACTCTCATCCATGAGATGGAAGATAGGTTAGGCGGTTACGCTACCTTGTTGGTCTATAGGTATGCCAATCTTTGTGTGAAGGCCCAGCCCATGGCGCTTTTGTCAGCTAAGATTATTGACGATGAACAGGGAGAAATGAATATAGAACATGTTGCGGGTGTAGTGATGCCAGATGAGTATCATCTCAAACTGGTACCTTATGACCCTCGCTTTAACTTTCCGCTCTGCAAGGCTATAGCCAAGGAACATCCAGAGTTCAAACAGGAACTGGTGATGCCTGAGGACGCAGATGATGAGAAAGAACGATACTTAATTCTGACTATGCCGGAGGTGAATAAGGATCGTCGTGATGCATTAATAGATTCTGTCAATGTGCTCTTCGATGGCTGCAAGGCTAAGATGGACAAGACCTGTGCCAAATACCGGCTGGAACTGGAGAAGAAAATAATCACTTTTCCCACCGATGATGAACGCACCGAAGCTAAAGATGCTCTGGATAGTTCAATCAAGAATCACCAGGGGATTGTTGACAAGGTGAAGGAAGACAAGGTGAAGGAAATAGAGGAAGCCTACCAGCGCTATCTGGACGAGCAGACCGCCCAGCGGAATAAAGCCGACGAGACGGCTGCTGCCCGTGGTGAGCATGCAGGCCGCCAGATGCGTGTAGGAGCAACAGAGGAATAAAATATAGTATAATTTTTAATATTAAGAAATATGGGAAATTTTGTAACAATGGGAGCGATGCTCCAGTGTAATCAGGGAATGACACCCTGCTCGTTGATAGTGACCGTGCCGCTGCGCCCGAAGTGCATGAACATGCTGATGGCTACGACGATGGACTTCACGCCGGCAAACATCCCGACCTTCGGCATGTGCCGCTCGATGGCCAATCCGACGGTCTCCGCCGCCACGTCGGCCGCGATGGGCGTGCTGACGCCGATGCCGTGCGTACCGGTGATCCCTGCTCCCTGGGCGCCGGGCAGTGCGATGGTGAAGGTGATGAACATGCCAGCACTGACCAACAATAGTAAATGTATGTGTACCTGGGGCGGACAGATATCCATCACCAGTCCGGGCAACACGATGGTGCAAGGCAAGTAGGCGGACTATGTTTGGAAAGAGCATGGTGAAGAAGGCTGTTGTGTGCCTGATGCTGGCTGGCTGGGCGGCGACTGCTGATGCACAGTATATTCCAGCTTACCAGCCAGATTCGTTTGCCGTCAAGGCTGCGGATGTGGTATATTGGCACAAGGGTAATCTGCTGAAGCATTTGGAGGCTTCATTGACTGTAGGAACTACGGGTATCGGTATCGACCTGGCTGTTCCGCTCAGTCAATATGTACAGGTGCGTGCAGGCTTTGACTATATGCCCCCAATCTCGATGAAATACAGGCATAAAGTTCTGGGTGGCGGAAAAGAGCCTACTGCGTATGACGAGAAAGGAGGCAGGAAGGAGACGGCATTCGATGAGATATCTAACTATTGGTATGATAAAACTGGCTATGAGTTGGAGGATCATGTCGACCTGAAGGCTAAATTGACGATGTACAACGCCAAGTTGCTGGTAGATGTTTATCCGTTCAAGTTCAACAAGAAATGGCATTTCACCGCAGGCCTCTATTTGGGACCTTCCCAGTTTGCCGAGGCCAACCAGGCTTCTGGTTCAGAGAAGATGCTGAATGCTATCCTGGAATATAATAAGGTGTACAGGGCAGGTTCTGACGTAGAACTTGAAGACTTGGGGCTCCTGTCGATCCAGATGGGAACTTATTCACATAATTTCCAGAAGGGCGACAAAAAGTACTTGATGAATGCGGCCTATGAGATGGAGCCGACTTCTGATGGTAAGGTAAATATCAGCTGTACGTCGAACAGTATCAAACCCTATTTGGGCTTCGGCTATGGTGGCCTGCTCTTTCCGAGCCGTAATGACTGGAAGATAACTGTTGAGGCGGGTGCCTTGATCTGGGGCGGTACTCCTTCGCAGACCACCCATGACGGCACTGACCTCTCAAAAGATGTCCAAGCCTATCCTCACACAATAACGAAGATCGTGAAGGCCCTGAAGGTTTATCCTGTATTGAGTGTCAGGATTGCCAAGACATTATTCTAATCTAAAAGTGGACGGTATGAAACGAATTCTGACCTTGATATTTTTGACGGTACTCCTGATGCCTATGATGGCTCAGAAGATTGGCGTCGAAGGGTTTAAGAAGGTCAAGAAGGATTTGTTGAATCAGACCCCATTGCCAGTAGATAAAAAACAGGCCACACTCGACTTCCTGACAGACGAGAAGGGTTTCACCTTCAAAGCAAATGGAACGGTAGATGTACAGGCCGAAGAGGGGGATGGCAAGATAACAATACTGACCCCTCATAAGACGAAGTTCGTGCTCATTAAGCACCCCGACTACGGACAGTATACGTGGAAGGTGCCGGGCAAGGGCTTAAAGAAGAAAAAGCATTACCAGGCGAATCTGTTGAGTGACAAGCCTGGAAAAGAGTATAAACTGTCGAAACAGTGGGTGGTGTTCCAGGTCGACCCAGAGAATGCCATTGTACAGGTCGACAGTACCACGATCCTCACTCGTGACGGTAAAGCTCAGTTCAATGTCACCATTGGCAAGCATCCTTATCGGGTAGACTCTCCTTTCCATGAGGTCGTGGAGGATACGTTGGAGGTGACCGATAGCGTGAAACTGTTCATGCCAGTTGTGCTGCAGTCGTTCTACTCCTACCTGACGGTAAAGTCGCCGATGATTGATGCTGTCGTCTTCATTGACGGTCAGCCTATTGGCAAGGGAGGGTCGACCAGTGGTCATCTGTATATGGGCGACCACCGGTTGCAAATATATCGTCTGAATGAGTGTTTCTACGACTCCATTTTTCATATCAGCAAGTCTGAGAAGAAAATCATTGAGCTGACGGCTACCGACCTGAGACCAAGGCCACAGATTGCGAAGTTGGCCGTTGCGGCTACACAAGAGGAGGTCGTTAAGACTGATTCAGTTGCTGCAGAAAAGGACACTCTTACCATCGGTCAGCCCCAATGGGCAGAGGTGACTATCACAGCTCCCGACGACAGTACCCAGATATTGTTGAACCGTGAGCCCATGGCTTTAGGCAAGTGGGAGGGACGGCTTGAACTGGGGTATTACACTGTGAATACGTTGAAGGACGGTCTGGAGTCGAAGACCATCCCATTCTGGGTTGACGATACACTCCCCAAGTTGCTCGACTTGAGCGCCCCTCAGGCGAGCTATGGTTTGCTGAATGTGCACAGCAATGTGATTGGTGCAACTGTAAAAGTGAATGGGGTGGTAGTGGGGCAGACCCCATGTGTGGTTGAAAACTTGCCTGCTTCGAAAGAATGTCAGGTGCTGTTGACCAAGCGGGGCTATTTTGATGCTCAGGCTGTCCTGACACCCATTGGGAATGATATGTTGGATGTAGAATTGAAAATGAGAAAGAGATAAGATGAGTCAGAGCTTTGAACAACAGCAGGTGGCTGCCGCCCGTGTGATGGTGGTTGGTTGCGGTGCCTTGGGAAACGAGGTGCTGAAGAACCTGGTGTTGCTGGGTGTGGAGCATATCGTAGCCGTCGACTTCGACATTGTCGAGGTGGGCAACCTGTCTCGCTCTGTACTCTTCTCAAAGCAGGATGCTGATGCCCGTCGTCTGAAGGTGGAGGTTATTGCTGAGCGTTTGAAAGCCATGAACCCTGCTGTAGAGGTGAAGACCATCTGTGGCGATATCGCCTATGACGTCGGTTTGGGCCTGTTGCGACAGATGGATGTAGTGATAGGGTGCGTAGACAGCCGTTGGGCCCGTTACTGTATCAACCGTCTCTGTATGCGTGCAGGTGTCCCTTGGGTCGACGGTGGTATTGAGGAACTTGAAGGAACGGCCCGCGTGTTTATGCCTGGAAAGAACTGTTATGCTT
>Ga0326510_1000060_pt1 | contig 11206 bp, 5 predicted proteins | sample 3_2548_0518_FD_203649 | JGI IMG/M metagenome (GOLD analysis project Ga0326510, IMG submission 203649) | Metatranscriptome of bovine rumen microbial communities from UC Davis, California, United States - 3_2548_0518 (Metagenome... | ecosystem: Host-associated > Mammals > Digestive system > Stomach... | reverse complement strand
TATGACTAAAAAATTTTTATTCGGCTTGATAGCCTTATTAACTGCAACAACAATGAGTGCACAACCCAAATTGCGAGCTGACAATATCGACGAGGTATTGAAAGCCATGACCCTTGAAGAGAAAGCAAAACTATTAGTAGGCGGAGCCAACAATTTCTTCAGCGCAGGTGCTGTCGTAGGCGGTGAAGCCAAATTGGTGCCTGGTGCAGCCGGTACTACTGCCGAAATTGCCCGCTTGGGTATTCCCGCTACGGTATTGACCGATGGTCCTGCCGGTGTTCGTATCGACCCTATCCGCAAGGGTAGCAATCAGACTTACTATGCCACGGCATTCCCTATCGGTTCCTGCTTGGCTTCTACATGGAATATCGATTTGGTAGCCAAGGTGGGTGAAGCCATCGGTAAGGAGACGAAAGAGTATCGTTGCGACGTTATTCTGGGTCCTGGTATGAATCTGCATCGCAATCCTCTTTGCGGTCGCAACTTCGAATACTATAGTGAAGACCCTCTGTTGACGGGTAAGATAGCTGCTGCCTACATCCATGGCGTACAGAGCCAGGGGGCAGGTGTATCGGCTAAGCACTTTGCCGTCAACTCACAGGAGACACTCCGCACCAGTGTTGACGAGCGCGTCAGCCAGCGTGCTGCCCGCGAACTCTATCTGCGTGGCTTCGAAATTGCCGTTCGCGAGAGTAATCCTTGGACCATCATGGCTTCCTATAATCAGGTGAATGGCACCTATTCTATGGGAAATCACGACCTGCTGACCAGTATTCTGCGTGACGACTGGGGCTATAAGGGAATGGTGATGACTGACTGGATTGGTATCCGTGAAGGACTGACCACTGCCAGTGAGGTACATGCCGGCAACGACCTATTGGAACCAGGTCAGCCTGCTCAGGCAGACGAGATTGTGGCTGCTGTCAAGAACGAAACCCTTGATATCGCTGATGTTGACCGCAACGTCCGCCGTATGTTGGAATATATCGTGAAGACTCCAAGTTTCCACAAATACCCTGCAAGCAACAAGCCTGATTTCGCTGCACATGCTGCCATCACACGTCAGAGTGCTACCGAAGGCATCGTACTGTTGAAGAACAACGGAGCACTGCCTTGGAAAGACAATAGCATCAAGACGGTAGCCTTGTTTGGCGAGAACTCCTACGATTTCTTCTCTGGCGGTACGGGTTCTGGCTGTGTGCATCCCCCATACGTAGTAGATATGGTGAAGGGACTCCAGAATGCAGGCATCAACTCATCGAAGACGCTTAGCGAGATTTACACCAAGTATATCGACTTTGCCAAGGTTAAGTTCCAAGCCGAGCGCCATCCTGCCAAGTGGTATCAGATGGAGATGTTCGGACAACAGAAATATCCTGAAATCGGCATCAGTCCTATCTGTATTAATAATGAGGTGAAGACTGCCGATGCTGCCATTGTAACTATCGGCCGCCAGGCTGGCGAAGGTGTCGATCGCGACATTGCCACCGAGTTCAACCTCATCCCTGAGGAGCAGGCTCTTATCAAGGATGTTTGCAACGCCTTCCATGCTGCCGGCAAACCAGTTATCGTGATTATCAACTCCGGTTCGGTTATCGAGACAGCTTCGTGGAGTGGTTATCCTGATGCTATCCTCTGCGCTTGGCAACCCGGTGAGGAAGGTGGTAATTCCATTGCCGACCTGCTGACGGGTAAGGTGAATCCATCGGCTAAGCTCACCATGACATGGCCTATTGCCGCTACCGACCATCCTTCTACCCAGAACTTCCCTGGCAACATCGATTTCTACTCGTTCCAAGAGGCTAAGGGCAACAAGGCTGCTCTCCCCGGCTATGACTATACCAACCACGAGGAGGATATCTATGTCGGCTACCGGTATTTCGACTCGTTCAACAAGAATGTGGCTTATCCCTTCGGTTACGGTCTCAGCTATACCACTTTTGAATATAGCGATGCTGCCGTTAAGGTGAACGGTGATGCAGTCACCGTTTCCATCACCGTCAAGAACACGGGCAAGGTAGCTGGTAAGGAGATTGCTCAGGTCTATGTTGCTGCTCCTGCTGGCAACATCGAGAAACCCAGTCATGAGCTGAAGGGCTTCGCCAAGACGCGCGAACTGAAACCCGGTGAGAAGCAGACACTGACCATCCAGATACAGAAGCGCGACCTGGCTTCGTTCGACGAGGCTAACAGCCAGTGGATTACCGAGGCTGGTCAGTATGCCTTCCAAATCGGAGCTTCCAGCCGTGACATCCGTGCCACCGTCAATGCCAAACTCACGGAGTATACCGAGAAGGTAAGCAATGTCTTGGCACCTAAGCACAAACTGAATATTCTAACCGCTTCGAAAAAGTAAGCAAACGTACTGGAGATGTACCGCTTATACCGACAATGTTTAACGGCAATGTTTTGCCTCGTGTCTGTCTTCGTAATGGCAGAAGATAACAAAACAACCACAGATATATGAGAAAATTATTATTGACTATCATCGCTGCACTGACAGCATCTTTCGTGTATGCCGAAGACGGACACCGCCTCTGGCTGAGATACGACATTGTCCGTAAGGCACAAGTAGAGGGACCCGTAGGTTCACCAACCAGTAGTATTGCCATCACCGAACTCGAGAATCACTTCCTCGGTTCCCATGCCATGCTACGACTCGATCCTGCCCTGCCCGACGACGAAGGTTTTACCATCAGTGGTAACGACGACCAACTCACTATTACCGCCCGTCGCCCCATCGGACTGCTTTATGGGGCTTACGAGGTTTTGCGACTGCAAGCCACCGATGCACCCATCAAACCCATGACGCAGAAACCGCAGTTCAAACTCCGTCTGCTCAACCATTGGGATAATCTCGACGGCAGCATTGAGCGCGGCTATGCCGGCAACAGCATCTTCGAATGGTTCCATCTCGACGAGAATCTCATCCGCGAATATGCCCGTGCCAATGCCTCTATCGGCATCAACGGTTCGGTTTTGAATAATGTCAATGCCTCGCCTAAGATGCTCACCAAGGAGTACTTGCGCGAAGTGAAGAAGATAGCCGATATCCTGCGCCCATACGGTATCCGCGTCTATCTTTCCATCAATTTTGCCACCCCCATGGCACTGGGTTACACCACGACTGCCGACCCGAAAGATGCCAAGGTAGCACGTTGGTGGAAGAGTAAGGCTCGCGAAATCTACAAACTGATTCCCGACTTCGGCGGTTTTCTGGTGAAAGCCAATAGTGAAGGACAGCCTGGTCCTGGTGATTACCAACGTTCGCATGCCGATGGTGCCAATATGTTGGCAGAAGCGCTCGAACCCTTCGGTGGTATTGTGATGTGGCGCTGCTTCGTTTACGGTGCCAACCATAAGGGTGAAGACCGTGTGAAACAGGCTGTTTCAGAATTCAAGCCCCTCGATGGACAGTTCCATAAGAACGTGATTCTGCAGACCAAGAACGGACCACTCGATTTCCAGCCCCGCGAACCCTACAGTCCTATTTTCGACCAGATTCGCGAGACACCTAATATGGCAGAACTGCAAATCACGATGGAATATCTCGGTCAGTCAACCCATCTGGTCTATCTCGCTCCCATGTGGAAAGAGTTCTTCCACTATGTAGAGCCCCAGTGGCTGACGGGTATTGCCGGTGTAGCCAATATCGGCAAGGACACCAACTGGTGCGGTCATCATTTCGCACAAGCCAACTGGTATTGCTTCGGACGTCTGGCTTGGAACCCGCATCTCAGCAGCGAGGCGATTGCCCGCGAATGGCTCGAACAGACATTTACGACCGACGAAACTTTCGTCAATACCATGACAGCGTTCATGGAAGACTCGCGCGAGGCCTGCGTCAACTATATGATGCCACTCGGACTGCATCACATCTTCAAATTCGACCATCACTACGGTCCCGACCCAGGCGGTTTCAAACCCGAATATCCCATCGAGTGGTGCCCTGTCTATTATCACAAAGCCGACAAGAATGGTGTTGGTTTCGATCGCACCTCACAAGGTTCCAATGCCGTCAGCCAGTATCGCGAGCCCTATGCCTCGCAGTACAATAAGTTGGAGACGTGTCCTGAGAACCTGCTCCTGTGGTTCCATCATGTGCCCTGGGATTATAAGATGAAGGACGGCTCCACCCTATGGGAATCATTGCAATACCACTATACCAAGGGTGTCATTGCCGTGGAATCGATGCACAACACATGGCACACCCTCATGCGCCATTATGTAGATGAGCAGCGTTGGCGCGAAGTGGATGAACGTTTAAGTCTTCAGGAGGCCAATGCCCGTGAGTGGCGCGACATCTGCCTGAAGTATTTCGGTCAGTTTGTCCATCAAAGTAAATAACAAATATAACACATTATAAACAATAAAAAAACTATGAAACGCATCCTACTTTTCATCACGATACTCTCTGCCAGCATCAGCCTGCAGGGACAGCAGTTGCCGTTCATTCTGGGTGGCGAACTGAGCAACTCGGCTGTGACATCGGTCGAAGATATTGACGAGGTTATTCCACGCATGAAGACCTTGGGACTGAACACGGTCCTGGTGCCTGCCTACTGGGAGTTTATAGAACCCGAAGAGGGACGTTTTGATTTCACACTCATTGACCGTACCATCCAACGAGCCAAGGAGAACGATCTGAAAATCGTTTTCCTCTGGTTCGGTGCTTGGAAGAACTCTATGTCGTGCTATGCCCCACTATGGTTTAAGCGCGACACCAAGCGATTCCCCCGTGCCTGTCGTGCCGACGGCAAGCCCCTCGAGATAGCCTCCTGCTTCTCTGAAAACGTATTCCAAGCCGACAATAAGGCTTTCGAAGCCTTGGTCAAACACATCGTAGCAACAGGAAACGACGTTGTCAGCATGCTGCAGGTGGAGAACGAGATTGGGATGCTCGAAGCTGCCCGCGACCACTCGCCTTTGGCAGAGAAGGCTTACGACTCCCCCATCCCTACCATACTGTATCAGACGGTGGGCATCAGCAAGCCGACTACGTGGCGGCAACACTTTGGCAACGACATCTATGGCGAAGAGAAATTCATGGCATACCACTATGCGAAATATGTCGGTCGCCTCTGCGAGACAGCCAGACGACATACGCAGATGCCGCTTTACGTCAATGCAGCGATGAACAGTCGTGGGCGCAAGCCAGGACAATATCCGTCGGCAGGACCACTCGCCCACCTCATCGACTACTGGCATGCCGGTGCGCCCCAACTTGCCATGCTGGCTCCTGACATCTACGACTCAGGCTTCAAGGGATGGGCTGATCAATATGCCCTGCCTAACAACCGACTCTTTATTCCCGAGACACGCTGCTGCGAAAACAGTGGTGTCCGCGCACTCTATGCCTACGGCGAGCACCATGCCCTTGGCTTCTCACCCTTTGCCATCGACCAAGCTTCCAGCAAAGAGACCCACAACATCACCGAAGCCTATGCCCTCCTCCGCCAACTAACAACGCTCAGCCCTCAACTTACATCATGGGGACTGCTCTTCGACCAACAGGACAAGGAGCGCATTATCAAAGATGGCGACAACGTGCTGACCTGTCGTCATTTCTATACCCTTCCCTGGGATGCCCGAGCCACCGACGGCAGCACATGGCCTGAGGGCGGAGCCACGCTGCTGAAATTGGCCGACGACGAATATCTGCTGGCAGGCAGTGGTGTTGTCGTCAGCTTTGCCACAGCCGATGAAAAAGCCCACGACGAAAATCGCGTTTTGGGTGAAGATGGCTTTGTTATTTCGTCTTCTAAAGACGAAGTTACAAAAGCAAAATCTGCACCATTTAAAGGGAAACGCCTTGGTATCGGCTTTGTAGACGAAGTCTACATCACTGAAAAAGGCTTGCAATATGTGCGCCGAAACAATGGCGATCAGGACCATCAAGGCCGTCATGCCCGCATTTCGTGCGACGATTTTAAGATTTTACATATCAAATTATACCAATTTTAGTTTCTGAAACAAATTTAAACGTTTTTGACACAAAAAGAAACGGATATTAAAAAATTTTTCTTTATCTTTGCAACACGTAACATTACTTCTAACTTTATTTATTTTTAATTTATGTGTAAATGTAAAATTACCCTCATGGTGGGAATATTAGCCCTCGCAGGTCTGATTTGCCCCCCCCAGGTACATGCCGACAATGCCCTGAAGGGTATGGCTGTACAGCAGTCTGAAGAGATTACTGGTAACGTCAGTGACTCTGAAGGACCTCTGATTGGTGCTACTGTAATGGTTAAGGGCAGTAGTACAGGTGCCGTTACTGATATTGATGGTAACTTCTCCTTGAAAGCCAATTCTGGCGCTACGCTTGTTATCTCTTATGTAGGTTATGTCACTCAAGAAGTTCCCGCGCGCAATAATATTAGAATAGTATTGGAGCAGGAAGGTCGTAATCTAAACGAAGTTGTGGTTATCGGTTATGGTACCCAACGTCGTGAAGCCGTTACTGGTTCTGTTGCTAATATCCGTGGAGACGTGGTGCGTGAGGTTCCAGGTGCCGACATTACTAATGCCCTTCAGGGACGTATTGCTGGTGTGGAAATGATGCAGTCATCGTCTAAACCCGGTGCTTCCATGCAGATTCGTATTCGTGGTACACGTTCGTTGACAGCAAGTAACGACCCACTGATTGTACTCGACGGTATTCCCTTCGCAGGAAGCATTAACGATATTGACCCAAACAATATCAAGTCGATGGATATTCTGAAAGATGCCTCTGCAACTGCCATCTACGGTTCCCGTGGTGCTAACGGTGTTATATTAATCACAACCCACAAGGGCTATCAGGAGCAAAAACCAACAGTTTCCTACAATGCCTATGTTGGCATGAAGAAACTTTTCCACCGCTATCCGATGATGAATGCAGAGCAGTTCACAAAGATGCGTGCCTATGCCAACAAATACCAGTATGGTACAGACGAAATCGCATGGGGTGAACCAGGTGCAGTGGATACAGACTGGCAGGATATGCTCTTTAGAACAGGTTTTACTACCAATCAGGATCTCAGTGTCAGTGGTGGTTCTTCAAAGGGAAGTTATAACTTTGGCATCTCGTACTATCGTGACGAGGCAGTAATCCCTGGACAGAATTTCAACCGCTATGCCATCCATGCAGCCATTGATCAGGAGATTGGCAAGTACGTAAAGGTGGGATTCTCCAGCAATACCAATTATAGTGTCACTAATGGTGCGAGTCTCGGACTTTACAACACACTGAGTGCTACACCAATTGCCAATCCCTATAATGAAGATGGTTCACAGAAAGAACGTGTAAACATGGCAAGTGATACCCAATGGGTATATTCTAGGGAGAGCCTTGGTAATCTGGGTGACAAATACAAGGATCAGACCTTGGGCTTTGGTACATATAACAACCTTTATGGCGAAATTAAGATTCCTGGCGTTGAAGGACTAAAGTACCGTCTTAACCTGGGTTTGAACTACCGTCATAATGACTATGGACACTATCAGGGTGTGGGGGTGTTTAGTGACACAAACAACACTTCATCCAGTGCCACCTCCCAAAAGCAGTCTACAACGAACTGGGCCATTGAAAACCTGCTGACCTATGATAAGTCATTCGGCAAGCATAATCTCAATGTGACAGCCCTTTATTCGGCTGAACAGACTATTTATAAGCAGACTCATGTTTCTGCTCTGGACATTCCAGCAGATGCTTTCCAGTATTTTAACATCGGTCAGGCAGGTAGTTATACCATTGATCCTGCTAATCAAGTTTACTATAAGAGTGGCCTGATGTCTTGGATGGGTCGTGTGATGTACAACTACGATAACCGTTACATGCTTAGTGTAGCTGTACGTGCCGATGCTTCATCGCGCTTGGCTGAAGGTCACAAGTGGCACACCTATCCCGCTGTCAGCGTTGGTTGGAACATTAGCCGCGAAAAGTTCATGGAGAATGTCAAGTGGCTCGACAACCTGAAATTACGTATTGGTTATGGCGAGACCTCTAACCAGTCAGTGAATCCTTATAAGACATTTGGTCAGCTTTCTACCCGTCCTTACAACTTCGGATCCACCTATGCTGTAGGTACCTATGTAACAGAGTTGCCTAATGCCGACCTCGGATGGGAGTATTCTAAGACTTGGAACTTCGGTCTTGATTTTTCTATCTTCAGTGGTCGCCTGAGTGGTACTATCGAATACTATATCCAGAACACTAACAATTTGCTGATGAGTGTGAATCTGCCAGCAACAGGCGGTGTATCAAGTTACATGGCCAATGTCGGAAAGACACGAAATAAAGGTCTTGAGATTTCGTTGAACGGTACGATTATCGACAACCTGAACGGTTGGACATGGGATGCAGGCATCAACTTCTATACGAACAAGAACGAACTCGTTGAACTGGCTTCTGGTGCAGATCGCGATGAGAGCAACTGGTGGTTCGTGGGTCATCCTATCAATGTAGTTTATGACTATGAGAAGATTGGCATCTGGCAGACTAATGAAGAAAGTATTCGTGAGGTAGCAGAACCTGGCGGAAACGCAGGTATGATTAAAATCAAGTATAATGGTGACTACGAGGCAGACGGTGTGACTCCAACTCGAGCCTATGGTGAGGCAGATCGTCAGATTATTGAGATGGATCCCGCATGGGAAGGCGGTTTTAATACCCGTGTTGCCTACAAGAACTTCGATTTGTCTATCGTCGGTTCGTTCCGTCATGGTGGTAAACTCATTTCTACCATTTATGGTGCACAAGGCTATCTGAACATGCTCACAGGTCGTCGTAACAATATCGATGTGAACTACTGGACAGAAGACAATCCAACCAACGACTACCCCAAACCAGGTGGTATTGAGAGTTCCAACAATCCAAAGTATGGTAACTCGCTGGGCTACTTCAGCGGTTCCTATCTGAAGGTACGCACCATCACGCTGGGTTATAACTTTACTCAGCCTTGGCTGAAGAAGGTTGGCATAACAAAAGCTCGTGTTTATGCAACTGTACAGAATCCATTTGTTCTGTTTTCTCCATATCACAGCGAAAGCGGTATGGATCCTGAGACCAACTCCTATGGTGACGAGAATCAGGCTGTGACTTCGTTCTACAAGTCTCGTCTCCTTGTTGTGGGCTATAATACCCCGACAACGCGTAACTATCTGCTTGGTGTAAACATTACATTCTAATCCAAATCATACGACTATGAAATATAATAGTATTAAAAAAATATTTGGCATTCTGGCTCTCGGTCTGGGAATGACAGGATGCGGCAATATTCTGGATGAGACTCCGCGCCAAAACTATACACCAGAGTATTTTAAGACGGAAGCTGGAGTCGAATCAGGTATTACGGCCCTTTATGCGAACTTGCGCTACTATTGGGGTAATGGCTACTGGTTAATTGCTAATGAGACAGGTACTGACGAATATACGTTCGGCCACGGTGGAAATAGCAACGACCTGCCTATCGATATGTCTGGTAATGGTGAACTGAATTCTACCAATTGCCGTGCAGACGTGTTGTGGAATCTGGCTTTTGCTGATATTAATACTGCCAGTGGTGTGTTAGAGAATGGCGAGACAGCAGGCATCAGTGCCAGTTTGTTGGCTGAGGCTCGTTTCTTCCGTGCCTATGATTATTTCCAATTGGTACAGACTTTTGGTGGTGTACCTCTGGACTTAGGTGCTGGTGAGTTGAAGTTCAATACCAGTGCTACTCGTATAAGCACGCGCAACACAGTGCCTGAGGTCTATACCAAGGCTATTTTTCCCGATCTTAAAGAGGCTGTTGAAAACCTTCCGGAGACTGGTCGTATAACTGGAGGCGTTACGAAGACTGCTGCTCGCTTGGTTCTCTCTAAGGCTTACCTGACTTACGGTTGGTGGTTGCAGAATCCGAATAATATCCCAACCTATCCTGAGGCAACTCGTACGGATCCTGATGGCCATGATGCCGCATGGTATTTCCAGCAAGCCTACGACATTGCTGTTGAGGGTATTAAAAACCCAGGTAACTTCAGTTTACAGGAGGCATTTTATCTCGTAAACTATGGTCCTAACGACCGTAACAGCGAAATTGTGCTCTATGCTGACCACACCGAGAGTAGCACCTATTATGATGGTGGTACTAACTTCGACTGGGCAAATGGTGTTGCCCCAGGTAACTTTGCTCGATGGATGTGCCGTTGGGACTATACTTTCCTTGAGAGTTCCACAGATGCTACTACATGGACTAAAGTACGTTCAGTACGGCGTGAAGCCGTACAGGGCAAGGACCGTCCTTGGAAAGAAATGGCCACACCTATTGAAGTGGCTACCGTCATGTTCCCCGACAAGGACAAAGACTCTCGTTTTGATGGCACTTTCGCCTATCAGTTCCGTGGTAACTGGGATCGCGCAGGTCTCTCTTATGCAGTATTATACAATGCCAATAATCTGCCTATTGCACCTGGCGATTCTGTGCTTACCTTTATTGATGACACGGGTCTCACCATAAACTATCCTGACGGAGCAGGTTTGAGCAATGTCGGTGGTGGTACGCTACCTGGTCGTGCCGACTGGGTGATTGGTTATACTGGCATCAGCCGCTATGCCTACCTGAACAACTGGAAGAATGGTATCTATCGTACTGACAATGGTTCTGGACTGGGTCGTCCAAACGGAGACTCTCCGCGTCCTTATAACATTCTTAAGTTCTCAGAACTTTATCTCCTTGCAGCCGAGGCTGCTGTAAAGGGTGCAACGACACAGAGTGGCTATACGGCTCGTGAATTAGTGAACGTACTTCGTGCACGTGCTGGAAAGTGGAAGTATGATGTGAATCGCGACCGTGAATATGTGGCTGACTTCAGTCAGGAACTAACCGATGCGACTCCTCAGACAATCGATTTGGATTATATCCTGATGGAGCGTGCACGTGAGTTCTTTGGCGAGGGTTACCGCTGGCTTGATCTTGTACGTACACAATCTTGGGCACGCCTGGCTGGTAAGTACACCATCTGTGGTATGTTAGCAGGCGATCATACACCTGAAACTGTTACTCGTACAATCTCTCCTGAGAATTACCTTCGTCCTATTCCACAGAGTCAGATTGACGCATTGCAAATGACAGCCGAGGAGAAGGCTAACTACCAGAATCCTGCTTACAGGAATTAAATAAGTTCGGAACTAATATCTTAGTGAAATAAAAACTTAAGTATATTTTGTTCATTTGTGTGTTTA
>Ga0326510_1000046_pt1 | contig 11763 bp, 23 predicted proteins | sample 3_2548_0518_FD_203649 | JGI IMG/M metagenome (GOLD analysis project Ga0326510, IMG submission 203649) | Metatranscriptome of bovine rumen microbial communities from UC Davis, California, United States - 3_2548_0518 (Metagenome... | ecosystem: Host-associated > Mammals > Digestive system >... | reverse complement strand
TGGTGGTCGAAACAACACTGGTAAGATGACTGTCCGTTATATGGGCGGTGGTCACAAGAAGAAGTATCGTTTCATCGACTTCAGACGAGAGAAGGATGGTGTTCCAGCTGTAGTTAAGACTATCGAGTATGATCCGAACCGTTCGGCTCGTATCGCTCTGCTCTTCTACGCTGATGGTGAAAAACGTTATATTATTGCTCCTAACGGACTGCAGGTGGGTGCTACACTGATGTCTGGTGCGGATGCCGCACCTGAGGTAGGTAATGCACTTCCACTGGCAAACATTCCTGTTGGTACAGTGATTCACAACATTGAGTTGCGTCCAGGTCAGGGTGCTCTGCTCGTTCGTTCGGCTGGTAATTTTGCTCAGTTGACATCTCGTGAGGGTAGCTATTGTGTAGTAAAGCTTCCTTCAGGTGAGACTCGTCAGATTCTCTCTGCTTGTAAGGCTACTGTAGGTAGTGTAGGTAACTCTGATCACGCACTGGAGCAGTCAGGTAAGGCTGGTCGCTCACGCTGGTTGGGTCGTCGCCCACACAACCGTGGTGTTGTTATGAACCCACATGATCACCCAATGGGTGGTGGTGAAGGACGTCAGTCTGGAGGTCATCCACGTTCACGTAAGGGACTCTACGCTAAGGGTCTGAAGACACGTGCACCAAAGAAGCTTTCGAATAAGTATATCATTGAAAGAGCTAACAAGAAGAAGTAACCCGTACATTTGAGTTAAATTATGAGTCGTTCATTAAAAAAAGGTCCATACATTAACGTCGCTCTCGAGAAGAAGATTCTCGCCATGAATGAGAGTGGCAAGAAGACTGTCGTCAAGACATGGGCCAGAGCATCAATGATATCCCCCGACTTCGTGGGACACACTGTTGCAGTTCATAACGGAAATAAATTTATCCCTGTCTACATTACTGAGAACATGGTAGGTCATAAACTCGGTGAGTTTAGCCCAACACGTCGTTTCGGCGGTCATGCTGGTAACAAGAAGTAATGCTCCAAGGGAAAATTGCAAATTGAAAAAGTAAATTGAAGATTAACAATGGGAGCAAGAAAACATATTAAGGCTCAAGAGAGAAAAGAAGCCCAGAAGAGCTTGTATTTTGCTAAGCTCAATAACTGCCCTTCCTCTCCACGTAAGATGCGCTACGTAGTAGACATGATACGTGATATGGAGGTGGACCGTGCTCTCGGTGTACTGCGCTTCTCGAAGAAGGCTGCTGCTAAGGACGTGGAGAAACTGCTGCGTTCGGCAATCGCTAACTGGGAGGTGAAGAACGACCGAAAGGCGGAAGATGGTGAACTATACATATCTAAGGTCTTCGTTGACGAAGGCGTGACCATGAAGAGATTGCGTCCTGCTCCACAGGGACGTGGCTACAGAATCCGTAAGCGCTCTAACCATGTCACTCTGTTTGTTGACGCTAAGCCCGCAGAAGTAAATAATGATGATAAATAATAAGTAGAATGGGACAGAAAGTTAATCCAATCAGCAACCGCCTGGGTATCATCCGTGGCTGGGACTCAAATTGGTTCGGTGGCAAGGACTTTGGTGACAACCTGGTAGAAGACAGGAAGATCCGTAAGTACCTCAACGAGCGTCTTGCAAAGGCAAGTGTCTCAAAGATTGTCATCGAGCGTACACTGAAGCTTGTCACCATTACTATTTGTACAGCCCGTCCGGGTATCGTCATAGGCAAGGGTGGCCAAGATGTGGATAAGTTGAAGGAAGAGTTGAAGCGTCTCTACAAGAAGGAGATTCAGATCAACATCTTCGAAGTGAAGAAACCAGAGCTCGACGCAACAATCGTTGGTACGAATATCGCTCGCCAGGTAGAAGGTAAGATTGCTTACCGTCGTGCCATCAAGATGGCTATCGCCAACACAATGCGTGCTGGAGCCGAGGGTATCAAAGTGCAGATTACTGGTCGTCTGAATGGCGCTGAGATGGCACGCAAGGAGATGTATAAGGAGGGTCGTACTCCTCTGCATACATTCCGTGCTGACGTAGACTACTGCCAGACAGAGGCTCTGACCAAGGTCGGTCTGCTGGGTATCAAGGTTTGGATTTGCCGTGGTGAGATCTATAACAAGGTTGACCTCGCTCCAAACTTCGCTCAGGAGAAGAACAATGGTCGCGCTGGTGGCGCTCGTGCCGGACGTGGTAATCGCAAGAGAAATAATAACCGTTAAAAGTTGAAGCTATCATGTTACAGCCAAAAAGAGTAAAATATAGAAGACCTCAAGATGGACGTGGCAATAAGGGCAACGCTCATAGAGGCACACAGTTGGCTTTCGGATCGTTTGGCATCAAGACACTCGACGCTAAATGGATTGATAGCCGTCAGATAGAGGCCGCTCGTGTGGCTATCAACCGTTATATGAACCGTGAGGGTCAGGTGTGGATTCGCATCTTCCCGGACAAACCAATCACTCGTAAGCCTGCTGATGTCCGCATGGGTAAAGGTAAGGGTGATGTAGCCGGATGGGTAGCACCTGTGACTCCAGGTCGTATCCTCTTTGAAGTAGAAGGCGTAAGTTTTGATGTAGCAAAAGAGGCTCTCCGCCTCGGTGCTCAGAAACTGCCAGTTAAGACAAAGTTTGTTGTTAGACGTGATTACGATAAAAACGCTTAAGCTATGAAGATGACAGAAGTAAAAGAGATCTCAACCAAAGATTTGACTGAGAAGATTGAGAACGCAGAGGCTGCTCTTCAGCAGATGAAACTTAACCACTCTGTGACTCCACTGGAGAATCCATCACAGATTAAAGCAGCTCGTCGTGATATTGCACGTATGAAGACCGAACTTCGCCAGAGAGAACTTAATAAATAACAATGGTTCAGATGGAAACAAGAAATTTAAGAAAAGTAAGACAGGGTGTTGTAGTCAGCAACAAGATGGATAAAACCATTGTTATTGCTTCAAAGTTCAAGGAGAAGCACCCTATTTATGGTAAGTTTGTCCAGAAGACAAAGAAGTACCATGCACATGATGAGAAGAACGAGGCCAACATTGGCGATACCGTACTCATCATGGAGACACGTCCTCTGTCTAAGACTAAGAGATGGAGATTAGTTAACATCGTAGAAAAAGCTAAGTAATTATGATACAGGCAGAATCAAGACTAACAGTATGCGACAATAGCGGTGCGCGCGAGGCTCTGTGTATTCGTGTCCTCGGCGGTACCAAGCGCCGTTATGCAAGTGTCGGTGATGTGATTGTCGTTGCTATCAAGAACGTCATTCCATCAAGTGATTTGAAAAAAGGTGCAGTATCAAAGGCTTTGATTGTTCGCACAAAGAAGGAGATTCGTCGCGCTGATGGTTCATACATCCGCTTCGATGACAATGCTTGTGTGTTGCTGAACAATGCAGGCGAACTTCGTGGTAGCCGTATCTTCGGTCCCGTAGCGCGTGAGCTTCGTGCAGTGAACATGAAGGTTGTTTCTTTGGCACCTGAGGTTCTATAATTAATAAATAGAAATAGAAATGGGTAAGTTACATATAAAGAAAGACGACCAGGTGATTGTCCTCGCTGGAAAAGACAAGGGCAAGACCGGTAAGGTGCTAAAGGTCATCGTTGACAAGGAGCGCGCTATCGTAGAGGGCGTGAATGTCGTGTCGAAGAACACCAAGCCTTCAGCACAGAATCCGCAGGGTGGTATCGTAAAGCAAGAGGCTTCGATCCACATCTCAAATCTGAGTTTGATAGACCCGAAGAGCGGCAAGGCTACTCGTATCTCAATCAAGCGTGACGGTAAGAAAGTAACCCGTATCGCTAAAAAGTCTGGGGAGGAAATCAAGTAATGAATACAGCACAATTAAAGACAGTTTACAAGGAGCAGATTGCTCCCGCTCTGCAGAAGGAGTTCAAGTATACTTCGGCTATGCAGGTTCCTGTTCTGAAGAAGATAGTCGTAAACCAGGGACTTGGTGATGCGACACAGGACAAGAAGATTGTTGATGTGGCAATCAATGAGATTACCGCTATCACTGGTCAGAAGGCTGTTGCAACCTTCTCAAAGAAGGATATCGCAAACTTCAAGCTTCGTAAGAAGATGCCTATCGGTGTCATGGTAACACTGCGTCGTGAGCGCATGTACGAGTTCCTTGAGAAACTCGTTCGTATCGCCCTGCCACGTATCCGTGACTTCAAGGGTATCGAGACAAAGTTCGACGGACGTGGTAACTACACTCTTGGTATCCAGGAGCAGATTATCTTCCCAGAGATCAATATTGATACTATCGACCGTATCCAGGGTATGAATATCACCTTCGTGACATCTGCAAAGACAGACGAAGAGGGCTTCGCTCTGCTCAAGGCTTTCGGTCTTCCATTTAAGAACGTTAAATAACATTTTGAGATATGGCAAAAGAATCAATGAAAGCCCGTGAGGTGAAGCGTGCAAAACTCGTAGCTCGCTATGCAGAGAAGCGTGCGGCATTGAAGAAGATCATTGCTACTTCTGGTGATGTGGCAGAGGCATATGAGGCAGCTCGTAAGCTCCAGTCCATCCCAAAGAATGCAAATCCTATTCGTCTGCACAATCGTTGCAAGATCACCGGTCGTCCCAAAGGATATATGCGCCGCTTCGGTCTCTCTCGTATTCAGTTCCGTGAGATGGCTTCAGCCGGTCTTATTCCTGGTGTGAAGAAGGCAAGCTGGTAAGATACACACACATATTATTTAATATTGTCGGGGGAGTCCCGATTAATTAAAACATTTTTATTTATGACAGATCCAATAGCAGATTATCTGACAAGACTCAGAAACGCCATCATGGCACACCATCGTGTCGTTGAGGTTCCTGCGTCTAACTTGAAGAAGGAAATCACTAAGATCCTCTTTGAGAAGGGCTATATCCTGAACTATAAGTTCATCGAGGATGGTCCGCAGGGTACTATCAAGGTTGCCTTGAAGTACAATCCTGCAACAAAGCAAAACGCTATCAAGTGTTTGAAGCGAGTGTCTACTCCAGGTCTACGTAAGTATACCGGTTACAAGGACATGCCGAGAGTTATCAACGGATTGGGTATTGCAATCATATCCACATCTAAAGGTGTAATGACAAACAAAGAGGCTGCTGAGCAGAAGATCGGTGGCGAGGTTCTTTGCTACGTTTATTAATTGGAGGACTTGATATGTCAAGAATAGGAAAATTACCAATTAGTATCCCCGCTGGTGTGACAATCACCGAGAAGGACAATGTCGTTACAGTTAAAGGTCCTAAGGGAGAACTCTCACAGTATCTGGATCCCTCCATCAAAATGACGGTGGGCGATGCAGAGATTACTTTCGAGATTGATGAGAACAGTCCTGTCAACTACAAGCAGAAGCAGGCGTTCCATGGACTCTATCGTGCTTTGATCAACAATATGGTTGTTGGCGTCAGCCAGGGCTATACCAAGACATTGGAGCTCGTAGGAGTCGGATATCGTGTTTCCAACCAAGGAAACCTTGTTGAATTCTCTTTGGGTTATACTCACCCCATCTTTATCCAGCTTCCTAAGGAGGTGAAGGTAGAGACAAAGAGTGAGAGAAACCAGAACCCAATTATCACTCTGGAGTCGTGTGACAAGCAACTGCTTGGTCTCATCTGTGCGAAGATTCGTTCCTTCCGTATGCCTGAGCCATATAAGGGTAAAGGTATCTTGTTCAAGGGAGAGGTTATACGCAGGAAGTCTGGTAAGACGGCTGCAGCTAAGTAACTTTTATAATATTTAGGATTATGACTACAAAGAAAGAACAAAGAAGGATAAAGATCAAGTATCGCATTCGTAAGAGTGTGAATGGTACTACAGAGCGTCCTCGTCTGAGCGTGTTCCGTAGTAACAAGCAGATTTATGCACAGGTTATCAATGATATCACTGGTACTACCCTTGCCTCTGCATCGTCTTTAGGACTCGAGAAGATGGCAAAGATTGAACAGGCTCAGAAGGTTGGCTCTCTCTTGGCTGAGAAGGCTAAGGCTGCCGGCATCGAGAAGGTTGTCTTTGACAGAAATGGTTACCTGTATCATGGACGTGTTAAGGCGCTCGCTGATGCAGCTCGTGAAGGTGGACTTAATTTTTAAACGATTATGGCAATTAATAGAGTTAAAATAAATAGTGACGTAGAGTTAAAGGACCGTTTGGTTGCTATTAACCGTGTTACCAAGGTAACAAAGGGTGGTCGTACCTTTACATTTGCAGCTATCGTTGTTGTCGGTGACGGCAAGGGCGTAGTAGGATGGGGACTCGGCAAGGCTGGTGAGGTCACCGCAGCCATCCAGAAGGGTACAGATGCCGCAAAGAAGAATCTTGTTAAGGTTCCAGTGCTGAAGGGTACAATCCCTCATGAGGTAGAGACACGCTTCGGTGGTGCTCAGGTTCTGCTCAAGCCAGCAGCTGCCGGTACAGGACTGAAGGCTGGTGGTGCTATGCGTGCCGTACTTGAGAGCGTTGGTATCACAGATATGATAGCCAAGTCTAAGGGCTCTTCTAACCCACACAACCTTGTTAAGGCAACAATCAAGGCTCTTACCGAGCTTCGTGATGCCTATACTGTAGCAGGCGACCGTGGTGTAAGCATGAGTAAGGTTTTTAACGGATAAATAAGGAGATACTACACAATGGCAAAGATTAAGATTAAGCAAATTCGCAGTAAGATAGGTTATCCTATTGACCAGAAGCGTACGCTTGAGTCACTCGGATTACGTAAGATTTCTCAGGTCGTTGAGGTAGAGGACAATCCTTCTATCCGCGGCATGATAAGAAAGGTTCACCATCTGGTAACCGTAGTAGAATAATAAACCTTTAAAAAGCAATAAGGATGAAATTACATAATTTAAAACCAGCTGAAGGCTCAACACATTCTCGTCGTCGCCTTGGTCGTGGAACAGGCTCTGGACTCGGTGGAACCTCTACCCGTGGTCACAAGGGAGCTAAGGCTCGCTCTGGTTATAAGAAGAAGATCGGCTTCGAGGGTGGTCAGATGCCATTACAGCGTCGCGTTCCGAAGTCCGGTTTCAAGAATATCAACCATAAGGAGTATCTCGCAGTGAACATCTCTACTCTGCAGAAGCTTGCAGAGGAGAAGGGCCTCACCAAGATTACTATTGCAGAATTGAAAGCTGCTGGTATCGTCAGCGGTAAGACACTGGTGAAGATACTTGGTAAGGGCGAGTTGAAAGCAAAAGTAGAAGTTGAAGCAAATGCATTCTCCAAGACTGCTGAGGAAGCTATCAAGGCAGCTGGTGGAAGCGTAACTATTATCTAAGGACAATGAAAAAGTTCATAGAGTACCTGAAGAATTGTTGGAAGGTGGAGGATCTGCGTCAGCGAATCCTCATCACCCTCCTTTTTGTGACAGTATACCGTTTCGGTTCGTTTGTGGTACTGCCTGGTATCAATCCTGGCATGCTTGAGAAACTTCAGTCTCAGACGGCTGGTGGTCTGATGTCACTGCTTGACATGTTCTCAGGAGGTGCGTTCTCCAATGCATCAATCTTTGCATTGGGAATTATGCCCTACATCTCTGCATCTATTGTCATGCAGCTCTTGGCTGTCGCTGTACCATATTTCCAGAAGATGCAGCGCGAGGGAGAGAGTGGCAGAAAGAAGATTAACTGGTATACACGTATCCTGACCGTTGGTATCCTGATGTTCCAGGCTCCGTCTTATCTCATTAACCTGAAGATGCAGGCATCGGCAGCGTTGGCAACGGGCGTTAGCTGGACCGTCTTTATGGTTCCCGCAACAATCATTCTTGCCGCAGGTAGTATGTTTATTTTGTGGCTTGGTGAGCGTATCACGGACAAAGGTATCGGCAATGGTATCTCGCTGATCATTATGGTTGGTATCATCGCACGTCTGCCACAGGCTTTCTTCCAAGAGGTAACGAGCCGCTTCACTGCTATCACTGGTGGTGGATTGGTAATGTTTATCGCGGAGATAGTTATCCTGTATGCAGTAGTGTGTGCTTCCATCCTTCTGACACAGGGAGTGCGTAAGGTGCCTGTACAGTATGCCAAGCGTCTTGTAGGCAATCAGCAATATGGCGGTGCTCGTCAGTATATCCCCCTGAAGCTTTTTGCTGCCAATGTGATGCCAATCATCTTCGCTCAGGCGCTGATGTTCCTTCCGCTTGCAGTGGTTCAGTATTCTACTGATAGCACAAGCACTGTTTTGCAGCAATTGCTTGACAACAGAAGTTTGTTGTATAATGTGATATATGTATTCCTGGTTATTGCGTTCACATATTTCTATACAGCCATCACGCTCAATCCTACGCAGATGGCTGAGGATATGAAGCGTAACAACGGCTTCATCCCTGGCATCAAACCTGGTAAGCCAACAGCTGACTACATCGACACTGTGATGTCACGTATCACATTCCCAGGTTCTTTGTTCATAGCATTCATCGCAATCATGCCAGCGCTCGCCAGTCTGCTCAACGTACAGCAGGCCTTCAGCCAGTTCTTCGGAGGTACATCATTGCTGATTCTTGTTGGTGTTGTCATCGACACACTCCAGCAGATCGAGTCACATCTGATGATGCGCCACTATGACGGACTGCTGAACTCGGGTCATACCCGTAATGGCGGTGTCTCTGCATATTGATACAATTCCTACTGAATGAAGATATTCCTGAAGACAGAGGATGAGATAGAATTGATGCGTAAAGCCAACCAACTCGTGGCGGCAACGCTTGCGGAGGTTGGCAGACACATCAAACCAGGAGTGACCACGCTCCAACTCGATGCAGTGGCAGAAGAGTTTATCCGAGACCACGGAGCACAACCTACCTTCAAGGGTTTTCCCAATCCAAATGGACCAGATTTCCCTGGAAGCATCTGCACATCTGTGAATGATGTCGTTGTGCATGGCATACCCGACAGTAATACCGTCCTGAGAGATGGCGACATCATCTCGGTCGATTGTGGCACATTGCTTGACGGCTTCAATGGTGACAGCTGCTATACATTTTGTGTAGGAGAGATTAGCCCAGAGGTGAGACACCTGTTGTCTGTGACAAAACAAGCCTTATATAAAGGAATCGAGCAGGCTACTGCAGGTCATCATGTCGGTGACATTGGCTCGGCAGTTCAGGAGCTGTGTGAGGCAAATGGGTATGGTGTGGTACGAGAGCTGACAGGTCATGGCATCGGCAGAAAGATGCATGAAGACCCTCAGGTTCCCAACTATGGACGCCGCGGCAATGGCGTCACCCTGAAAGCAGGAATGTGTATCGCTATCGAGCCAATGATAACCATGGGCGGCAGAGAAATCTACATGATGCCCGATCGTTGGACCATCCGGACAAGAGACGGCAAGCCCGCTGCCCATTTCGAGCATACCATTGCCATCTACAAGGGTAGGGCAGAGATATTATCTTCATTCGATGAGATTGAACAACAAGAAGTAAAACAATATTGATTATGGCAAAACAAGCTGCTATAGAGCAAGACGGAACTATCATGGAGGCTCTCTCCAATGCTATGTTCAGAGTAGAGTTGGAGAATGGTGTCGATATCACCGCACACATCTCCGGAAAGATGAGAATGCACTATATCAAGATTCTTCCCGGTGATAAGGTGAAGGTGGAGATGAGTCCATACGACTTGACTAAGGGCAGAATAGTTTTCAGATACAAATAAATTTCCATAAGATATGAAGACAAGAGCATCACTAAAAAAGCGTAATGACGACTGCAAGATTGTTCGCCGCAAGGGACGTCTGTTCGTTATTAACAAGAAGAACCCTAAGTACAAGATGCGTCAGGGTTAATGTTAAATATGCATAATAAAGTGAGAAATAAGGATTTATTTTCTTAACTTTGCATGCTTTTTAGCAAAAACGAAAATTTAATTTTATATTTTTATTATTTCAAGTAACAATGGCAATAAGAATTGTTGGAGTAGATTTGCCCCAGAATAAGCGTGGCGAAATCGCATTGACCTATATCTATGGTATAGGTCGAAGTAGTTCAGCAAAGATATTGGATAAAGCCGGAGTAGACCGTGACCTGAAGGTCAACGAGTGGACTGACGACCAGGCTGCCAAGATCCGTGAAATCATCGGCGCTGAATTCAAAGTAGAAGGTGACCTTCGTTCAGAGGTCCAGATGAACATCAAGCGACTGATGGATATTGGTTGCTATCGTGGAGTTAGACATCGTCACGGTCTTCCTGTTCGTGGTCAGAGCACCAAGAACAATGCACGTACTCGTAAGGGTAAGAAGAAGACTGTTGCTAACAAGAAGAAGGCTACTAAGTAATTTTGAAGGAGGAAATTAATTATGGCAAAGAAATCAGCAACATCAAAGAAAAGAAATGTTAGGGTAGAGGCACTTGGACAGCTCCACGTGCACAGCTCGTTCAATAACATCATCGTCTCTCTGGCCAACGCTGAGGGACAGGTTATCTCTTGGTCTTCCGCAGGTAAGATGGGCTTCCGTGGCTCAAAGAAGAACACTCCTTACGCAGCTCAGATGGCTGCCGAGGATTGTGCTAAGGTAGCTTACGACCTCGGACTTCGCAAGGTGAAGGCCTTCGTCAAGGGTCCAGGCAATGGTCGTGAGAGTGCCATTCGTGCTATTCATGGCGCAGGCATCGAGGTTACAGAGATTGTAGACGTTACACCATTACCACACAATGGATGTCGCCCACCAAAGCGTCGCCGCGTCTAAAAATTGAAAAATTCAGGAATTGAAAAATTGAAATTTAACAGGAAGTTGCTTGAATGAAGGAAGACTTCAATTCTTCTATCTTTCAATGCTTCCATTTTAAAAAAGATTATGGCAAGATACATAGGTCCGAAATCAAAAATTGCCCGCCGATTTGGTGAAGCCATCTTCGGTGAGGACAAAGTTTTGTCCAGAAGGAACTTCCCTCCTGGACAGCATGGCAACAATCGTCGTCGCAAGATGTCAGAGTACGGTGCCATGTTGGCAGAGAAGCAAAAGGCAAAGTACACATACGGTGTGCTTGAGCGCCAGTTCCGTAACCTGTTTGAGAGCGCTGCTAAGGCTGATGGAATCACCGGTGAGGTGCTTCTTCAGAAGCTTGAGAGCCGTCTTGACAATGTTGTGTTCCGCATGGGTATTGCTCCTACACGTGCAGCTGCTCGTCAGCTCGTAGGTCACAAGCACATTGTCGTTGACGGTCGAGTAGTCAACATCCCTTCCTTTGCAGTAAAGCCAGGTATGGTTGTTGGTGTACGCGAGAAGGCAAAGTCGCTTGAGGTCATCGAGGCTTCACTCGCAGGTTTCAATCACAGCAAGTATCCATGGATTGAGTGGGACGAGCAGACCAAGAGCGGTAAGTTCCTCCATCAGCCAGATCGCGCTGACATCCCTGAGAATATTAAGGAGCAGTTAATCGTTGAGTTGTACTCTAAATAATAAATCATAAATCAATGGCGATATTAGCATTTCAAAAACCCGATAAAGTTGTAATGCTGGAGGCTAATGACAAGTACGGAAAGTTTGAGTTCCGTCCTTTGGAGCCAGGCTTTGGTGTAACCATAGGTAACGCCTTGCGCCGCATTCTCCTTTCATCACTCGAGGGTTATGCTATCAACACTGTCAAGATTGGTGGTGTGGAGCATGAGTTCTCCTCTGTGCCTGGTGTAAAAGAGGATGTCACCAACATTATTTTGAATCTCAAACAAGTTCGATTCAAGCAAGTAGTAGAAGAATTCGAGAACGAGAAAGTTAGTATCACCGTAGAGAATTCCACCGAATTCAAAGCAGGTGATATCGGTAAGTATCTGAC
>Ga0326510_1000041_pt1 | contig 12149 bp, 6 predicted proteins | sample 3_2548_0518_FD_203649 | JGI IMG/M metagenome (GOLD analysis project Ga0326510, IMG submission 203649) | Metatranscriptome of bovine rumen microbial communities from UC Davis, California, United States - 3_2548_0518 (Metagenome... | ecosystem: Host-associated > Mammals > Digestive system > Stomach... | reverse complement strand
GTTGATGATAATCACTTCTACACCTTTTGCTTCGCAGATTGAGAATATCAGCTCAGCTCCAAATCTTAACAGTCGGTCTTTATGTGTGATGACAAGTCTTTTGACTTCATTGTTAAGGATGCGGTTTATCAGAGAGGTTAATCCTTTCTTATAGTAATTCATCCCTGATCCAAGATCTGTTATGAGTTCATACTTAAAACCATGTGATGAACAGTACATCTCAAGTACCTGAGCCTGTCTTGTCAGCTCTTCTTTTTGATCGTGAGAACTTACTCTGGCATATGCAATAGTATATCTTATATCTGCATCTAATGGAATTTCTTTTCCTGATAAGGAAATGATTTTATCAAGATTGTATCTCCTGGTTCCGCCCGGTGAAATTGAATCAGGTTTAAGTTTTCCTGATTTTTCCCAGTTTCTTAAGGTCTGAACATGAACTCCCAGGATTTGAGCAGCTTTTCCAATTGAAATGATTTTATTCATAAACGTCAACAATACCTCATAAATATTATGAGATATTGTAAACAATTTATACATTTAACGCAACTGTAACTAACCCTCACCTTAACAGATGAGGGCATCAAATCACTTTCAGTCTAAAGATGATTTATGGTAATTAGTTGTTACCAACATTAGCATCTTCAACGCTCTGCATTGCTTCACTCATCTGCTTCATTACATCATCATGTGAAACTGTAGCATTCTTCTGCTCAATTACAGCCTTAGAACGCTCTAATTCCTCACGACGCTGCTTGTGGTACTTGTAGCCGGTACCAGCAGGGATGAGACGACCAACGATAACGTTTTCCTTCAGACCGCGCAGCTCGTCTACCTTGCCTTCTACTGAAGCCTCTGTAAGAACACGAGTGGTTTCCTGGAAGGATGCAGCTGAGATGAAGCTGTCAGTGCTTAATGAAGCCTTGGTCAGACCCATGAGGATGTGTCTGTAACGTACTGGCTTCTTGCCTTCAGCCTCAAGCTTCTCGTTTACTAAACGTACACGTGAAACTTCAGCAACTTCGTCCTTTAAGAACTCGGTTGACTCACCTGGATCCAGGATTTCACACTTGCGGAGCATCTGACGAACGATAACTTCAATGTGCTTATCGTTAATCTTTACACCCTGCAGACGGTAAACGTCCTGAACTTCGTTAACAATGTAGTTTGCAACAGCATTTACACCGCGTAATCTTAAGATATCGTGTGGTGACTCTGGACCGTCAGCGATCATTTCGCCCTTGGTTACAGTTTCACCCTCGAATACGTTGAGGTTACGTGATAAGAGGATCATTTCCTCGTGAGCTTCGATTGGGTTACCAACCTCATCTACAGCACCTACTGGAGGAGTAATCTCTAAGCGGCGCTTTGACTTGGTCTCCTTACCGAAGGTAATGGTACCTGAAATCTCTGCAAGGATAGCAGGCTCTTTTGGAGCACGTGCTTCGAACAGATCTGCAACACGTGGAAGACCACCGGTAATATCCTTGGTACCGCCTGCAACCTGAGGAATACGAGCGATAATATCACCAATGTTAATCTCCGCGCCGTCCTGTAACTGAACGATGGCCTTTGCCTGTAACTGGTACTGAGCTGGTACGGTAGTACCAGGGATCATTACATCGTTACCATCCTTGTCAACGATCTTAACAGAAGGTCTCTTTTCCTTGCCCTGAGTTGGACGAGCTGCAAGCTCTCTTACTTCGATTGAAGAGATACCTAAAGCATCGTCTTCCTTCTTGTCAACGGTCACACCCTCAATAATGTCAGAGTATCTGATGAAACCCTGCACTTCAGAGATAATTGGGTGAGTATGTGGATCCCAGCGGGCTACAGTCTGGCCAACCTTAACAGAATCACCCTCGCCTACATCAATGGTAGAACCGTAAGGGATCTTGTGGCTTTCCTTAACTGAGCCAAACTCATCCATAACGAACAGTTCAGTCTGACGGCCGGTTACAACAATCTTGCCTTCAGTGTTGGTTACGAACTTGGCATTCTCAATACGTACGATACCGCTGTTCTTTACAGTAGCACCTGATTCAGCAACAGCACGCGATGCAGCACCACCGATATGGAAGGTACGCATGGTCAGCTGAGTACCTGGCTCACCAATTGACTGAGCTGCGATAACACCAACAGCCTCGCCAGGGTTTACCATATGACCACGAGCTAAATCACGGCCGTAGCACTTAGCACAGATACCGAACTTGGTCTTACAGGTGATTGGTGAACGAACCTTCACACGATCTACGCTGTGAGCCTCTAATACTGAGCAAAGCTTCTCATCAAGTAATGAACCCTTTGGAATAAGGATGTTCTTTGAACCTGGCTTTAATACATCAGCTGCTAAGGTTCTGCCTAATACACGATCACGCAGAGTTTCAACAACATCACCACCGTTAACGTGTGGAGTGATATCAAGACCATCATCAGTACCGCAGTCATCCTCAGTGATTACCATATCCTGAGCTACGTCTACAAGACGACGGGTTAAGTAACCTGAGTTTGCAGTCTTTAACGCGGTATCAGCAAGACCCTTACGTGCACCGTGGGTTGAAATGAAGTACTGCTGTACGTTCAGACCTTCACGGAAGTTTGCAGTAATAGGGGTTTCAATAATGGAGCCATCAGGCTTAGCCATCAGACCACGCATACCAGCTAACTGACGAATCTGAGCTGGTGAACCACGAGCACCGGAGTCAGCCATCATATAGATACTGTTGAATGATGACTCAGTCTCTTCCTCACCAAGTACATTGTTTGCCTTCTGAGTTGAGAGGTTTGCCATCATGGCTTTAGCAACCTTGTCAGCTGCAGTTGACCAAACGTCAACTACCTTGTTGTATCGCTCGCCGGCAGTAATCTGACCTTCGTCATACTGACCCTGAACAGATAATACTTCCTTCTGAGCTGCTGAAATAATGGTTGTCTTCTCCTTAGGAATGAGCATGTCGTCAACACATACTGAAGAACCGGAAATAGCAGCGTTAGCAAAGCCGGTATACATAATGTGGTCAGCGAACATAACAGTATCCTTAAGACCTAACTTGTGATAGCAGTTAGTTAATAAGGCACCAATCTTCTTCTTTCCTAATGGAACGTTTGATACGTGAGTAAACCAGTTCTTCTGGGTCAGGATCTCACCAATGGTCTCCTCGTTAACGCCCTCTGCTGGAGGATCGATTAAGTCGTATGACAGACCCTTAGGTAAAATCAGAGATAACATGGCACGACCAACAGTAGTCAGACGCATCTCGTTCTTCTCGATATACTCACCGGTATCGGTATTCTTGTCAAAATAGTTGATTCTACATGCAATACGAGCATGGAAATCTACTAAGTCAGCCTTGTATAAACGCTCTGCTTCCTTAGCATCGGTAAGGATTAAGCCTTCACCACGAGCACCGATCTTCATACGGGTCATGTAGTACAGACCTAAAACCACGTCCTGTGCAGGAACGATGATAGGATCACCAGATGCTGGTGAAAGAACGTTGTTGGTTGACATCATCAGAGCACGTGCTTCTAACTGAGCCTCTAAGGTCAGTGGTACGTGAACCGCCATCTGGTCACCGTCGAAGTCAGCGTTGAATGCTGGACATACCAGTGGGTGCAGACGAATTGCCTTACCTTCGATAAGTACTGGCTCGAATGCCTGAATACCTAATCTGTGAAGGGTAGGAGCACGGTTTAACATAATTGGATGTTCACGAATTACTTCGTCTAAAACATCCCATACTACTGGATCTTCGCGCTCAACCATCTTTTTAGCTGCCTTGATGGTGGTTGCGTAACCACGGATCTCAAGACGACCGTAAATGAATGGCTTGAACAGCTCAATTGCCATCTTCTTAGGAAGACCGCACTGATGTAAACGTAAGAATGGTCCACAGGTAATTACTGAACGGCCTGAGTAATCTACACGCTTACCTAACAGGTTCTGACGGAAACGACCCTGCTTACCCTTAATCATATCGGCAAGTGACTTTAAGGCACGCTTGTTAGAACCGGTAATTGCTCTGCCGCGACGACCGTTATCCATTAATGCATCAACAGATTCCTGAAGCATACGCTTTTCGTTGCGCACGATAATATCAGGAGCTGCTAAATCGAGCAGTCTCTTTAAACGGTTGTTACGGTTGATTACACGACGATATAAATCATTCAGATCAGATGTGGCAAAACGGCCGCCATCTAATGGAACTAATGGTCGTAAATCTGGTGGTAAAACTGGAAGTACAGTCATAATCATCCACTCTGGCTTGTTGCCTGAGCTTAAGAATGACTCAATTAACTTCAGTCTCTTAGCATACTTCTTGCGATTTGACTCTGAAGAAGTGCTATCTAAAGCTTCACGTACAGCCTTTAATTCTTCTTCAAGATTAATCTGCTGTAATAAGTCTAAGATTGCCTCAGCACCCATCTTAGCTGAGAAATCATCACCATAAGCCTCTAAAGCATCGATGTACTGCTCTTCAGTCAGCAACTGACGCTCAGTAAGCTCGGTCATGCCAGGATCGGTAACAACATAGCTCTCGAAGTAAAGAACGCTTTCGATATCGCGAAGCTTCATATCGAGCATTAAACCGATACGAGATGGTAATGACTTTAAGTACCAGATATGTGCAACAGGTGAAGCAAGCTCAATGTGGCCCATACGCTCACGACGTACACGAGCCTGAGTAACTTCAACACCACACTTATCACAAATAGTGCCACGGTGCTTTAAGCGCTTGTACTTTCCGCATAAACACTCATAATCCTTGGTAGGTCCAAAGATCTTGGCGCAGAACAGACCATCGCGTTCTGGCTTGAAAGTACGGTAATTAATGGTCTCTGGTTTCTTAACTTCACCATATGACCAAGATCTGATCATATCTGGGGAAGCAAGGCCGATCTTGATGGCATCAAAATCTTCAAGACGCTGCTGCTTTGAAGCGTTTGAGTGAGATGCCAGCTTGTTTAAGTTATTGCTAACTTCTAAAGCTGCAGCGGTCTCCTCAACAGTTTCCTGAGTAGCAGCCTCTAAGCCTGGAAAGAATTCGGCATTCTGATCATTTTCCATAATGCTCACAACAGATTCTCCTATTGTCGTAGCTGTAACCAGGGATTTCTCCCTGGCCTAAAACTATTCCTTACGAACTAGCTCGATGTTGATACCAAGTGAACGGATTTCACGTAACAGAACATTGAAGGACTCTGGGATACCAGCTTCCATGGTGTACTTGCCATCTACAATGTTCTTGTACATCTTAGTTCTGCCGTTTACGTCATCAGACTTAACTGTGAGCATTTCACGTAAGGTGTATGCTGCACCGTAAGCCTCAAGTGCCCAAACTTCCATTTCACCGAAACGCTGGCCACCGAACTGAGCTTTACCGCCTAAAGGCTGCTGGGTTACAAGGCTGTATGAACCAGTTGAACGAGCGTGCATCTTGTCGTCAACTAAGTGGTTCAGCTTGAGCATATACATGTAACCTACAGTTACTTTACGCTCGAAGGCTCTACCAGTTCTTCCGTCAAATAAGGTCATCTGACCAGACTCTGGTAAATCTGCCATTCTCAGTAACTCTTTGATGTTCTCTTCCTGTGCACCGTCAAATACAGGGGTTGCTACAGGCAGACCATCGCGAAGATTGTTTGCAAGGGTCATAACTTCAGCATCTGACATAGATGAGATATCAACCTGCTGTGAGGTGTCACCTAAATCATAGATCTCCTGAAGAGTCTTTCTAATCTCTTCAATTGCTCTCTGCTGAACGAGCATCTTGTTGATCTTGTCGCCAATACCCTTAGCTGCAAGACCTAAGTGAACTTCAAGAACCTGACCAATGTTCATACGTGAAGGCACACCTAATGGGTTTAATACCATGTCAACTGGCTTACCGTTTTCATCGTATGGCATATCTTCGATAGGGTTAATTCTTGAAATAACACCCTTGTTACCGTGACGACCTGCAAGCTTATCGCCAGGCTGAATACGACGCTTAACAGCAACGTATACCTTAACGATCTTTAATACGCCTGGAGTTAAATCATCGCCATCGGTGATCTTCTTCTTCTCAGCTTCAAACTTCTCTCTGTATTCCTTAGCGAAATCGTCTAAGCGAACAGCGAACTCTTCTAACTGACGCTGTGCCTTATCATCGCTTAAGGTCTGCTTTAATAAGTCGTCATCAGCAATAGCATCAACCTGTTCCTGGGTCATGCCGTTCTTAACAAGATGAACACGAACCTGATGGAGCAGACCCTGTGCAAGGAAGCTGAACTCTTCGTCAAGATCCTTCTTAGCCTGCTTGATATGCATCTCTTCGTTGTCTTTTGCTCTCTTGTCCTTCTCTACACCTTCGCGGGTAAAGATCTGAACGTCAACAACAGTACCGGTTTCGCCATTAGGTAATCTTAATGATGAATCCTTAACCTCTGAAGCCTTCTCACCAAAGATTGCTCTTAAGAGCTTCTCTTCTGGGGTCAGCTGAGTCTCACCCTTAGGAGTTACCTTACCAACAAGAATGTCACCGCCAACTACTTCTGCACCAACATAAACGATACCTGACTCATCAAGTTTTGATAAAGCGTTTTCGCCTACGTTTGGAATATCAGCAGTGATTTCCTCTGGTCCTAACTTGGTGTCACGAGCCACACATGACATCTCTTCGATGTGAATAGTGGTCAGACGATCTTTTGCTACAACGCGCTCTGATACTAAGATAGAGTCTTCGTAGTTGTAACCGTTCCAAGGCATGAAGGCGATACGCATATTCTGACCTAATGCAAGCTCACCCATATCGGTAGATGAACCGTCAGCTAATACGTCACCAGCCTTAACTGGCTCGCCTAAGTATACGCATGGACGCTGATTGATACAGGTGTCCTGGTTAGAACGGGTGTACTTAATCAGGTTGTAAATATCAATACCTGCATCGTGGTCGCCCTCGATTTCATCGATATTAACACGTACTACAATACGGCCGCCGTCAACGTGCTGAATTACACCACCGCGCTTGGCGATGATTGAAACGCCAGAGTCAACAGCTACAGCTCGCTCCATACCGGTACCAACAAATGGTTTCTCTGAGCGAACAGTTGGAACTGCCTGACGCTGCATGTTTGCACCCATCAGCGCACGGTTAGCGTCATCGTGCTCAAGGAATGGAATCAATGCAGCAGCAACAGAAATAATCTGCTGAGGTGAAACGTCCATAAACTGAACATCCATTGCAGGTCTTACTTCTGATTCACCGTTGTAACGACACTGTACGTAGTCATTTATAATCTTGCCGTTCTCATCTAAGTCAGTGTTTGCCTGAGCAATAACATACTGACCTTCGTCAATTGCAGACAGATACTGGAACTCTTCGGTTACAACACCGTCCTTAACGAAACGATATGGGGTCTCTAAGAAGCCATAGTCGTTGCAGCGGGCAAATACTGATAAAGAGTTGATAAGACCGATGTTTGGACCTTCAGGAGTCTCAATAGGACATAAACGACCATAGTGAGTTGGATGAACGTCTCGAACTTCGAAGCCTGCTCTTTCACGAGTTAAGCCACCAGGACCTAAAGCAGAAATACGTCTCTTGTGAGTTACTTCTGACAGTGGGTTGTTCTGATCCATGAACTGTGATAACTGGCTTGAACCATAGAACTCTTTAATAGCTGCAGAAATTGGCTTAGCGTTAATGAGCTCCTGTGGAGTTGTGTTATCAAGATCACCTAAGGATAATCTTTCCTTAACTGCTCTTTCTACACGAACTAAACCGATTCTGAACTGGTTTTCAGCCATTTCACCAACTGAACGGATACGACGGTTGCCTAAGTGGTCGATATCGTCGATATTCTCTTTACCGTTACGGATCTTTACTAAGTAGCGAATTACCTTAACGATATCGCTGTTGCTTAAGATACCGCGAGAATCTTCGTTGTCGATATGAGTTGTATCGAGGTTTAATTCCTTACCCTTAGAATCAGTTGCCTTGCCTTCTAATTCCTTAACATTTACTTCTAAGTCAAGGATTGATAAAGGCATAATGATTGCTCTGTCGTAGGTGAAAGCTTCGCCATCCTTAGGCTGAATCTTTACCTTGTGAAGCAGTCTCTCAGCAGCAGTTAACATCTGATCTTTCTTTGAAAGAACAAGACTGTTGTCTAAGAAGCCTAATAACTTGTCAGCTACACGCTGTGGTGCAGTCTTTGGCATGCACTTAACTTCAGCCTGATCAAGATGAGCCTTAACAAGCTCAACAATCTTTGGATACTGTGCATATACAAAGCCATCAACTACAGAAATACCTGATTCTGCGGTGTTAACCTCAACAGACTCATCAGCTAAGATACGAGCGATACCAGCTTTGAAGTTCTTCTCTTCAACAAAGCGGCTGTCAAACTTCATTCTACCAACTGATGATAAGTCGTATCTGTCCTCAGCAAAGAACAGGTTGTTGAATAAGCCTTCAGCTGCTTCTACTGTTGGGATTTCACCAGGACGCATCATCTTGTAGATTTCAAATAATGCTGCGTTTCTGTCAGCCTCTGGTGAGCTTAAGTCACGAGTGGTATCTGATCTTAAGGTGTCAGCAATGAATGAACCCTCATCAACTGCGTTAGTGTAAAGAATCTCGATCTTCTTTAAACCGTTCTCAGCAATTGCTTTAATGTTCTCTTCATTGATTACAGTGTTAGCTGCTAATACTACGTTACCATCCTTGTTCTTGTAATCCTTTGCAACTACCTTGTCTAACAGGTACTCTGCAGGGATCTCAAGAGAGGTAACTTCAGCCTTCTTTAACTTGTTAACGTGACGAGCGGTAATCTTGGTACCCTTCTCAACGATAACTTCCTTACCAACCTTAATGTCGAAGGAAGCATTCTCACCACGGAGGCTGTCTGGAACAAGTTCCATAGTGATCTTGTTATTCTTGAACTCGATTTCAACGGTATCAAAGAATAAATCCAAGATCTGCTCGGTTGTATAACCTAAAGCACGTAACAGTACTGATACATGAAGCTTACGGCGACGGTCAATACGAACAAAGAGATTGTCCTTGTGGTCGAACTCAAAGTCTAACCATGAACCGCGGTAAGGGATAATACGAGCACTGAATAATACACGGCCAGGGTAAGTCTTACCTCTGTCGTTATCAAAGAATACGCTTGGTGAACGATGTAACTGAGATACAACAACACGCTCGGTACCGTTAATGATAAAGGTACCATTGTCGGTCATGAGTGGAATTTCACCCATATATACATCTTGGTCAATACGCTCTTTAACAGTCTTAGGAGAATCTTTCTCGTAGCGTACCAGACTTAAATTTACCTTCAGTGGAGCAGAATATGTAGTGCCGCGAATCATACATTCACGCACATTGAACTTAGGCTCGCCAAGGTGGAAACTGTTGTATGTTAATTCAGCGTTACCAGAGTAGCTCTTAATAGGGAATACGCTCTTAAAAGCTGCAACCAGACCGTTCTCGTTATTTGGGTCTGAACTGATAAACTGTTTGAATGAATCGAGTTGTACTGCTAGTAAGTAAGGGGTGTCTAAAACTTTGACACGCTTACCGAAATCCTTACGGATGCGTTTTTGCTCTGTGTAGGAGTAGACCATGGATAGGTGATCCTCTGCTTGATCTGTTTCTCAATTCGGATGCGTTAGCACCATAGTGTTTTTAGGCATCGAACCCGATGCCCCCAAAACGAGGGATCGGGTTACATTTTTAACAGATTTTAACCTGTTGCCGACGCGATGCCGCGCCGACTTATTGGGCTAGCAATTAAGCTAAAGCTGCGTCTGCACCAGCCTCAACTAAAGCCTTAACTAAAGCTTCAGCGTCTGCCTTTGGCATAGCTTCCTTAACCTTAGCAGGAGCTGACTCAACTAAGTCCTTAGCTTCCTTTAAGCCTAAACCGGTAGCGGTACGAACTGCCTTAATAACAGCGATCTTGTTAGCGCCAGCTGCCTTTAACATTACGTCAAATTCAGTCTTCTCTTCAGCTGCAGCAGCTGCACCAGCTGCAGGAGCTGCAACAGCAGCAGCTGCTGCTGAAACGCCAAACTTCTCTTCCATTGCCTTTACTAACTCTACAACTTCAGTAACTGAGAGAGCAGCAATTGCCTCAATGATTTCATCCTTAGATAAAGCCATTTTAATACTTCCTATAAAATAACCAGGCTATGCCTGAAAAAAAACAATCGGCTTTCTATAAAAGCCCCTAAGGTAAGTGCTATTACTGAGCACCAGCCTCTGAACCAAGCTTCTCGCCAAGTGCAGCGAGAGTGCGTACGAGCTTGCCAGCAGCAGCTTCTTTCATAGTAGCCATTAACTGAGCGATAGCCTCGTCGTAAGTTGGTAATGTTGCAAGAACGTCGATGTCTTTGCTGTCGTATGCCTTGCCTTCGAAAGCTAATGCTTTAACTTCGAACTGTGAGCAAGTCTTAGCAAAATTCTTGAAGATTCTAGCAGCAGCACCAGGATGATCTAAAGATAAACCAATAATGGTTGGACCTTTACATGAATCCTTAATGCACTCAAACTCAGTGCCTTCTAAAGCACGGGTAAGAAGAGTGTTACGAACAACGTGTAAATAAACATTGTTCTCACGAGCTTCTTTACGGAGTTTGGTTAAAGATGCTACTGGAATACCGCATGAATTTGCAGTAACAGCAGACACAGCCTTCTTGGCAACTTCGGCGACTTCAGCAACGATTGCCTTTTTGTCTTCGATATTCAATGCCATTTTAGCAGTGACTCCTGGAATGTCCTAGACGGACTCTACCCTTTCGGGACCACCGGAAAACTTTCGTCTTCCGCCTACGCAGGATGATTAAGGTACTACCCCCTGCGGTCTTTGGTTGGGTGGCTAAGCCCCCTATCCAAATTCTTTAAGGCGCCAGTACCAGGCGCCTGTAAACTGATTACTCAGCCTTAGATGTGTTATCTAAAGAAGCCTTATCAACAGTTAAACCAACACCCATGGTGGTTGAAACTGCGATCTTCTTGATGAAGGTGCCCTTTGCGGCAGCTGGCTTCTGCTTTACGATAGCATCAACTAATGCAGCTAAGTTCTCTGCTAACTGCTGAGATGAGAAGCTTACGTTACCAATAGAGGTCTGGATGTTACCAGCCTTGTCGTTACGATAGCGAACCTGACCAGCCTTAGCATTCTTAACAGCGGTAGCAACGTCACGAGTTACAGTACCAACCTTAGGGTTTGGCATTAAGCCACGTGGACCTAAGATCTGACCTAACTGACCTACAACACGCATTGCATCTGGAGAAGCAATAACTACGTCGAAGTCTGCCTTGCCTTTCTTAACTTCTGCAGCTAACTCATCCATACCAACGAAATCAGCACCGGCAGCCTTTGCCTGATCTGCTAACTCGCCCTGGGTGAATACTAAAACGCGAACAGTCTTACCGGTACCATTAGGTAATACGGTAGCACCACGTACGTTCTGGTCTGACTTGGTAGCATCGATGCCTAACTGAATAGCAACATCAACGCTCTCAACAAACTTTGCCTTAGCAGTTGACTTTAATAAGTCGAAACCTTCTACAGCTGCGTAGATCTTGGTCTTATCAACAGCTGCACGGATTTCCTTCATACGCTTTGAGATCTTAGCCATTGATTAACCCTCCACCTGGATGCCCATTGAACGAGCAGTACCAGCGATAGTACGTGCTGATGCTTCGATATCTGCACCAGTCATGTCCTCAACTTTCTGCTTAGCGATTTCGCGGCACTGATCCATAGTGATCTTGCCTGCTACTTCGGTGCCAGGCTTGTGAGAAGCTGACTTTAAGCCTAAGGTCTTCTTAATTAAGTAAGAAGCTGGGGTAGACTTAGAAACGAAGGTGAATGACTTATCTGAGTATACGGTGATGATAACAGGAACTGGTAAGCCCTTTTCCATGTTTGCTGTCTTAGCATTAAATGCCTTACAGAACTCCATGATGTTAACACCGTGCTGACCTAATGCTGGGCCAACTGGAGGAGCTGGATTTGCGTTACCAGCACCAACCTGTAATTTGATATAGGCAGAAACTTTCTTTGCCATTTGAGGTTTTCCTCTATGAATTAAAGTGGGTGATATCGCCCGATTTTACGGGCTTCCCTTGGTCCTTCGACCTAGTTACTACTTTACG
>Ga0326510_1000037_pt1 | contig 12421 bp, 5 predicted proteins | sample 3_2548_0518_FD_203649 | JGI IMG/M metagenome (GOLD analysis project Ga0326510, IMG submission 203649) | Metatranscriptome of bovine rumen microbial communities from UC Davis, California, United States - 3_2548_0518 (Metagenome... | ecosystem: Host-associated > Mammals > Digestive system > Stomach... | reverse complement strand
GATGACAGGATAGCCCTTGGAGACGAACTTGTCATGCATCTTGCGGAACTGTCCGTCGAGGAAATCCTCTTCGGCATAAGTGCAGTTGCGTTCCGGTGCGTCGGGATTGTGGTTGCCGACGCCCCAATAGTACCACATATTGCCCCAGGAAGCATCCTCCTCGAGACCGCAGAACTGCCAGGGAGTATAATAATGCACTTCGACCATAAGGGCTCCGGAAGCAGTGTCGTGAAGACGTTCTACGTCGTAGCTCTTCCACGTGATGTCGATATCGGTGGAAGGCCCTTGAAGGACAAGCACGCGCGATGTATTATTGCCACCGGTGGAGCGCACTGCATCGATGAACGTCTGCTCGTAGGTGATGAGCGCATCGACGGAAGCTTTGTTCTGAAATACAGAGTTGTCGTTGTTGTTGGGTTCGTTGAGACCGGCAAAGAGCAGATGATGGTCATAATCGCGAAACTCTGTGGCGATCTGGGTCCACACCTTCCGGAGCCGTGCGCTGTTGAGGGTCACCGTAGCCGAGTCGGTACGGTTGAACGAATTCTCAAGCCAACCGCCGTCCCAATGGTCGTTGAGGATGACATAAAGACTGTCGGCGATACACCAGTCGACAACCTCACGGACACGCGACATCCAGGCGGGATCGACCGTGAGTTCCACAGAATCGGTCACATGTCCCATCACCCATGCACAGGGAATACGTACGGAACGGAAGCCCAGCGACTTGACATAGCCGATGATTTCGCGTGTGGTGCGAGTGTCCTGCCAGGCCGTTTCGCCAGCGAGTCCGCCCTGGTCGGTGAAGAGGTGATCCTGGTTGCCGCCCTCGAACGTGTTACCGAGGTTCCAGCCGGGATACATCTGCGGAGCAATGGTCTGAGCATCCGGGAGCGGAGCAGAGACGCGGGAGCAGGCGGTGCAGAGCAGCACCGCCAGTCCCGAGAGAAAAACATGGATTTTCATCAGTCGGAAATTCAATAGGGCCATGTGCCGGCAGCCACTCCGGCACGGATACCCTCAAGAGCGTTGGTACCCACAACCGTCGGAACGGTGCGGTCGATGATGGTGGACGATCCGGCCTCTGTGCCGAGACCTGCCTTGTAATTAGTGTCCCAGGCAAAGGCGATGATGCCGTTGGCGACAGCCTGCTGGTTGAGGTACTGGTAGTAGTATTTGACCGAAGCATTGTGCTTGGTCTGGTCGGTTCCGGAAGCCGTCAGTGTACGCTGCTGGGCAGCATACTCGCCGATGATTACGGGATAGCCCTGCGAAGTGTAGGTATTGCGGAGCTTGGTGAACTTGTCACGCAGATAGGATTCCTCGCCATAGGACGGATTGTGGTCAGAGCCGTGATTGGAGGCTCCCCAATAATAGCAAGCCTTGTCACCGGTGGCATCGTAAGTGCCGCAGAACTGTCCGGGATCGTAGTAGTGGACCTCGACCATGAGGTATTCGGCAGCTTCGGGCAACTTGGAGGCAGGCATATGGCTCACCGATGATTCGATGTCGGTGGAAGGCCCCTGCACGACGAGAGTACGCACGCTATTGTTACCGCCCGTAGCCCTCACTGCCTCCACGAAGGCTGTATTGTAACGGATGAGGATGGGCGTGAGCACGGCATGGCGAGAGCTGAAGAGCGAATACTCCTGAAAGGGCTCGTTGAGACCGGCGAAGAGCAGATGCTCGTCATAGTCCTTGAAAGCGGTGGCTATCTGGGTCCAGATTTCCTTGAGCCGCGCTATCTTGGCCGTAATGGTCGATTCATCGACAGCCTGATAGGAAGAAGAGGATTTGCTGAAACCAAGCACCTCGATCCATCCGTTATCCCAATGGTCGTTGAGAACGACGTAGAGACCGTCGTTGATACAATAATCGACAACCTCCTTGACACGTGCCATCCAGTTGGCATCGATAATGCCGGAGGTGGAGTGGATGTCCCACGAACAGGGAATGCGCACCGAGCGGAATCCGGCATCGCGGACAGCGTCGATGATCTGCTGGGTAGTACGTGTGGATTGCCACGACGTTTCGGCATTGAGTCCGTTGCCGGTTGCCTCAAGCGTGTTGCCCAGGTTCCAACCGGGGTACATCAGGCGGGCAATGTCGGCAGCCTTGGCACTGATGTTGCCGGCGGCAGCCGCCTGAGTGACGGAAACCGTAGCCGAGAGGGTACCGGCCTTGACGGTAAGCGTAGCGGTACGCGATGTCTGGGCCGTATTCTGAGCGGCAGTCACAGTCACAGAGGAAGAGCCTCCGTTCACAGAGCCGACAGCAGCCGTGAGCCACCCGGCAGAGGATGTAACCTCGGGCGAGAGATAGGAGCTGACTGTGACTGTCTGTGCGCCGCCGGCCGGCGAGAAGGTAAGCTCGGTGGGCAAGACGGCAAACGTTCCAGCCTTCTGGGTCACCTGGACGGTGGAGGAGTTGCTACCTGCCGCAACCTGAATTGTCGCCGTGCGGTCCGCAGTGGTGGGATTGGCATCAGCAGTGACAGAATAGGACGTGGAACTGAGTTTGTCGCTATGGGAAGCCTCGGCAATCGTGAGCCAGGAAGCCTGGGATGTGACCGACGGCGTCTTGCCGGAAACCACGGCAAGTGTCTTGCTCTCGCCGGCTGCAGAGAAAGAAAGCGCAGTCGGGGAAACGCGGAATTCGATGTCGGAATCAGAACCTCCATCGTCACTTGATGAACAGGAAGTGCCCCCGAGAGCAGCGATGAAAAACAAAGGAAATAAAAATCGATGGAATTTCATACCAAAAAAGATAAGGGCGGCCCGGAGGGATACAATCCGCCCGATCCACCCGATGATTATATAAAAAATTACCAGCCGGCAGGCACTGTGTAGAGTTTGCCTGAGAATTTGCCGAAGGTGTAAACCGATGAGGTTGTGAAGCCGAGCGAGGAGACACAATTGTTGTCAGCCACGTTGACGGCACCTCCGAAGGCGGGATCGGCAGCTGTGCCCGAACCCCAAATATTGTGGAGCTCGATACGGAAATTGCCGTTGCCCTCAATGTCGCCGTACTTGATCTTGGAGTTGTCGAACGGCACATCAACACCGTCGTTGACCACAGACACGAGCTCGGTGCTGAATCCGGGGAAGTAGTTGCGGATGCCCACGATGTCGATGAGGTTGACAGCTCCCACAGCGGGACCCTCTCCGCCGCAATCGGCAGCCACATCAAGCGTCAGAGACACATTGTCTGTGTTCTGAAGCTCATACTTGTGCGTGTCGCTGTTGAGGGCTACGGTCACCGCACCGGCATTCTCCTTGCCCCAGTTGCCGGGCATGCTCCAGGCGTCGGTGAGGCCTACTGCCGTCTGTTTGGCTGTGAACGCAAGATCGGCATTGAGGGAAACAACGGTGAACTTGACGGCGAAGGTGGAGTTGAAGCCGAGGGCCGTCTCGTTGGTTGTCTCGCCGCCGCCGGGCTGGAAGGGGGTATCCTTGAGGCCGTTCCAGTTGTCGTTGTGACCGGTACCCCAGATGTTGGCCATCTCGATACGGTAGTTGCCGTTGCCCTCGATGTCGCCGAAGAAGAACTTGTTCTGGTCGAAAGGCACTTCCTGACCGTCGGCCCAGATTGTATCAACGCGAACGAAGACATTGGGATTGGCGGCAGCGAAGCCCTGGAGATCGAGCACATATACCTTGCCGTTGACACGGGCATCGACAGCATTGAAGGTGAGTTTGTAGGAGCCCACGCCCGAACCGGGGATGGTCATCGTGGCTGAAGCCCAGCCGTCAGAGCAGTCGCCGTTGACACCGTCGCCGTAGCAGAGGAGCGCAGCCGTGTAGCCGAACTTCTCAAGCTGAGGCACATAGTTGACACCCAAGGTGCAGGGATCGGCATCGCGGAAGAATCCGAGCTGGAGTTTCTTGTCGCCCTGCTGCATTATCTTGATAGCCGACTTGCGGTTGTTGACAAAGCCGTCGGTGAAGTTGGTTGGAACGAGAAGATCGACCTCGGAGGTGATGGTGTAATTCTCCTCATCGATGGTCACGGCACCTTTCTGTGTGGTAGAAGTGCCGTCCTTGGCAATCTTGGTGACGGATACGGAGTCCTTGCCATCAACGTTGTAGATGGTCATAGAACCCTTGCAGCCGTCAACACCGTCCCAAGCCCAGGTATTGCCGGCATCAGCCTCCCATGCCCAAGAGTTGCCGATGATGGGCTCGCCGTTGGTGAGGGTGTGCCAGGAATCGTCGGTACCGTAGAAGAAGACAGGACCTGCCCACGTTGTGGTGGTTCCGTCGTCCTTGATGTCAATCTCCCATGTGTTGTAGAGGAAAGCCTTGTTGAGGGCGATGTTCTTGGCCGAGGTGACGGCACGCACTGCCACTGCAGTATAAACGGGCAGGGTGTTGCGGCCGTTGCCTGCAGCGGAGATTTCGTAATCGACATAATACTCCTTGTTGTTGCCATTGACAGAACCGGTAGCATAATAGGCCGTCACGTCGTCGCTCTCCACTTCATAACCGTAACGCTTGGCAGAGACTGGCAGGAAGATAGAATTGCCGTTAGGACCTGTGAGCTGATAACCGGGATTATCGCCGCCTACATACTCCATGGCGCAGAGAGAGAAGAGTTCCTCAAACTGGTCTGCGGTGGGCAGCGTAGCGATACCGCCGTAGTTCTTATAGACAATGTCGGACGTTGTGTGGTAGGTGTTGTCTGCAGCATAGTCAGCGGGGTCGATGGAGGCGTTCCAGCCATCAAGGTCGCCAAACGCAAAGAGACCGCCCTTATCGGTTGCCTCAGCGGCACCGACATTGGCCTTGGCCCACTTGACCGAAAGACCGAGATCCACGAAGTCCTCTTCAGCATCGTAGGAAGCTGCCGCCGTCGTGAAGCTCTCCACCTCACCGAACAGAATCCCGGAACCGAGGTCGAGATAGGCTGCGTAATAGTAGGTGGTGGAAGGCTGCAGGCCGATGACCTCATCCTCACGCGAAGCTTCGGCATCAGCATCGAGGATACGGAAGGCGTTGCGGAGGGTTTCCACGTCGGATGATGTCGAGATGACATAACCCGTGGTAGCATCGTCGGTATAGTTGGCGGCAGTACACTTGAGCGTGGCCGTGAAAGCCGTCACACCGTCAGCCTTTCCGGTAGCAACCGTAGCATCCGTGGTGACAAGAGACTTGACATCACCCCGATAAGTGACACGTCCCTGAAGGGTGACAAAGGCCTGATAGTAGACGGTGGTGGCGTCGTCCAGTCCGCTAAGAGTCGAAGAGAATGTCGTGGCTGAAGACGCACCCACCTTCTCGGTGAGGCTGTTTTCGGAATAACCGTAATAGAACCCCGTGCTGTAGGAAGCCGGATTGACATTGTCGAGTCCGGAGACGGAACCGTTGAGAGTGGCTGTCGTTGCCGTCACATCGGCCGAACCGGTCACGACGGAACCGTCCTTGAGGAGAGTGCCTGTAGCAGCCGAATAATCGTTGTCATCGCTACATGCCGTAAATGCGAGTCCGCAAGCAAGGAGCGCAAGAGCGCTTTGTAATATTCTAGATTTCATAATCGTGCAGTTTTATTCAATCGTAATAGAGTTAACCGTGCAGGCAGACTTGTAAGAGCCGTCCTCGTCGGCAGCCACTTCGGCATAACCGGAGTACTGCATCGTAATGATGAGGGCGGAAGTGCCGTCATCCCATTTCACCGTAGAGCCGGTATCGTTGGTCCACGAAAGGGTATAGGTTCCGTCGGAGTTGACTTCGATGGCACGGGCGTAAGAGAAGCAGTCAGGCTCCCAGCTCTGTTCGCCGCCGCGGTTGCAGCAGAGAACCATCTTGGCTGTCTGGCTGAAGGTGAAGCCCTTGAGGGTGATGTTCACCTTGATGGTCTGGTTCTTCTTAATTTTGATGTTGGAAGGATCGACCATGTCGCCTCCACCGCCCCATGGGTTGTAGAGCTGACAGCGGAAGTAGTTGTCTGCCTCGATGTAGTTGTTCTCGGCACCGGCGGTGAAGGGAACGACCACGGGGCCTGTCTCGCCACCGCCCACGGCCTTGTAGGTCATGTTGGTCACAAGATAGGAATTGACATTGCCGTTCTGGTCGGTGGCAGCGGGAACACCGAGTATCAATTCTGAACCGGCATCACACTTGAAGACGGTAAACTCGGTGCCCGTGACAGCAACCGTACGGGTATCGCTGGCAGCCGTGAGGATGGTAATAGGCTGGTCGAAGGTGAGCTTCGAGCCGTTGAGCGTATAGGAACCCGTAAGTTCGCCGGCAGTGTAGGAGCCCTTCTGCGTGAGAGTGAGTTCGTAGTCGGCAATCTCATCGCCTGCAGCCGGAGCCCAGGAAGCGTTGTAGTTGCCATTGACCGTGGTCTCCCAGGCCGATGTCGCACCGTTCCACCACATCCAGTCGTAGGGAGCGTCTTCAGAAATGAGGAAAGTCATCTCGTCGCCTAAATAGTTCACGCCGTTGATGTCGGTGGTGAACAGGTTGGTAGCTAGATCGGCAATCTCGGGAAGCACGGGATCGGAGGTCTCGAGATATTCGGGATTATCGGAAGGAATGGTCACGATGCCGTCTTTTACGTCCTTGGCTATGAAGTTCCAGATAATCCACCAGGGGCCCTCGGAGTTGGTACGCATGGTGGCCAGCTGAAGGAAGTAGGGCGTCAGTTCCGTAATGTAGATATTGGTCGTGTAGTTGGCACATACTTCATCGAAGGCGGCATTGTGGAGCGAATAAGTGTCGGTGAACGAAAGACGGGGATGAGCAGCATCGCTGAGGTTCAGATTGTACTTGCCTGTCATCGTCACGCCTGTCGAAGCGCCTTTGGAGCCAGACTCGCCGCGATACTCAACGAGCTTACAGCCCTCGGTATCGCTGAGCGTAAAGGTCATGTAAGAGTCCATGTAGGGACTGTCCTCGGGAATGAGCCACGACTGGAAGCCGGGATCCCAGTTGGGTGTCATGTGGTTGATACCTATGTCGGTCGATTTGCTGCCGTCGTTGAGCACGTCATCAGGGTTGCAATACATCACAGGACCGGTGCACTGGCCCACGCCGTAATTACCGTCGCAGGGCACCCAGGTCTTGGAACTGCCCACGCCGCCGGTAAGGTAGGCATAGAGCGGGTCCTCAAGGAGAGACATGTTGTTGGTCGTGATGGTGAGCCAGGTGGTGTCGCCATAGACAACACCGCCTTTGGTATCGACACCGAAGACGAAGGGATAAGTGCCGGCGAATGGAAGGTCGATTTCGACGGTAGAGCCCTTGCTGTAGCCGTTAGGCTGAATCCAGAAACACTGATACTTCTTGTCAAGAAGACTCTGCATCGTGATGTGGTTGTTCTCATCACAGGTGACGGTGTAGGCTACCCCGTCAACGAGGTCGGTCGATGTAAAGTCCTTCTGTGCCAGATCGTGGTCATCCGGAGTACAGGCGGCCATCAGTAGGGCCATGCCTGCCAAGCTGGAAAGGATATATTTAGCTTTCATATTGTTCTGAGTTATTAGTGTTTACCATCCCTGATTCTGGGTCAGCACGTTGTTGGTGAGCTGAATCTGGGTGAGCGGAATCTGGAGGAATCCGCGCTTGGCTGTGATTTTGTCAGCATCGTAAGTAACAACATCCGTGAATCCGCCGGAAAGAACGGTTGTTCCGCTCTGTTTTGCGATTTCGGCTGCTGCGATTGCGCCGTTGCTGTCCTGACGACGCAGATCGAACCAACGCTGTCCCTCAAAAGCGAATTCGAGACGACGTTCCTCGAGAATGCTGCTCTTGGAAGTCCCGATCTGGCTGTAGCCGGCAGCGAGTGTGCCGTCTTCCAGGCGATATGCACGCTCATGTACCATGTTGACATAGGTCTGGGCATTGGGACTTCCCAACTCGGCGGCCATGAGGAGCACATCGGCATAACGCATCAGTACATAGTCGATGGGCTGCGAAATCTGGAAGTCGCCGGCCATGAGCCCCTGATAGAGGTGTGTGAGCGAGCCGTCGATATAACCGGAACGGGCCGTGTATTTCTTGTTGAAATAACCCGTATATTCACGCTGGTCGGGGATGGCAAGGGTCTGGTAGTCGGCCATGGTTGCGATACCTTCACCGACAAGGTCGATGACGGAAGCCTCAGCACGCTGGTCGCCGGAGGGATAGGAAGCCTTCCAGGTGGGAGCAACGGTAGCACCACCCCATCCCTGTCCGTAGGGAGCCTTGAACGTACCGCCGCGAACGGAGAACATCTGGATGGCGTTGTTGCCTCCGGAATTGCCGTTATAGTCGCTGGTGTAGTTGAACTTCATGGTCAGGATGGTCTCGGCATTGCCGTCGCCGGCATAGGTTGAAACCTCCTGCATCGTGCCGGTAGCATCGGCCTCCCAAGTGGTGGAAGCACAATACCAGAGATTCTTGTAGAGCGGAATCAGATCATACTCGCCCGAGGCGATGATGTCCTCCAGTCCCTGCAGGGCCTCTGCCTTGGTGAGTGTGCCGGGTTCGCCGCCATAGACACCATTATAAAAAAGGTACACGCGTGCGAGCATGGCCTTGGCCGCATAGCTGGTGATGCGACCGTCGTTGGTAGCAGCCTGAGCCTTGGGATAGGCGTTGGCGGGGATTTTGGCTGCAGCATACTTGAGGTCCTCTACTATTTGAGCGTAAATGGCATCAGGTTCGCTCTGGGGAATATTCTCGCTCGAAGGAGCCGTGAGCAAAGGAACCCGTTCGAAGAAACGAACCAGGTCGAAATACATAAAAGCACGTATGGCACGGGTCTCTCCCAAGTACTGACCCATCAGTGTGGAATCAGTCCAAGCTATCTCATTCTCATGGGAAAGCAGTTCGTTGCAGCGATAGATTCCCTGGTAGTAATACTGCCAAAGGGTGTTGTAAAGATCAACCTGAGAGTTGTCCTGTCCGATGTCCCAGCGGTCAACGACCTGCGAGTTGCGGGCATCGCCGTTGCCAGTACCGCCATAACACTCGTCGGAGAGCAGTTCGGCTGCATAATGGAAACAGAATGTGGGACCGTTGGAGACAGTGCGTTGCCAACCGTCATAGCATCCTATGAGGGCATAGTAGGCATCGTTCTGGGTCTTGAAATAGTTACCCGAGTTGGACTCAGTCTTCGAGCCTACCTCGAAGTAGCTGTCGCCGCACGAGCTTGTGATTCCTGTTGTCAGCAGACCCATGGCTGCAAGCATCAATATTTTTGTTTTCATACTGAAATCTCCTTGTTTTAGAATTTGAGATTAACACCTACGTGGATTGTGCGAGGAGTGGGATAGTAACCGAGATCGATACCGCTCACCCAATTGTCTGTACCGTAACCGATTTCGGGATCCATGCCGTCGTACTTGGTGAAGGTGAAGAGATTCTTTACCTGGAAATAGAGGCGACACTGGGAGATGTGCTTGGTCTTGAGCAATTTCTTGCAGAAGTCGTAGCCGAGGGTGACGTCAGAGATGCGAAGGAAGTCTCCATCCTGAATAAAGAGGTCGGAGAACTGATAGTTGACATTGCCGTTTGTTACGCGGGGCAGGAAGTTGGAAGTACCTTCGCCCGTCCAGCGGTCGAGGATAGCTGTGGTATAGTTGGCATACTTGGTGCCGACATTACGGTAGCTCTGCACAATCTGCTGACCGGCAGTTCCTGCAGCGGTGAGGCTGAAGTCGAGGCCCTTCCAGTCACAAGCGAGACTGAATCCATAGGTTACGTCAGGCATACCATTGCCGAGGTTGACTTTATCATCGTCGTTGATAACTCCGTCGTGGTTGATATCGTAGTACTTGACATCGCCGGGCTCGGGATCGCTCTGGAGCACGCCGTTGCCAGCGGCAATCCAATCGTTGATCTCGCCCTCATTCTGGAAGACTCCTGCGGTCTTGTAACCCCAGAAGTAGCCGATGGGTTCGCCGTTGGAGGCACGGTAGAATTCGGTCGAGTTGTCGTAGAGCATATTGGACTGACCATGGATGATGCCTCCCTCGGTGGGAATGGAGCCCACTTCATTGTGGTTGTAGGCCATATTGGCACTCACTGAATAGTTAAAGTCATCGCCAATCTGGTCGTTCCATGTGAGGGCAACTTCGACACCCTTGTTGGTCACGTCACCGCCATTGACATAAGGAGCACCCGTTCCGGCCGTGGCATACGTGGGGGGCTGGACAAGCCAGTCTTTGGTTTTCTTGATATAGTAATCTACCGTCAGGCCCAATCGGGAAGCGAGGAAGCGGGCATCAATACCGATATTGGTCTGCTCGGAAGTTTCCCACTTGAGGTCGGCATTGGCCAGACGGGAGATATAGTTGCCATACTGGTCGGCTTCGCTGCCGAGTGTCGTTCCGAAATTATAATATACACCCGAAGAAGTAACGGGAGCCAGGAACATATAGTTGCCGATGTCCTGGTTGCCCACCTGGCCCCACGAAGCGCGGAGCTTGAAATAGTCCATCCGGATGCTCTTGGCAAAGTTCTGTGCCCAATTCTCGTTGCTGAGAATCCAGCCTGCCGACACGGAGGGGAACCAGCCGTAGCGGTTGTCTTTGGAAAATTTGGCAGCACCGTCGCAACGGAGGGTCGCTGTAGCCATGTAACGTTCTTTCCAGTTCCAGGATATACGGCCGAAGTAGGACATCATACGTTCCTCATCCCAGGGAGAGCCTGAAACGGAGAGTCCGTCCTCACTGTTCTTGGCATCGCCGTTGGAAAGGTAGGCATACTGCCAAGTGTTGAATCCGTCCTTGAGATAGCCGTTGGAGCCGTACTGCGAAACTCCTTCCGAACGGTAGCTTTCGGTACCGAGCAGGGCCGAGAAGGAATGATCCTTGATCTTCCAGTCGTAGGAGAGGGTGTTGGTCCATGTGATGCCGAAGCCGTCGCTGGAACTCTGGCTGGCACTCGTCTTCGTATCGTTATAGGAATAGATGGAGAAGTGATACATGGGTGTGAAAGAACGATAGTTCTCGGAGTCATACTTCACACCCACCGTAGAACGGAACTTCAGGTTCTTGTAAAGCTCAAATTCCGCAAAAAGATTGGCTGTGGTTGTAAATTTGTTGGTACGGTTGTTGATGTTGGTCATCATCAGTCCATAGGGGTTGCCGTCGGTGTTATCCCAATCGCTGTTGGAGGTGTCGTTGAAGGGACTGTCGTAGGGATTGTTGTCACTGTAGATGGGCGTAATGGGTGCCGTATCGAAGGCACTCCGGAGGGTATTGTTATACTGGTTGCCCACCGAAATGCCGCGTTTCTTGGCATATACGATGCTGACCTGTTCACCGATCTTAAGGAAGTTGTCGATGACCTTGTACTCAGAATTCACTCGGAAGTTATAGCGTTCATAGTTGGAGACGTCAGCTCCGCCGACGATACCTTCCTGGTTCAAATAACCGCCGGAAACCGCATAATTGCCGTTCTTGTTACCGCCGGTGACTGAGAAATTATAGTTTTGGGTCTTGGCATTGTCCTTGAACATTGCATCCACCCAGTCAATGTCGTAGATATTACCGTTCGCATCGTGGATAGAGGTCAAGGAAGCCCAGTCGTAGGGAAGACCTCCGGAATTGATGTTCTGCTCATCCATAATGGCCATGTATTCGGCAGCATTGAGCATCTTGGCCTTGCGAGCCACATTCTGCCAGCCGACATAAGCGTCGAAGCTGACAACAGCCTTGCCTTCACGACCGCTCTTGGTGGTGACAAGCACAACGCCGTTGGCAGACTGGTTGCCGTAGATAGCAGCCGAAGCAGCATCCTTGAGCACGTCGATGCTCTCAATATCATTGGCGTTGAGTGAAGAAATATCACCGCGCACACCGTCGATGATGTAGAGAGGTCCGGAATTACCGACAGTACCGAGACCGCGAATGCTGACTTTGAGACCTTCGCCGGGCTGGCCGGATGACGACATGATTGTCATGCCCGGAGTCTGACCCTGGAGGGCCTGTAAGGGGTTTGAGGTTGAGAGTTTGGCGATATCGTCACCCTTAACCTGAAGCGTGGCACCTGTCACCAGTTTCTTCTTCTGAACACCATAGCCGACAACCACCACTTCGTCGAGAGCCTCGTTGGCCTCGGCAAGCGCTACATCATGCCTGGAGGAAGTAGCCTTGAGCTCCTGCGTCGTGTAGCCCACATAGGAGAAGACTAACGTAGAACCGCGGTCCACTTGAAGTGAATACTTACCATCTGCATCCGTGATGGTACCATTGGAAGTGCCTTTCACCTGAACGGTTACGCCGAGAATGGGTTCGCCGTCGAATGTGGAAGTCACAACACCTGAAACGGAAAGTTTCTGCGAAGGCTGGGCCTTGGCAGACAAAGCGGGCAGCAACAGCAGAACTGTCAATACTGCCAGCCATCCATGCATCTGCTTAGAGATACATTTCATCATAGATTCCTTTCTCATGGGATTGAACCTTTTTGTAAATCTGTATAATATATAATTG
>Ga0326510_1000029_pt1 | contig 13167 bp, 14 predicted proteins | sample 3_2548_0518_FD_203649 | JGI IMG/M metagenome (GOLD analysis project Ga0326510, IMG submission 203649) | Metatranscriptome of bovine rumen microbial communities from UC Davis, California, United States - 3_2548_0518 (Metagenome... | ecosystem: Host-associated > Mammals > Digestive system >... | reverse complement strand
GTCTTGATAGGTAGAGAATTACTATGGCAAAAGGTAACTCAAATAAAATTATTCTAGCCGTGTCAAATGACGAAATTCTTTTTCTGTGCTCATCTGGCGGAAAGATCGTTACCGACAGAGAATCGTGTTCTAGTAACAGTGAATGGGAAAAGGCTATAACAAAAATTTTTCACAGTCATAAAGTATCGTCATCAGCTAAAGTCATTGTGGTGCTCTCTCAGGGGTTGTATTCTGTTGTGCAACTGCAGAAGAATCCAAATCTTTCTGAGGAGGAGCTTAAGAGTATAGCTATGAGTCGTGAACTTGAGGCATCAGTCCAAGGAAACATTACGGATTATGTCTGGGATTTTTATGACGCAAAAGTAGGAAAGAATGCCAAACCTTCTGCTAATTTTGTACTTGCAGAAAGAAAAATAATTTCAAGCATATCTGATATAGTCAATGGTCTTGCTAAACTAGAGACAATTACTATCGAGGATTTAGCTATGACGGAGTTCATTTCTTTTTACCACGCCGATTCTTTAGGGAAGGTTAAGGATAATGAAAAATCTGCATATCTTCCGCAGCTCTGCCTGACTCTGTTTTTAGAAAAAAATAAGGAACTTAAGGTTTTCGGGGTTTATGCCGGAGAGCTCTGCTATTCTAGAATTCTTAGGGGATACAAAAGTCTGGCCACAGATCCTATAGGAGCAGATGACCCGACCTTGAGTCGTCTTGTTACTGAAATATTGCGAATCAACGACGATTTTTTCACAGCTAGACTCGGTCTGCCTCCGATGAGTAAGTTACTGATACTCATGGAGTGTGATCAGTTAAAAAATTTGACAATGGAAATGAGTAAAAATTTCAGGCGTGCAGTTGATGTTGTTCCGCTGAAGGATGATCTGAATAATGTGGAAGGTGCCGGTTTTTCAGTATGTAAAAACGTTCAACTTAGGGATATCCTGAAGAACGGTATCGGTTATGCGCCTCTTCTTGGCATTTTTAAAGAAGGATTACTTGTAAATGAGAAAGACTAGAATAAATCTCTACAGCAAGGAATTTCATCCTAAATTAATTATCCTTGGTTTAAAACATATGATTCTTCTGTGGATTGCTACTATTTTGATTATGGGAGTATGGGCTAATGCTTCTATTGAATCGAAAAATGCGATGGTTAAAAAGGAGCGTATCGCAAGAGAAGAGCTTGAAGAAACAGAAGATGAACTGATGCAGACTCAGGCTCTAGTGGCAACACTGAATGTTGATCCTGCTATTGAAAGCAAGCTTGCTCAAACTAGAAAGCTTTTTGAATCCAAAGTTAGATTAAGTTCTTTCTTGCTACAGAACAAAAATGCCAAAAGTCACGGTTTTTACGGTTTTATGTATGGTCTTGCGAGTGTCCCGAGCGATGGTGTATCGGTAAGTCGTTTTATGATTACGGATGGGAAAACCGATATTGAAGGTGTTGCTGTAGATGGAGAAGTGGTTCCTGCCTGGATAGACAGATTTAAGAACTATCCTGATTTGTCAGATATATCCTTCGAATCGGTCAAGTTTATCTACAATCGCGATGATAAATATCTTGGCTTTGTTATGCAAAGCAAAATCAGGGATGAGAAAGACAATAAGATTGATACACAGGTGAAGTAATTATGGCGGCGAAATCTTTTAAGGAATACGAAAAACTGATAGCAGGAAAATCAATGAGAGAAAGAGTCCTCATTGCTGCCGGTGTTGCTGTTTTGATTGCGTGGCCGGTATACTTCAGTATTATAGATTCCAATGCCAGTGCTGAAAAAAAAGTTAAATCGAGTATTTCCTCAATTGAAGTTGATCTTGAGGAAAAGAAAAGTGAACTTCAAACCTGGCGATCCCGTGTCACTAAGAATCCCAATGTGGCAATGAAGGATGAAATCAGTGTTATGGAAAAGCAGATTTCTGATATCGACAGACAGCTTGATAAAGGTGTTGCCTCGTTAGTTGATGCTTCAACAATGGCCGACATATTGAAAAAAATGCTGTCAACAAGTGGAGATATTGAGGTCCTCAGTATGGAGAATCTGCCACCGAAGGTGCTAATACAGGATGAGGGAGAAGTTAATCTTTTTCAGCATACTGTTAGGGTAACTTTCAAAGGAAAGTATCTTGATATTATGGATCATTTGAAAAAAATAGAAAAAATGAATTATAAGTTTTATTGGCATTCTATTGATTATCATGTGGTAAAACATCCATATTCAGAAGTAACTATTGAGGTTTATACACTAAGTATAAATAAGGATTTTTTACATGTTTAGGATAATTGTAGCTCTGCTGATTTTAGTTACGGTTTCGACGTATGCAGATGATAAGGCTCTCCATGACCCGACAACACCTTTGAAGGGGATGAGTAACGGCGCCAAACAGACTGAAAGATCAGATAATGATTTACTCCAGCTTCAGGCTGTTATAAGAGGTAACGGGCGCACAAGAGCCATTATTAACGGAAAAACATGCTACATTGCTGATGCATGTTTCGGATATCAGGTTTATGCCATAGAAAAGTCTAGTGTGATACTGGTTCAAGAAGGTGGCAAGGATTCTATTAAATTGTCTCTCTTTTCATCAGAGGGTAAAAAATGAGTAAAATTATAAATTCCGCTTTTGTTTTGGCCTTGGCCATGAGTATGGGGTGTAGCTATAAACACCATAATCCAACAGATATAAAAAATGAACTGTCACAGGCTCTTACTCAGACAGGACTTTCTGATGTCCCTGATGATGTCCTTGATGAATTGAATCCTGATAATCCTATGGATGACAATTATTCTGTCAGTAGCAGTCAAAGGATTACCATTTCCGCCAATAATGTTCCGGCAGCGGAATTTTTTGCTCAGATAATGAATCAGACAAATTCGTCTGTTGTAGTTCACCCAGAAGTTTCCGGTAATATTACCCTGAATCTGTCAAATGTGACAGCAGATGAAGTGTTTGACTCTGTGTACAGAATGTATGGTTATCGTACAGAGAAGAAGAATGGCATATATTACGTGTATCCTGCTGGTGTTCATACAGAGATAATTAATGTTAATTATCTTGCTATGGTCAGAGAATCAGGTACCAAACTTTCCATTGTAAATAATACTGTATCTAATAAGTCAAGTGATTCATCCAGCAGCTCCGGTAGTGATTCATCATCAAGCAGTTCGGATGATTCAAGTGGTTCCCGTAGTGGTCAGAGCGGTACTAAAGTTGATACTACCTCCAAAAGTGATTTCTGGGTGGAACTGCAAGATGTTCTTTCAAATATAGTCGGTACAGGTGAGGGACGGCTGGTTAAGGTAAATCCGCAGGCTTCAGCGGTAACCGTGAGAGGTATGCCTGAGGATATTCAGAATGTCAGAAATTATCTGGAAAGCATTGAGAATACTCTGCATCGTCAGGTTGTTATCGAAGCAAAGATAATGGAGGTTACTCTTAGTGAAAATTATGCTCAGGGTATAGACTGGACAGCTTTAACAGGTCATGAATTTACATTCGGAAATGCTAGAGACTTTTCCGGAGGAGTCAGTGATTCCATAATTGGAGTAATCGGTGGTGGTGGAGCTTTTACAGCTACAAACAAGCATTTTAATGCACTGGTACAGTTCTTAAAGACCCAGGGCGATGTGTCAACTCTCTCGAGTCCGCGTATTACCACTCTGAATAATCAGAAAGCTGTTATGAAGGTCGGTAACGATTCATACTTCCTGACGGATATTTCGGTCGACACATCAACAAGTACCACCAGTAGCAGTAATTTCATCACTTCAGATGTTGAATTTCAACCATTCTTTGATGGTGTGGCATTAGATGTGCTTCCTCAGATCAATGAAAACAACGAAGTGCTGCTGCATATTCATCCATCAGTAATTGATGTAAAAGAAGATACTAAGACCGTAAATCTTGGTGAAAACATGATGGAGCTGCCACTGGCAAGTTCAGAAGTAAGAGAAACAGACACTATCGTTAAGGTGAAATCCGGCGATATTATACTTATAGGCGGTTTAATGAGAACTGAGAAAATGGATTTGGAATCCAGAGTTCCTCTGCTGGGGGATATCCCTTGGCTCGGTGAACTGTTTACAAACCGCAATCATATTACTAACAAGAAGGAATTGGTGATTCTGCTGAAGCCAACGGTTGTTGACGGAAATACCTGGAAGAATGAAATAGGTAAATCTTTGAATTTACTGAAAAAATGGTACCCGGATAATGAAAATAGTGGGATCACAAACACAAGTGAAGATGATATCTTAAACAGTTTATAAATATAATTTCCTACAGCAGGCGGTATGTATAACGAACGGAAATAGTATGTCTCCTGCTGTATTGGGCATAAAAGGAATAATCAGGTGTACCAGAGTTTTTTTGGACTAGAGCAGCAGCCATTCGGACTTACACCGAATACCAGTCTATATTACGGGCTGCCTCCACATGAAGAGGCAATGGAGGTTTTGCATACGGCTTTAGTGAACGGAGAGGGATTTATTAAGGTTACCGGTGAAGTCGGTACCGGGAAAACCATGGTTTTACGCTTATTCATAAGTAAGCTTGAGGAAAATTATGAACTGGTATATATCCCGAATCCGACTTTGAATCCACTGGAATTGAAGCAGTCTATTGCTAAGGAACTTCAGTTGGATGTGGAGAATATATCCAATCTATCGCTAAATGATTTGATAAATAACAGACTGCTGGATCTGAACAAAAGCGGAAAGAAGGTTGTCATGGTTGTCGATGAGGCTCAGGCACTCAGTGATGAGACACTCGAGACCGTCCGTTTGCTGGGTAATCTGGAGACCGAACAGGATAAGATGTTGCAGATTGTTTTGTTCGGACAGCCGGAACTGGATTTGAAACTGCAGCAGGATAATTTTAGACAGTTGAGACAGCGCATTTCCTTTTCCTACGCCCTGAGACCGTTAAATGAACATGAGACGTATTCATATTTGAATTATCGAATGAAGGCATCCGGATTCAAGGGAGTAGAGGTGTTTGATTCAAAGGTAGCAAGAGATATTTATGTGGCCAGTTACGGAATACCAAGACTCATTAACGTTATAGCCAATAAATGTCTGATGCTCTGTTACGGTTTCGGGGTCTATGCCGTAACCAGAAAGATTGTAGCTGAAGCTATTAAGGACACTAATGAGGTTACTAAAGACTGGCATCATCCGAGAGAAACCTCCGGTTTTTATCTTGTAATTTCAATAATAACCATGATTTTAGCTACAGTCGGCGGTTGTTATCTCTTTCTCGGAAGCGGAGCGTAGTCAATGAGTGTTATAAATAAGACTTTAACAGAGTTAAATAAACGTAGTTCCGGAACAGAGTATGATAAATATGTTCCCCCTGAAAAGAGCACTTCTCCAGGGTACGTAAAATGGATTGTTCTAGCGTTTGTAACATGTGCAGTTATCGGTGGCGGTTATTACGCATATTCATATATGACGAAGTCTTCCGGCAATAGAGAGATTGCTGTCAGTGATACTGGTGATGCGGAGAATCAGGTGGCTGTACAGGTAAATAAACAGCATGAGCAGAAGCAGGAAGATTTGAAAATGACGGTTAATACCGATACTCATGATCTTTCTGGAGAAAATAATCATTCTGTTACAGAGGACAGTTCTGCAAGGCAGACGGAAGTTCTTGAAAGTGATAATTCCCCTTCTGTTGAACTGGTTGTCGCAGATGCTCCTGAAAGTACAGCTGTATCAGGTGTTATTATCGAAGAACCTGCACCGGCTGAAAATAATTCCGCGAAGGAGCATCCTGCAGTAAGCCAGAAAACTGCAGTCAGTAAAGCAGGTGCTGAAAACAGCAGACTGCAGACAGCTGAGAAAAAAAGAAACAAAGAGGAACAGGATTATATCTACGATGCAGAGCATTATATAATCGAAGAGGATCCGGTTCCTGTCGTACGTACTCATGCTGACAGTAAAAAGTCTCTCAAAGTTTCAAAAAGTAAACTTTCTGAGGGTGAACTTGCGGAGTTGTACAGGAAGGATGCTCTGAACGCTATGGGGCGTGGCAAAGGGGAACAGGCAATAGATGCCTATAGAAATCTTCTGGCTGTGAAACCTAACGATATAGAGGCAAGGGAAAAACTGGCAAGTTTGTATTTTGGCAAGGGTAATAATATAGAAGCTGTAAAAGTATTGGATAAAGGAATTGCATTAAATCCCTACCACTATGATTACCGGCTTTTTCTGGCCAGGATATATAAAAGCCTTGGAGATAATGCAAAAGCAATAAGAACCTTGGTAAAAGCTAAACCTCCTGTATCCGGAAATGTTGATTATTACGCTACTCTGGCTTCAATATCCCGTGATTCAGGTGATTTTAAGACAGCGGCAGATGCATACAGGATGCTTTCTACCATGAAAAACGGTGATGGTAAATGGTTACTCGGTCTTGCAATATGTGAAGAAAAACAGGGAAATTTGCAACAGGCACTGGTGGCATATAAAAAGTCCTCATCTCTGTATTTAAGTCAGTCTTCCCGTAAATTCGTAGACCAGAGAATTAAGTTTTTGGAGGCTACCAAATAATGACTGACAGTAACAGTAGTACCAAAAAAAGACTTCGTATAGGTGACGTATTAGTTCAATCCGGGATAATTACTTCAAAGGATGTAGACGACGCCCTCAGCTATTCTAGGGAAATGAACCTCAAACTGGGTCAGGCTGTTGTGGCTTTGGGGCTTGCTTCGGAGGCTGATATCTGTATTGCTTTGGGGCAACAGCTACAGATGCCGGTAATTACCGATCTGTCTAAATTAAATATCGATAACAGCGTTGTACAGCTGATACCTGAAAACCTTGCAAGACAAAAAAGGGCACTGGCAATATCAAAAAGTCACGATGTGAACACAGACAACGATGTGATTACAGTTGTTATTGCCGACCCTCTAGACTACTACGGCAGAGACGATATTGTTGATAAACTTGATCCGGCTCAGGTTGATTTTGTGATTACTCCTGAATCAGAAATCGTCAAATATCTGCCTATGCTGTACCGCAACACGGAAAATATAGCCAAGTATGCTAACCAGCTGCAGAGTGAGATTACCAAATCAGCATTTGATACCAATAATGCTGACACGCTGAATGTTGATGATACTTCATCTGATGCTGCGGTTGTTAATTTATTAAAGTCAATTTTTGAAGATGCTATTAATTGGAAAGCGTCAGATATTCATATCGAACCGGATGACGGTTCGCTGAGAATACGTCAGCGTATCGATGGCAGTCTGACGGAACAGGTTCTGAATAGCTCCGATATAGGTGCCGCTATAGCTCTGCGCATAAAACTTATGGCCGGTTTGGATATTTCTGAAAAGAGATTGCCTCAGGACGGCCGTTTTCATATAAAAATCGCCGGAAGTGGTGTGGATGTCCGTGTGTCAACTTTGCCAACACAATATGGTGAGTCGATCGTAATGCGTATTCTTAATCAGGCCAGCGGTCTGGTGTCTTTAGATGCCACTGGTATGCCTCCTGAAATACTGGAAAAAATGCGTATTCAGATTCATCGTCCGCATGGCATGATTCTGGTTACCGGTCCTACAGGATCCGGTAAGACAACGACCCTGTATGGTGCTCTCAACGAACTGAACACTCCTGACATAAAGATTATTACAGTAGAAGATCCTATAGAATTCCGTTTGCCAAGAATTACTCAAGTACAGATAAACCAGAAAATAGGTCTTGATTTTGCCAATGTTCTTCGTGCCTGCCTGCGTCAGGACCCTGATGTTATTCTTGTGGGCGAAATGCGAGATAAGGAGACCAGTGAAATCGGTCTGCGAGGTGCTATGACCGGTCATTTGGTTTTATCAACACTGCATACAAATGATGCCATCTCTAGTACCATGAGACTTGTTGATATGGGGGCTCCTGGGTATTTGGTTGCAAGTTCTCTTAAGGCAGTCCTTGCCCAGCGTCTGGTACGTCGTATATGTCCTAAATGTGGTGACTATTGCGATGTTGAATCATCTCAGGAAAGATTTATAGAGTCTGCACTTGGCGTTCCTATTGAAGAACAGAGACAGCATAAATTCAGAATGGGAAACAAGGGAAAAGGGTGTCAGTATTGTAATTTTACCGGTTATAAGGGGCGTATAGGTGTATTTGAGTTTCTTGTTCTCAATGATGAGATGATGGATGCTCTTAGAAAGGATGATCTGGAAGAGTTTGCCAAGCGTGCCAAAGCAAGTCCAGGGTACAAGCCTCTAGCTATGGTTGCCTATGATCTGGCGGTTAAGGGGATAACTTCAATCGAAGAAGTTATGAAACTTGCGGAGATTAATGGATAATGCCGAAATTTAAATACAAAGCCAAAAACAGTGTGGGAGGTTACATAAATGCAACCACAGAACTTGCGAGTAAAGCGGATGTAATTGATGAAATAGTCCGCGCGGGGTTGATTCCTATTGAAATTACTGAAATTTCCGGCGGTGATGGTTCTATTGTTCCTAAAAGAATTCGCAATCTGTTTAAACCGAAGGTTAAGACAGAACAACTGGTGCTGTTCTGCCGGCAGATGTACTCACTCAGCAAAGCCGGCATTCCCATGATAAGAGCTATTACGGGTCTGAGTGACTCTATTGATCATCCTGCTTTAAAGGAATCATTAATAAAAATAAACCGTGACCTGATAGGAGGTAAATCTCTTGCGGTTTCTATGTCGGAGCAGCAGCAAATATATCCGCCTATTTTTATAGCAATGATAAATGTTGGTGAAAATACCGGTATGCTGGAAAATATTTTTGCCCAGCTGGCAGCCTATTTTGAATTGGATCTGTCTACTAAAAAGAGTATAAAGTCCGCGATGCGTTATCCGATGATAGTTATGATTTTTATCGTAGCCGCCGTTGTTATTTTAAACATTTTTGTAATTCCTGTATTTTCAGATATGTTTGCCAAATTCGGCGTCGATCTTCCGCTCACAACAAGAATTCTTATTGGTACTTCAAATTTCGTTGTTCATTACTGGCCGCTGCTTCTTGCTGTGTCAATTGTTATTCCGTTCGGCATCAGAAGAGCTTTAAAGGTCAAAGAGGTGCGAATCAAGTGGGATCAGTATAAATTAAAAATACCGGTACTAGGAAACATTCAGTACATGGCTCTATTAGGTCGTTTCTGTCGCAGTTTCTCTTTGATGCTTCAATCAGGCGTACCTCTTAATCTGTGCTTGAAGCTTGTTGCAGAAGCACTTGACAATAAATATCTTGAGGATAAGGTTTTGGGTATGCAGAAACAGATTGAACAGGGGGTTTCTCTATCTCAGACCGCTGTCCAGTGTGGAATGTTTTCCCCTCTCGTATTGCAGATGTTTGCAGTTGGTGATGAAACCGGGCGTGTCGATGAACTTCTTGTTGAAGGTGCTGATTATTATGAAAGAGAAGTTGACTATGGGGTAAAATCACTGACAGCTAAAATAGAACCTATTCTTCTGGCGATTGTGTCTGTAATTGTTGGTATACTTGCTTTAGGTATATTTGCGCCTATGTGGGACATGTATGGTGCTATGCAGGGCGGAAAATAATGGTTATTAGATAAAATTTTGACCCAAGTCTTTATAATTAAAAAAATTAGATATCTCCCAACAAATACAATCTTACTTTGAGATATATAAAGGGAATTATTAGAAAAATCGCTATAATTAATTTAAGTTGCGATTATTCCCTTAATTATTCTCTGATGATATCTATAGGATGTAGGTACAGAGCTCTGAAAAGAATAATGTATATGAGTAGTCTTTTAAGGAGAAAAAGATGAAAAAAAATCTAAAAAAAATTAGACACGGTAAACGCGGTTTTACATTGATTGAGCTTATCATAGTAATTGTTATACTGGGTATTTTGGCTGCTACAGCATTGCCTCGTTTCATTGATGTTACAGAAGAAGCTAAAAAGGCAAGTGTTGAAGGCGTTGCAGGTAATTTTGCCACGGGTATACTTTTGGTAAGGGCTCAGTGGGAAGCTAAAAGCAGACCGAAAATAGACGGAGTAAATAGTGTGCTGTATGACGGCAGCCGTTTCTATTTAACCACTCCTTCATCTTCTAAGATTGAGGATGGAACTATGAGTCCGGGCTATCCAATAGCAGCTACTCCTATTAATTCATCATCTTCACCTGTTTCTGCGGAGTATGCATCATATTACGAACCGGGTATGTCCGCTCAGAAGTGTCAGGATATATGGGAAAGTATGTTGCAGAATCCTCCTAAGGCGACAACAAATATCAGTGAAGCAGATAATAAGAATGAAAACTATAAGTATTTCATATCTTATAATCAGGGATCAGTTAACGACAGCGCTGTTGAGAACTACGGGATCTGTCATTACTATCTGATTGTTTCCCTGGATAGAACTGAAAGTGGTGGATATAAGTCCCCTGCGAATACCACAAGTAAATATATGAGCTTTACTTATGTTCCTGCTCTGGGGCTTATTACTCCTTATGTACACAGTAGTAATCAAGAGTAATGAGAAATGAAAGAATGTGCATCCGGATTTACAATGCTGGAGTTAGTTATCGTCATAATCATGATAGGTATACTGTCTGCTTATGTCGCTCCTAGGTTTTTGTTTTATTCGGATGAACAGATATCTGTCTGTCAGGAAGCTTCAAGTTTAATTCTTCATACGCAAAGTATTAACATCAATCAGGGCGCCTCCCCTAATGTAAAGTTCATCGCCTTAAAAACAGGACAGATCGGAATTTGTATGGAAGGTTCATGTGATTCCAGTGATGCTAACAACTTCGTGCTCCATATGGATTCAAAGGCCCCGAATGTCCTTCTGCAAACAAAAAAAGACAGTATTCCGGTTATGTTTAACGGAATGGGACAGTTGGAACCCGCATCTCCCGTTGAATTGAAATTTTATAACACAAAAAATGCTGATGCATACTGTGTTGTGAGTGTAAATAAGGAGGGAGCTGTTTCATGGAAATAAACAGAAAAGGCTTTACTCTGGTTGAACTCGTTGTGGGGATTATTGTCCTGGGAATTGTTGTTGCCGGAGTAATTCCTATTCTGGGATCCATGGAGGTTAAATCAGTCGAACCTCTGTTTCAGGTCAAGGCTGATCTTTTGGCTCACCGTATATACAATCAGATAAAACAGAGGGATTTTGACGAGAATTCGGATCATTCAGGAGGAGAGTGCAGATGCGGGGAGAACATCAGTCATTATGGCGTTAGTGTCTGCAATCTGAAAGATTGTACTGTTGCATCTGATTTCGGTCCTGACGGAGATGAAAAAATTAATCTCAAACAGGAATTTTTCAATGATGTTGATGATTTTGATACCGGCAGTCTCTGTTCAACCGCTGCACTTTCAGGGATTTGTCTGAGTAAGAACAATAACTGCAAGCCATCTGATGCCAAATGTTTGAATAGCATAAATGCTATTCTGACAAACGTATGCGGTTCCTCAGAGAAAGACTGTTTGATTCCGGCCAAGTTTTTTGTGGACAGTACACACAATATTTCATGCATTACAGATTCCAGTGATATTGCCTGTTCGAGTTATGACGGGTATTTTGTGAATATTCATGTGTCATATCGTGATTTGTCAGGTGTATCTGTGAAAAATATTAAGATTGTTGTGGTGTCCCCTCGATACGACAGTTTTGATTATCAGTTTATCAGGGGGAATTACTGATGGACTATCGTGAACGCAAAAAGGGTTTTACACTCGTAGAGCTGGTTGTGGTAATGGTTATTCTCGGTATTACTGCTACAGCAGCTGTTTCATTTTTGTGGATGGGGACAAAAATGTTTGTGGGGCTGTCCAACAGGGTGCAGTTGTCAACCGTTGCTCATAACTTTATGATGAGACTTCGTCTGCAGGTAGAGTCAGCCATGCCTTATTCACTTAGTGCTGAAACCAACAGTTACACAGGCAATCCTTCACGCACGGCATTGTCCATGGTTATTCCAAAGGGAAGTTATCGAATTGCCCAGATAAGTGGAACTGATACAATTTTTCTCCCGTTGGAAGAGAAGGATCCTTTATGCAAATATTTAAAATCTACCAATCCTGAGCTTAGATATTTGAACGAAAATCATACATATAGCTCCATAACAATCCCAAAAAATTCTCTCAAAACACTTTCCGGCAACGTAGCGGGGGAGAACTGTGCGGCTGGTGTATACAGAATAAAAACATCATCAAGCTTTACGGAGAATTCATATATCCGTTCGGGAACAAAACTGTATTTTGTGGATGATCTGAGTAAAAAAATCTACTATGCCGATACAGGTGGAACACTTTATTATAAAGAAGGTTCCACTGATGCCAGACCGATGAATATCAGTAGCGTAGAAGATCACGGATACAGGTATGACATATTTAAAATTGATGACGGTGTAACCACTGTAACCAATACCAATTCGGTGACTGTTTCCATAAAATTATCCGGCGGTGATGATTTTATAACAGTCAGTCAACGCTTTGAACTTCATAGTAAATAATTTGCGGTTCGGAGGCTGTATGTTTGCAAAAATTAGATTAGTGAAAGGTTCTATGCTGATTACAGCACTGATGATAATTGTGTTTTTTTCCCTGATTCTTGCTGCTATGGCCAGAATGCTTTCTAACAGTGACCAGAACAACCTGACCGCATCCGTCGGTACTCAGGCAGAGCTTCTAGCTCATTCCGGTACTGAATACGCCATGTCCAGATTATTTGAAATTAATAAAGTGGGAGCGGTTCAGTCATCCATATGGGAGGGGGAGCCTCCTTCATCAAAATCTCTGATTCCGGATAATTGCAGTGTTGTTTTACAAGATGATGATAATATATTCTGTAACGGATATCGTAACGGGTGTTATCTAGAAAAACTGCAGGTTGATGCCAGAGAGGTTCTGGAAAGCAGTGTGGTCACCGGGGCTGATGTTAATTACGAATACACAATTACTTCAGAGGCTGTCTGCCTTGTTCCGTTTACAGAAAATGGGTGTGATACTCTAGTCTGTTCAAAGGTTGAAAGGAATTATGAGGTCAGACGCCGTGAGGTTACAAAAACAGCAGATATTAACTGGAATACCGTTGATTGACAGTGTTATGCAGCTGTTTTTTTAACTGTATAACGCGTGCTTTATTGTCAAAATATACGACATAAATAAAGTATCAAAACTCCTTCCGGAAAG
>Ga0326510_1000028_pt1 | contig 13189 bp, 9 predicted proteins | sample 3_2548_0518_FD_203649 | JGI IMG/M metagenome (GOLD analysis project Ga0326510, IMG submission 203649) | Metatranscriptome of bovine rumen microbial communities from UC Davis, California, United States - 3_2548_0518 (Metagenome... | ecosystem: Host-associated > Mammals > Digestive system > Stomach... | reverse complement strand
CTGCGGACCCGAATCATCCTGCCGCGCCCTGCCATGAATCTGCGAACCCGAATCATTAATGGGAAGAACGCGGCTGTTACTTGTTATTTTTCATGGAATATCCAAAGTAATACTTGGGATTTTCATATAAAATCCCAAGTGCTACTTTTGATTTTGCTTCAAAATCCACGGAAAGAACCGGAAAAAACTGCAAATTTTCCCCTGATTATTTGGATAATTCAAAATAAAAATGTATCTTTGCCCCCAGTAAACATAGAAAAACCAAGCAAATAGACAATTATGTTAGAGCGAATATTGAATCTCCGCAAGGAACTGGAAAGCAGTATTTTCCTCTTCGGCGCCCGTCAGACAGGCAAATCGACCATCCTCAGACAGCAGTTTCCCGAGGCAGAGTATATCGATTTGCTTGACACAGAACTCCGTGCCCGTTTCGAACGGCGGCCGGTGCTGCTCTATGAGATGCTGATCGACAAGCCGGAGAATACGGTTGTCATCATTGATGAGATACCCGAGGTGCCGGAACTGCTCAATGAGGTGCACCGCCTCATTGTAGAGCGCCGTCAGGTGTTTATCCTCTGCGGCTCCAGTGCCAGGAAACTGAAACGCAAGGGACACAATACCTTGGGAGGCCGTGCTTTCCCCGTGTATCTCTATCCGTTGGTGAGTGCAGAGATACCGGACTTCAATCTCGACAAAGCCGTGTCCTACGGAATGCTGCCCCCTCACTATCTGGCTTCCAATCCGTCACGTCTCCTTTCGGCCTATATACAGGTATATCTCAAGGAGGAAATCAAGGAAGAGGCTTTGGTTCGTAACCTGTCGGGATTCCAGCGCTTTCTTGAAGTGGCAGCCCTGACAGACGGCGAGATTGTAAACATCAATAACATCGCACAGGATTGCGGGGTGAGTGCCACCACAGTAAGTTCCTATTTCGACATTCTGGAGGATACCCTCATCGGCTATCGCATTCCCGCCTTTACTCGGGTGATGAAACGCAGGTTGGTACAGGCTCCGAGATTCTATTATTTCGACGTGGGGGTTGCCAATCATCTGTTGCATCGCGGAGAGCTGACACGCGGCACCGTCGAGTACGGACACGCGTTCGAACATCTGCTTGTACAGGAGATTTACGCATGGCTCCATTACACCCACTCCGGAGAGACGCTGTCCTATTGGCGTACCTACACGGGGCTTGAGGTCGATGCCGTCTTAGGTGATGGCCGTGTCGCCATTGAGATTAAGTCATCCGAAGAGGTGCTGCCCCGTCATCTGAAGGGTCTCAGAGCTTTTGCCGAGGAGCATCCTCAGGCACGATGCATCATCGTCTCGCTCGACCGCATGAACCGGCGCACCGACGGCATCGAATGTGTTTACGCCCCCGATTTCTTCCGAATGTTGTGGAAAGAAGGGTTGTAACCTTCTGATTACCGGTGGTCGGCGGCGAAGGCTGAGATGCGCTGCTCGAAGAGGGGGAACTGGGCATCGGTGATGAACGAGGTGCAGATGCGCACGCCCTGTTCGTCGGAACCCATGCTCTCAAGCGGGAAGACGGCAATGCCGTAGCGCATCAGTTCGCCGGTGAGTTCGATGTCGGTCATGCCGGGATACTGCGTTGTGAAGTAGAATCCGTCGGCAAGGGGAGCACCCAGGTCATTGTCATAGACCAGATAGAAGCCGTTGCGGAGCAGAACCTCTTTCATGAACTTGGCGCGGCGTCCGTATTCGCGGATTTCGGCCACAAAGTCGAAACGGCCTTCCACAGCGGCCTCCATCATGGCGGCGAGGGCATGCTGCGGGGCATGGGCCGTACCCGACGACATGGTGTAGAGTACGCGTCCGCCCAGGAAATCGCCCCAGGCCTTTACACCGAACGCCCCGAGGGGTTCGTATTCGCGGCTGTAGAGACGGTCGCTGATGGCAAGGGTGCCGATGCGCTGACCCGCATAGCTGAACGCCTTCGAGCCGGAGATAGCCATCACGTAATTGTCGGTGTATTTGGCGACGGAGGGCTGGAAGGGTGCCTCATAGGGCTTGGACAAATCCTTGCGGAAGTCCATCGCGAAGTAGGCGAGGTCTTCGAGCACAACGGCATCATATCGGGTGGCCAGTGCGCCGATGCCGCGCAGTTCTTCGTCCGAGAGACAGATCCACGCGGGATTGTTGGGATTGGAATAGACGATGAGACAGGTCTTTCCCTTCTGCAGAACCGACTCCATGCGGTCGAGCAGCTGCTGTCCGCGGCAGTGGTGCACATCGAAGTGTTCGCCCTTCAGTCCGATAATCTGGGCCTGCGTCTTCTGGACGTTGAAGCCCGGGTCGATGAAGAGGACGGTGTCCTTGTCGGGATTGGCATGATGCATTGTCATCATCACGGCGAAGGTGCCCTGCATCGAGCCTGTTGTGGCGCAGATGTGGGCGGGATTGACATCGATGTCGATAAATGCCTTCACAAACTTCGAGGCCGCCTGATGCAGGCGGTCGATGCCCGAGTTGGGAGGATAGACGGCAGCACAGCCGCCGCGCAGGGCTTCCATTTCCGCCTCGAAAGCGATGTCGGAGGGTTTCAGGCCGGGCACGCCCATCTCCAGATGGATAAAGGGTTCGCCGGTCTCTTTCTCCAGCGCTTTCGAGAGCGTCTGGATATCACGTATGTTGGCCTGTCCCACGCTCTTCAGCCCCTGACGGGCAAGAGCGGCATTGAGTTGTTCCTTGCTGACCATCGCTTAGAAATGTTTGAAACCCATGATTTCGCGCATGGCCGTGAGGGTCTTGCGGCAACTCTCGCGTGCAGCCTCTGCGCCCTGGGCAGCAACTTTGTTGAGATAGTCGGAGTCGGCATAAATCTCGTTGTAGCGTTCGCGGATGGGTGTGGTGACTTTGAGAATGTCGGTGGCAATCTGCATCTTGAGGTCGCCGTAACGGATGGAACAGTCGTTCCAGGCAGCCAGATACTGGTCGTAGATTTCCTGTGTGGAAACAAGCTGGAGGAAGTAGAAGAGGTTCTTGATGGGGTCCGACATCGGAGAGTTCTGCTCCGTGGGAGTCATGTCTGTGACGGCCTTCTTCACTTTCTTGATGACTGTTTTGTCATCGTCGTTGATATAGATGCAGTTGCCTTCGCTCTTGCCCATCTTGCCGCTGCCGTCGAGGCCGGGCACCTTGATGGGTTCGCCCTGGGCAACAAACGGACGGGGTTCCTTCAACAGGTCGGTGTGGTAGAAATGGTTGAAACGTACGGCATAGTTGCGTGCCATCTCGAGATGCTGCACCTGGTCTTTGCCCACGGGCACGAAGTCAGCGCGGTGCTGGAGGATGTCGGCGGCCATCAGGACGGGATAGGTGAGGAGACCTGCATTGACGTTGTTGGGGTTCTTGCGCACCTTGTCCTTGAACGAAACGGTCTTCTCGAGTTCGCCCACATAGGCATGCATATTCAGAAGGGTATAGAACTCGCACGTCTCGGGCACATCACTCTGGATGTAGATATTGGCCTTGTCGGGATCGAGGCCGGCAGCCAGATATTCAGCCAGAATCGAGCGCACCGAAGGATTGAGGAGCGCGGGATCGGGCTGTGTGGTGAGAGAATGGTAGTCGGCAATGAAGAAGAAACACTTGTAGTCGTTCTGCATCTCGACGAAATTACGCAGGGCACCGTAGTAGTTGCCCAGGTGGAGGTGTCCTGTGGAGCGAATGCCTGAAAGGACGATTTTCTTTTCGTTATCCATTGGAGTTGTTTTTTTTGATTTTTTTTTGATTTTTTTCTAGGCTATCCTAGGTGATCCTAGGCAATCCTAGGCAATCCTAGGTAATCCTAGGTAATCCTAGGTTGTCCTAGGTAATCCTAGGTTGTCCTAGGTTATTTAATCTTTGTCTTTGCCCAGGAGGGGGAGAATCTGATTGGCAAGTGCTTCATTGGCGGCGACGAGGGCGATGCCGCGGTCGTGACGGAAGGGGATGACCTTGCCTCCGGCCTCTTCGACGATGAGGGTACCGGCGCACATATCCCAGGGTTTGAGTCCCATTTCCCAATAGCCGTCGAGGATGCCTGAAGCCACGCAGCAGAGGTCATAGGCTGCCGAACCCATACGGCGCAGGCCGCGCAGTTTGGGAAGGATGGCGCACACGTTGTCGAGATTGTTGTCGTAGCTGGTCACGGTGCCTTTGTCGTAGGGGAATCCCGTACCGAGCACACATTCACCGAAATTGGTCTTGCGGCTCACGTGAATGGCTCTGCCGTTCATGGCGGAGCCTCCGCCTTTGGAGGCGGTGAAGAGTTCATCGAGATAGGGCGCATAGACGACACCTACCTGTGTCTCTCCCTTATACTGCACGCCGATGCTGACGCTGAAGATGGGAAGCCCCTGGCTGTAGTTGTTGGTGCCGTCGAGCGGGTCGATAACCCATTCCCAGTCGCTCTCATGATGATGCAGTCCGGTCTCTTCTCCCAAAACGGAATGGGAGGGATAGGCTTCGTTAATCTGGGAGAGAAGGAACGCTTCACATTCCTTGTCCACCTCTGTCACAACATCGTGGATTGAGGTTTTGGTCTCCATTTCGAGATGGCGTGAACGGAACTTGCGGAGTTGGATGCGTCCCGCCTCCATCGCCATGTCGATGGCTACCTGGAGGATGTGTTCATTGTCCTCCACATTGGAGGCGAATTTTGCAGCGAATCTGCGGTGAGGAAAAATGTCCATATTTTTTTTGAATTATCGGAGTTATCGGAGTAATCGGAATAATCAGAATAATCTGAATAATCTGAATAATCTGAGTAATCGGAGTAATCAGAATAATCGGAGTAATCTGAATAATCGGAGTAATCAGAGTAATCGGAGTAATCGGAGTAATCGGAGTAATCTGAAATCTGAATCTGATTTATCTCTTTTTGGGTTCCAGCGTGATGAGGGGAATCAGCATTTCTTCCATCGAAATGCCTCCGTGCTGGAATGTGCCGCGGTAGTAGGGCACATAGACGTTGTAGTTGTTGGGGTAGGCGAAGAAATCCTTGCCCGTCGCAAAGATATAGGCCGTCGAAAGGTCGAGACGGGGCAGTCCGAACTCCTCGGGTTTCTTGATTTCATAGACCTGTTTGGCCGGGTAGTTGAGATTCTTGCCGAGTTTGTAGCGCAGGTTGGTGTTGACGTTCTTGTCGCCCACCACTCGGATGGGATTCTCGACGCGCACCGTGCCGTGGTCGGTAGTGAGCACCACTTTGTAGCCCATCTCGGCCATACGGCGGAAGAGGTCGAGCGTAGCGCTGTGTTCCAGCCATGTTTTAGTGAGGGCGCGGTAGGCGGCTTCGTCGGATGCCAGTTCGCGTACGGTTTTCGACTCAGTGCGGGCATGGCTCAGCATGTCGATGAAATTGAGCACAACCACATTGAGACTATTGTGGGCAAGGTCTTTGAGTTTAGCCACCAGACGTTCGCCGTAGCTGTTCTCGTTCACTTTGTTGTAGGAGAACTCGTAATGCTTGCGATAGCGGTCGAACTGGGTCTGGATGAGCGGTGCCTCGTTGAGATTTTTGCCTTCTTCCTCGTCCTCATCGACCCAGAGGTCGGGAAACATTTTGGCAATCTTGTCGGGCATGAGACCCGAGAAGATGGCGTTGCGGGCATATTGGGTTGCCGTGGGGAGGATGGCGCTATAGACTTCCTCCTTGGCGGTGAACCATTCGGAGAGCAGCGGCTGCAGCATGCGCCACTGGTCGAGCCGGAAGTTGTCGATGACCACCAGGAACAGTTTCTCACCGGCGTCCAGGGCGGGGAAAATGTGCGACTTGAAAAGGTCGGGACTCATGAGCGGACGGTCGGGCCAGCTGCTCTTGATCCAGCTCTCGTAGTTGCGGCGCACGAATTTGGCAAAGGCGGCATTGGCTTCCTCTTTCTGCATGAGGAGCATGCTGTCGAGGCTTGCATCGCTCTCGGAAAGCTCGATTTCCCACCAGACGAGCCGTTTGTAGATTTCCACCCATTCCTCGAAGGTCTGGGCCATATTGATCTGCATCGAGATTTTCCCGAATTCCTGCTGGTAGCCCGAAGTGTTCTGCTGCTGCGTGATTTCGCGCGCGTGCAGGTTCTTCTTGATGGACATGAGCATCTGGGTGGGGAGTACGGGTTTGATAAGATAGTCGGCAATCTTGCTGCCGATGGCCTGTTCCATGATGTCTTCCTCCTCGCTTTTGGTCACCATGATGACGGGAAGCGAGGGATCCAGCTCCTTGATAAGCGTCAGGGTCTCGAGGCCGGTAAGACCGGGCATGTTTTCGTCGAGGAAGACCAGATCGTAGGATTCCGCTTTGACCTGGTCGATGGCATCCTGTCCGTTGGTGACGGGAGTTACGTCATAGCCCTTGTTCGAGAGGAACAGGATGTGGGGTTTCAGCAGGTCGATCTCGTCGTCGGCCCAAAGTATCTTAGGATTGTTCATATTATTTAAAAGGAGTTATCGGAGTTGTCGGAGTTGTCGGAGTTGTCGGACTCTCCGGATCCGTATGTTCTGTCCACCCAGTTGAAATATTCTTCGAAGGTGCGGCCGGCCAGGAGGGCACGGAAGTTGGGTACGGAGATGTCAATCATTGTGATGTTCTCCGGCAGCCAGAGCGTCTCGGAGGCATCCATCTTGTTGTGGTAGTCGAGCAGTTCGTTGATGTTGGTAAACTGACTGATTACCAGCACGCTGAGTCCGCCGCCCGTATTGATGATTTCGAGGTCGAAATCCTTCACAAGGAAACTCTCGAAGTTGAATTTGGCGATTTCGAAGAGCAGGTCGTTCTGCTGGACGGAATCTGTCTGATAGGCCAGCAACAGCACGAAGGGTGCCGTGAGGTCGTTGACAAACATCATTGTGGTATCTACGGCCGTGCTGTCGCCTTCACGGTGGAGCGAGCTGCCCCACATCATGCCGCGGTTGGTGGCTCCTGTCTGTACGCTACGGCCTTCGCGGATGCCTTTCACCATCATGCCCGCCAGCGGCGACACATCGCTGTTGGGGTAGGTTGCTGTGAGTTGCTCGAGGGCTTCCTGGAAACTCTTCACGTCGCCTTCCTGCACGAAGGAAAGGGCATGGAGGAAGATGAATTTAGGCATCAGGTTGGAGAGCGGCCAGTTGTCGTGTACCCAGTAATAGGAATCGTGGACCTGAGAGGAATTGCCTGCCAGATAGTTTTCGTAGGTTCGGATATACATGGAATCCTGTCCTGCCACCATTGCCCTGAGGTTCTGGATATAGTTGGGGTCAGCCACGGCCTTGGTGTATGCTGCCTCTGGAAAACCTTCCATCAGTTTCTGGCGGTAGATCTCAGCTTTGTCGGGCTGATTCATACGCATGTACATCAGGTAGGAGGCGTACCACATATCGAGACGTCGGGCCGATTCGGGATAGCGGCGTTCCACCTCGTCGAAGGTCTTGATGGCCAGCGGGAAATTCTCCAACTGTTCGTTGATGATGACACCCTCGTTGTAAAGACCTTCTTCGATGATGGCATGGCAGGCGTCCTGCTGTTCCTGGGTGAACGGCAGCTGGGCAAGATAATACTCGCGGTTGTGGGGATCCTGGGCTTTTTCGAGGAAGGTGGAATCGACGGGAGCCGTCTCCGCTTCCGGCAAGCCGCTTTCCGCCGCCTGGACGGCTGTTTCAGTCGCCATGTCGGGCACAACGGGTGCGGCATCAGCCAAGAGAACATCCGGTGATTCCGGGGTTTCGGCCATTGCGGTGGAATCCTGCATTTCCTCGGCAGCGGCCAGCAGGCTTGAAGTCTTGTCCTTGCGGCGCCAGTCGTCTTCAGGTTTGCGTGCGCCCCATTTGCGTTGGAATTCCTGTTTGCCTCTAGTGATGACCGAAGGGTTGTAGAAATACCATGATTTATCCTGGGTCCCCACTTGCGGAATGTCGGGGCCGGCTTGGGCGAGGGGATCCACACGCGCGGCCTGTTTGTCGTTGTAGGCCTGCTGTTTCTTGGCATCCTCAGCCTCCTTCTCCTGTCGTTTCAGGTTCTCGATGATGGCGTCAATCGCATCGCAGAGCGAGTCTTCAGGCAGCGCAGCCAGCGTGAGCAGACTGTCCTGCAGATGAACGGATTCTGCGTGGGTTTGCAGTGCGTCGAGCACCTGCGAGAGCTGTTTGATGGAGTCGTAGCCCGGATAGTTGTCTTTGATGATCCCCATCGCTGTGGAATAACCTTTTTGGGCACGCACATAATCGGCCTGCTGGAACGTCAGTTCTCCCATACGTAGCGCAGCCACAGCCTTGTCGAGGCCGCCGCGTGTACTCTTTTCCATCGCGCGTTCGTACCAGCTGATGGCTTTGGCCGTATCCTTGCGGGCCAGTTCCACGTTGCCGAGGGCATAGCAGATCTGGTCAATATATTCCTTGTTGCGGGCCTGCCAGGAGAGGTGACGCAGTTTCCGTTCAACCTTGTCGAGATTGCCGGCGGGCATCACCCGGGTGGCGGCAATGCGGGCGTTGAACTGTGTCTTGTAGTTGCGGGCATGACGTGTGATGTTGCGATACATTTTGTATGCCTGGCTGCGATGGGCCTCGCGTTCTGCTGTCGTTTCCGCCTTGTGCGACAGTTCTTCGTGAAGTTGGGCCATAAAGAACCTGGCTCTCACACGCTGGTCTTTATTTGTGAACGACTGCTGTCCTTTTGACAGGTAGTCCAGCGCCAATGCCTCATTGCCCGGCTGGAGCAGCAGCATCTCGGCCTTGACCAGCGAGAATTCTTTCTGCAGTCTTGCCGGGAGATTCTGATAGACACCGTTCTGCTCGAGCGTTTTCTGGGAGGTGTAGTTTTTGGCTGGGATGAGCTGCTCGAGTTCGGCCTCGGCTGCGTAGAAGTCCTCTTTCATCACCGCACATCGGGCCAGCCAGATGTGGCATTCCTGCTGGAGTATATCTTTCCAGTAGAATTTCCGGGCGGTGTAGTGGAACGTGGCTTCAGCCGCATCGAAGTTGCCCATCATGAACTGGGCCTTGCCGCTCAGCAGCCATGCGTTGTGCAGGAAAGGGTTGAATTCCGAGTGTTTCACCCATTCGCGATATTCCTTCGAAGGATTGTCGGGACGGGATTTGGGCGGAGCACTCATGCTTTTGGTCTGTACGCAGATCTTGCATTTCTCGATGGCGCGCTGGAAATTTGCTTCCGTCCCGGGTTCTTTGCCCACATATTTATAGACGGGGTGCAGGAAGATACGTTCGGAATATTCATCATCCTGTTGCGACTCCATCGTAGCCAGTCCTTTTTTATAGGCTTCTTCGCCGTTGAAATAGGGGTTGTAGCGGGTCGTGAAAGCACGCATATTGCGGTTCAGCGCCGTATTGGACTTGCAGCCTGAAAGCAACAGCGCCGAGACTGCCATTAAAACAACCGCCGCGGCAGATACTCTGTGCCGGCGGACGAGATGCAGCACACCCCGCATAAACAGATAGACTCCTACCATCAACGCCACGATACAGGCACCGGCAGGCACATTCAGCGCGATGGAAACCAACAGTCCGCTTACGCAGCCCACGAAGCAGAGCACGCATGACAGCACAACCATTCGTCGATATTCCGCACAGAACAGCGATGCCATCATCTGAGGCAGGGTCAGGACGGAAAGCAGCAGCACGATGCCCACCATTCGGATGGAAAGGACGATGGCAACCGCTGTGAGGGCATTCATCATGTAGTCAATAAGGGACGCGTGGAGCCTCTGAATCTGGGCAAACGGCGCATCGAAGGCCACATAGAGAATGGCACGCTGACAGATGGCCTGAAACAGTAGCAGAAGGGCCGTGAAAATGCCCATCGTCCAGAGATCGGCAGTAGTGATGGTCAGGATATTGCCGAAAAGGTATTCCGTGAGCGACGGAGCATAGCCGGGGGTGAGGAAGATGAAGATAATGCCCAATGCCATACCGAACGACCAGCAGACTGCAATGGCAGAATCCTCGCGAATGTTGCGTCGGGAGGAAAGCCACTGCACCGCCCAGGCTGCCAGTACGGCAAAGACCACAGCCACCCAGGTGGGATTCAGGCCGGCAAAGATACCCAGACCGAGACCTCCCAGCGATGCATGCGTGATGCCGCCGGCGATGAACACACGGCGTCGCGTCACCACGTAGGTGCCGATGATGCCGCAGCACAGGCTGACGAGCAGGGCTCCGAGGAGCGCATGACGGAAGAAGAGGTATTCGAGGAGCATTCGTTATGAGGCTACTTTATCGTTGGAGTGATCCACACCGCCCGAGACGGGTTCAAAACGTCGTTCGCGTACGACAAGGAACACCTCGTCCTTGATCTGGTCGGGCAGTTCAATGCCGCGCAGTTGGAGGCTCCGGACCCAGCCGGCCACCTCGATTTCGCGGAGTTCGTAGAAGACGTTTGCAAATTCTTCGGCCTGTTCGTCGGTGTATTGGTCGGAGGCAATACCGCGATAAGTGTCCAGTTCCTCATCGCTATAATAGATAATTTCCTTCGAAACAGCGGCCAGCAGGGAGTCGCGTTCACAGGTGGCGTGCTGTCCGCAGCATTCCACTGGCACGTTCACCGTGTCGAGCGGCGAGGTTTCGCCGGGCTGCAGTTTCCCTTCTGCCTCACGGCGCTTGAACCGTTTGTGGCCGAAGAGGGCAGAGAGTCCCACTGCGGCACCCAGGGCGGCAAGCGCGCCCAAAAGAATCATCAGACCTTGTATATATGCATTCATTGTTGGCGGATGTTAATGCCGAATGCCCGCAGATGCTGCCAGTATTCGGGATAGGATTTGGAGACGACGGCAGGGTCGTCGATTTCGAGCGGCTGCTCCATCGTGAGACAGAGCGGAGCGAAAGCCAGTGCCATGCGGTGGTCTTTATAGGTGTCGATGACGGGGTGTTCCTCCGCCTCGCAGCGTGTGCCGTCCCATATCAGAACATCGTTGTCCCGGTCGGTCAGAACATATCCCAGTTTACGGAGTTCGGTTTCGAGGGCTGCGATGCGGTCGGTCTCCTTGATACGGAGTGTATGCAGACCTGAGATTTCAAACCGGATACCCAAAGCACAGCAAGTTGCAACGAAAGTCTGCGCCATATCGGGTTGGGAGGCGAGGTTGAGAGTGATTTTTTCCTTGCGAAGCGTCGGGTGTACTGTCAGTAGGGCATCGTTGTGCCTGAATTCGGTGAGAACTCCCAACGGAATGAAATATTCCCGGATGGCGGCATCGCCCTGCAGACTCTCTTTGGGCAGATTGCGTAGCCGGACAGGCTGTTCCGACAGGGCTGCTATTTCGTACCAGTAGGAAGCCCCGCTCCAGTCCGATTCGACGGTATATTCTCCGGGATACGCTTTGTATTCCGCATCGGAGGGAACAGAGATAACCTGTTTTTCGCTGTCCCACGAGGCCTTTACTCCGAAACGGCGCATCATTTCAAGAGTCATTTCAATATACGGCACCGATGTGACTTTGCCGCCGAGGTGCAGTTCCAAACCGTTCTCAAAGGTCGGAGCCACCATCAGAAGGGCCGAGATGAACTGCGACGATACACTTCCGTCCATCGTCAAACGTCCTCCCTGCAACCGTCTTCCTCGTATTTGCAGCGGCGGAAACCCCTCGTTGCCTGCATATCGGATATCGGCACCCAAGGCACGCAGACTGTCTGCGAGAATGCCGATGGGCCGCTGGAGCATGCGTTCCGACCCTGTCAGCGTGACATCCGTTCCGGGTGTTGCAGCCAGATAAGCCGTAAGAAAACGCATGGATGTGCCTGCTGCACCGATGTCGATTTTTCCCGTCAAATCGCCCTGCAAGGCACGTAGCATCACGGCCGTGTCGTCGCTGTCAGAGAGATTCCCCACCGACGGACTGCCGGAAAGGGCCTGTAGGATGAGTGCGCGGTTGCTGATGCTTTTCGATGCAGGAAGGGATACCGGAAAGCCGGGAACCAGAGCTGAAGGGGAGAGGCTGTAACGCATGAGGAGGCAGTTTCAGGCTTGTTCGGCCGCCAGACGGCAGATGTTCACAATCGTCTTCATCGCCTTTTCCATCGAGGGAATCGGTACGTATTCATAACGGCCGTGCATGTTCATGCCGCCCGCAAAGATGTTCGGACAGGGCAGACCCTTGAACGACAGCTGGGCTCCGTCCGTACCGCCGCGTATGGGCTGTACCTTGGGTGTGACACCGGCTTCCAGCATCGCCTGTTTGGCCAGGTCTATGATCTGCATGCAGGGTTTGATTTTCTCCAGCATGTTGTAATACTGGTCCTTGATCTCGTAGGTGATGAGTCCGGGATTGCGTTCGTTCATGAGGCGCACCAGATGCTCGAGTTCTTCCTTGCGGCTCTCGAAACGGTCGCGGTCATGATCGCGCACTATGTATTGGAGCGTGGCTTCCTCCACCGTTCCGTTCATCGCAATCAGGTGGTAGAATCCCTCGTAGCCCTCGGTGTGCTCCGGTGTTTCCCAACGGGGGAGCATCTGTGCGAATGTCAGGGCCTGACGGTTGGCATTGATCATCTTGTGTTTGGCCGAACCTGGGTGCACGTTCACACCGTGGAAAATGAACTTGGCCGAGGCCGCGTTGAAGTTTTCATACTCCAGTTCGCCCACTTCGCCGCCGTCCATGGTGTAGCCGAAGTCGCAGCCGAAACGTTCCACATCGAATTTGTGGGCACCCAAACCGATTTCCTCGTCGGGATTGAAGGCGATGCGTATCTTGCCGTGTTTGATTTCCGGATGGGCCTTGAGGTATTCCACGGCCGTGATGATTTCGGCAATGCCGGCCTTGTCGTCGGCTCCGAGCAACGTTGTGCCGTCCGTCACGATGATATCCTCGCCCTTGTGGTTCAGTATCTCGGGATAGATTTCCGTCTTGAGCACGATGTTCTTCTCTTTGTTGAGCACGATATCCTTGCCGTCGTATTTCTGTACGATACGGGGATTGACGCCTTCACCGCACATGTCAGGCGATGTATCCATGTGGGAAATGAAGCCGATGACGGGCACCATCTTGTCCGTGTTGGCGGGCAGGGTGGCATAGAGGTAGGCATGTTCGTCAAGATAAATATCCTGAAGGCCGAGTTGCGTGAGCTCGTCCTTGAGTTGTCGGGCAAAAGTCATCTGACCGGACGTACTGGGAGTCACCTCCGTCGTCTCGCAGCTCTGCGTATTGACTTTCACATAACCGAGAAAACGTGAAATCAGATCCATATTTACAATTTTTTGTCAGTT
>Ga0326510_1000027_pt1 | contig 13300 bp, 8 predicted proteins | sample 3_2548_0518_FD_203649 | JGI IMG/M metagenome (GOLD analysis project Ga0326510, IMG submission 203649) | Metatranscriptome of bovine rumen microbial communities from UC Davis, California, United States - 3_2548_0518 (Metagenome... | ecosystem: Host-associated > Mammals > Digestive system > Stomach... | reverse complement strand
TATGTATCCTTTTCCGCATCTTCGACTCCGGTTATTGTGTTTCGTCTTGCTATGTGTGTTTTCAGCCGGTGCTCAGGACACGCTCTCGCTCCGTGTGATGTTCTATAACTGCGAGAATCTGATGGATACCGTTAACGATCCCCTCACGGCCGACGACGACTTCACGCCCCGGGGTTCGCACCATTGGACCTCGTTTCGGCTGTGGGAAAAACTCAACCGGCTCACACGCGTCATCCTGGCTGCCGGTGAGGGGCGTCCACCCGCGCTGATTGGGTTGGCAGAGATTGAGAACGACAGCGTGCTTTCCCAGTGGCTCCGCAACCGCGCAATGTGGAAAATGGGCTACCGGTATCTCATCACCTCTGGCATCGACACCCGCGGCATCGATGTGGGTCTCTTCTATCAGCCACATCGATTCCGCTTGCTGGGATGGGAGGCGCTTCGCATCCCGATGCCCGAAGGAACTCGTCCTACGCGCGACTTGCTGCATGCATGGGGACGCATACCCTCCGGCGACACCCTCGATGTTGTCGTGTGCCACCTTCCCAGCAGGCTGGGCGGTGCCCGTGCCAGCCGTCCTGCACGACGGGCCGCCCACCTGCGGTTGCGGGCCCTGATGGACTCCTTATTATATATAAGGCGGCAACCGGCCCTGATTGTGATGGGCGATATGAACGACTATCCCGTCACGAAAACCTTTCTGCGTGACCTCAGGTTGGGCGATCCTGAACGCGATGCAATTAATACCGATTCCGTCTACGACCTCATGATTCCGCTCCACCGGCGTCTGCAGCGTGGAAAACTCCCGACAGGCTCCCACAAGTATGCCGGCGACTGGGGCTTCCTGGACCATTTTCTGGTCAATGGTCTGCTGCTCGACACAGCTTCCGTTCCCTATCTGCGCAATCCACGCCCCTTCTCTCTGCCCTTCATGTTAACAGAAGACCGCACCCATTTCGGGATGCGGCCACAGCGTTCGTATTACGGGTTCAGTTGGGAAGGCGGATATAGTGACCACCTGCCCGTGCTGGTAGACTTGGTTTGCAGCATGTCCTTTCAAGCGAGCGAACCATAGGGCATCCTTCCGTGCCAACGGCGGTTGCACTCAGCACAGATTCCCCTCACAACGTAGTTGAATTCCCGAGCTTCGAAACCTTCCGGCAGGTTGACCGCAGGGATGTGCTGCTGACGCAGACAGAACGTCCGGTGACAGATGATACAGGTGGCGTGCACATGGTGACAAGGCCCGTGGTCGTGCGATTCGCAATAATCTTCGTCATGCCGACACATGCACCTACAGTATTTATGTTCGCCCGTACCATCGTCGAACAGATGCAGCAACTGGTGCTCCTGAAAAAGAGCCAGCGCCCGGAACAGGGTCGAACGGTCCACCGTCGGGATGCGCCCCTCCAGTTCGGTGGCAGAGAAGGCATCCGTCAGTTTCTGTATCTCTCGCCAGATCAGCAGTCTCACAGCCGTGGGACGGATCTTGTGATGCGCCAGTATCTCTTCAGCTTCCATCATTCGTCAAGCACCAGATAGTCGTAATGTACGAGCGGCTTCTGTCCGCGTTTGCCCAGCAGAGTGCGTGCTTTGTCAGAATCGCAATCCACGCGGCCCACGCCCAGTTGGTTGCCGGCCTCGTCGACAATGCGCACAATGTCGTGTTTCTCGAACGACCCACGGATCTCGGCCACACCGACTGGCAGAACGGATACTGCCTTCTCGCCCCTCACCACATCAGCCGCTGCGGCATTGAGCACCAGTGCGCCCTTCGAGAAGTCCTCGCTATGGGCTATCCAGCGCTTCATTGACGACGCTTCGTGGGGGGCGGCAGCAAAGAGGGTACAGCGACAGGTGGGAGTCTCCTTTGCAGTATCGGTCTTACGGATGGCCTCCACCAGTTCGGGCAGGATATTGTCGCGCTTCCCGTTGGCTATCACCACATTTACGCCCTCCGATGCCACCTTACGCGCGATTCGGTATTTGGTCACCATGCCGCCGCGTCCGAACGATGACTTCGAGGTGTGGATATACTGCGAGAGGTCTTCCTCTCCCCTCACCACCGATATCAGCCGGGCATCGGGGTCGGTGGGATTGCCGGTATAGATGCCGTCGATATTGCTCAAGATAATCAGTATCTCGGCGCCCATCATTGTGGCTATCAGACCGGACAGTTCGTCGTTATCGGTGAACATCAGTTCCTGAAGCGAGATGGTGTCGTTTTCGTTCACAATAGGAATCACACCCTCGTCCAACATCACCTCCATACAGTTTTTCTGGTTCAGGTACTGCTGACGCGTGCCCAAACTTTCCTTGGTAGTCAGTACCTGACCGCACGGAATTCCGTGGTCGCGGAAGAAATTATAGTATTTGTTCACCAGTTTGGCCTGCCCCACGGCCGAGAAGAGCTGACGTTGGGAGACGGCATCCAGTTTTCCGGCCTCCACTCTGCCTTTCATCTCGCTGCGACCAGAGGCTACGGCACCTGATGACACCAGGATAATCTGCACATCCTGCTTGCGCAGTTCAGCCATTTGGTCTACCAGGGCCGACATTCTCGTCACATCCAAGGTTCCGTCTTTGCGGGCCAGCACGTTGCTGCCCACCTTCACCACGATTCTCATTATTTTTTATTTGTTTATTTTATATTTCAGATTGGATTTACAATGGAAGCTGTCTTCAATGCCGGTATCTTTAATCTAAAATACATAAATCTTAAAATCTAAAATCAAATATTGAATTTCTCGTAAAACTCTCTTTCGCCAATGATCTCCACACCCAATTCTCTTGCTTTCTGCAGTTTGTTACCGCCGGGAGCATCGCCTGTGATGACATAATCCACCTTGCCCGATACCGAGCCCACGTATTTGGCACCATGGGCCGTTAAGAAGTTCTTGATTTCGTCGCGCTTGAAGCGGTAGCTCGTGCCAGTGAAGATGACCGTCTTGCCGTCCAAGGCATTGCCCAGTATCTCAGTAGCCACGTAAGTTGTCCGGAAGCCGTAGTCGGGGTTCCACAGGCAACTGTAGTCGCCGATGTGGCCTTCGTCGGGCGACAGGAACTCCAGGATGTTGCGGGCCATGATTTCGCCGATACCGTCCACTGCCACCAAGTCTTCGAAGGTGGCATGGAGGAAGTTGTCGAGTGTTCCGAAATGGGCAGCAAGAACCTTGCCGGTGATTTTGCCCACACCGTCGATACCCAATCCGCCAATCATCTTGTCCAGCGTCAGGGTCTGTACGCTTCCCCGCACTCCCTCTATCATCTGTCCGATGCTCTTCGGACCATAGCCTTCGCCAAGAGCAGCTTCCAGCCTTTGGGCCAGCGGCACGGGTTCAGCCTCATAGAACAGCGAGTCCGTGGGCCACGGATTGTCGATGCGGTCTGCATCCGGGTCGCAGAACAGTTCATAGAAGTCGTTCACACTCTCCACATGCATCTTCTCCACCAGATCAGCCATCACGCTCGGTCCGATTTTGGCAATGTTGGCGCAGTCTTTACCGCACCAGTATTCGAGCCGCTGGATAATCTGTGCCCGACAATGGTGGTTCGGACAAATCCAGTACTCTCCTTTTTTAATTAAGGGAGTATTGCATTCTGGACATGCTGTAGGGAAATGGATGGGCCGTAACTGGGCCTCTTCATTCCGGTTCCGCTCCGCGTCGACGGCCGACACCTGGGGGATGACTTCGCCCGCTTTCTGGACGAACACATACGACCCGATTTGCAGGCCCATGTTGCGGATGAAACTTTCGTTGTTGAGCGTGGCGCGGGCCACCACCGACCCGGAGATGGTCGTAGGGTCAAGTTCTGCCACGGGCGTCACGTGTCCCGTCATACCCACCTGGAACGTTACGTTGTGCATCAGCGTCGACTGGGCTTCTTGTGGAAATTTGCGGGCCTTGCACCAATTTGGGAATGTGGTATTCAGTCCCAGAAATTCCTGATGCCGACGTTCGTTCACCTTGATGACCACACCATCGCAGTCGTAGGGTAACGTGTGGGAGGTGCGTATCCTGTTGAAGTCATCGATCTCGCGGGTCAGTTCCGTCAGGTCAGAGAACCCACGGTCCATCCTGTAGTAGGAGAAGCCCAGCCGTTTCAGCAGAAGCAGAGTCTTCACCTGCGATGACATGATGTCGTGCTGGAAGTCCTGGTCGGTCGAATAGGCCGCATAGGACATCACCACCAGTCCGCGCTGGGATGTGATTTTCGGATCGAGCTGTTTGAGCGATCCCGAGGCAGCATTGCGTTTGTTGGCAAAGGGTTTCTCTCCGGCTTTCGCCTTCTCGGCATTCAGGCGTTCGAAGGCGCCCTGCGGCATCAGCACCTCGCCCCTCACCTCGAAATAGGACGGCAGTTCGGGACAGACCGTACGGTCCAGCACAAGCGGCACGTTGCGGATGGTACGTACATTCTGATAAACGCTCTCGCCCTCCAGCTGGTTACCACGGGTCACGGCGTCGGTCAGCACCCCGTCCGTATAGACCAGCGAGATGGACAGACCGTCGTATTTGGGTTCGAAGGTGAAGGTCACCTCCTCCCCCGGAAACCGGGCTCTCAGCTTACGTGCCGTTTCGTCCAGCCATGCCTGCATCTCCTCGTCTGTATAGACGTTCTCAATGCTCTGCATGGGGATGATGTGGCGATGTTTCTCGAAGGCGCCCTGAATGTCGCTGCCTACCCGCTGTGTGGGCGAGTCGGGCAGCACACGGCCGCTTGCGGCCTCCAGTTTCTGGAGCTGTTTGAACTCCATATCAAACTCGAAGTCCGACATCGGAGCATCGTTCTCCACATAGTATTTATAGCTTGCCCACGACAGCGCGTCGGTCAGCGACTGCTGGTTGTTCACATCGCGGCTTTTGAAATCCTTGATTGTATAATTCTCTTTTATCACCGTATATTTTGCAGTTTTTAGGGCGAAAGTTTGGCAATGTCGAAAAAAAAGCCTATCTTTGCAGCCGCAAATTTAGGAATTTTCTCTGAACTTTCCAAATTTCCGCATATTAAAACAAACTTCACGGATGCTTTTTTATTGTTTTTTACAGAAAAAGGTATCCATTTTGAGGATAAAATGAAGAAACTTTTTATTGAAACATACGGCTGCCAAATGAATGTGGCCGACAGCGAAGTCATTGCCAGCATCATGCAGATGGCCGACTACGAACTCTGTGAGACTGAAGACGAAGCCGATGCCGTCTTTGTCAACACCTGTTCCGTGCGCGAAAACGCCGAACAGAAAATCTACTCGCGGCTCCAGTACTTCCAGTCGCTCCGCAACAAGGGACGTCGGCTCATCGTGGGCATCATGGGATGCATGGCCGAACGCGTGCGCCATGATCTCCTCTCCAAGGGAGCCGACCTCGTAGTGGGACCCGACGCCTACATGGATCTCCCCAATCTCATCTCAGCTGTTGAAGCCGGCGAGAAAGCCGTCAATGTGGAACTCTCTACCACCGAAACCTATAAGGAAATCATCCCCACCCGCATCGGTCACAGCCGAATCTCAGGCTATATCTCCATTATGCGCGGCTGTAACAATTTCTGCACCTACTGCATCGTACCCTACACGCGCGGCCGTGAACGCAGCCGAGCGCCCCAAAGCATCCTTAACGAACTTCAGGATCTGGTTGCCCGCGGATTCCACGAGGTCACCCTGCTGGGCCAGAATGTCAACTCCTATCTCTGGAAGGAGGACGGCCGAGACCCTATCGACTTTGCCGACCTGCTGGCCCTCGTGGCCGATGCCGCACCTTCGCTGCGCGTTCGTTTCTCGACCTCCAATCCAGAGGACATGAGCGACAAGGTGCTCGAGACGATGGCCGCCCATGCCAACATCTGTCACCACCTCCACTTGCCGGTTCAGTCCGGTTCGTCGCGCATTCTCAAGAAGATGAACCGCAAGTACGATCGCGAGTGGTACATGGGACGTATCGCCGCCATACGGCGTATCATCCCCGACTGCGGCATCTCGACCGATGTATTCTGCGGCTTCTGCAGCGAGACCGAGGAGGACCATCAGCAGACGCTCTCCCTCATGCAGGAGGTTGGTTACGACTCTGCATTCATGTTCCGCTACAGCGAACGGCCCGGCACCTTCGCCGCGCGTCACTATGCTGACGATGTACCTGAGGAAACCAAGATACGGCGCCTCCAGGAGATCATCGAACTCCAGACCCGGCTCTCCCTCGAGAGCAACCGCCGCGATGTGGGAAAGACCTTCGAGGTCCTTGTCGAGGGATACAGCAAACGCTCCCGCGAGAAGATGTGCGGCCGCACGCCCCAGAACAAAATGCTCGTCTTCCCCAAAGGCAACGCCAAACCCGGAGACCTCGTCCGTGTCCGTGTACTCGAAGTCACCGCAGCCACCCTGCTCGGCGAGATTAGGCCCTAATCCTCAAAGAAGCGGGTAAAAGCCCTGACGGCATAGAGGCAGTCGGCCGTGCTGCCGGTCTCCCTACAACTGTGCATCGCCAGGATAGCATTGCCCATATCAACCCCCTTGACGGGCAACGACGACGCAAGGATATTGCCCAGCGTACTACCGCCCGCCACATCCGAATGATTGACGAACCGCTGTGAAGGCACACCCGCCTCGCGGCACATCTCGGCAAAGACAGCAGCGGACACCGCATCGCTGGCATACTTCTGAGCCGCATTGAACTTGATGACCGGACCGCCGCCCATCACGGGATGGTTGGTCGGGTCGTATTTTTCGCTGTAGTTGGGATGCCAGGCATGGGCATTATCAGCCGAGATCATAAAGGCACGTTCCACCGCCTGACAGAATGCCTCCTCTCCGCCTCCCTGGGCCAGAGCGATGCGTCGCAGCATCATCGCCAGGAAGGGACTGCCTGCCCCCTGTTTGGTCTGCGAACCGGTCTCCTCGTTGTCGAAGATTGCCAACACTTTCGTAGCATCCGTTGTGGCGGTGGCCGTCATCGCCTCCAGACCCGCATAACACATCGACAGGTCATCCAACCGACCCGACGACACAAACTCGTTGTGCACCCCGAAAGTACATGCCGGCGTAGCATCCGCCAGATAGAGGTCGAAGTCCAAAATCTCGTCCTGAGCCATATGGAGTTCGCTGCAGATTACATTCATCAGCAGGTTACCCTTTTCGAGTTCGTCTGTTACGATACCCAGCAAGGGCAAGGTATCCTTCTGACGGCTGAGTTTCACGCCGTCGTTCACATCGCGGTTGAAATGGATGGCCAGATTGCAGATCTGGAGCAGTGGGCGTTTCACATGCAGTAGGAGTGTACGCGGATGGAAGGCATCCTCGCCACGCACAATTACACGTCCGGCGACAGTGAGCGGACGGTCAAACCACGTGGAAAGGATAGGGCCGCCATATACCTCGGTATTCAGTTTCACTATGCCGCCCTCGCAACTCATCTCCGCATTCGGTTTGATACGGAACGTCGGCGAGTCGCAGTGCGCACATATCATCCGGAAACCCGCCTCACCCAACGGACGGTGTCCGATGTGGAACGCATAGACCGACGAATCGTTCTTCGTCACATAAAACCGGTCACCCTCACGGACCTCTCCCAGCGGCTGTTCTGCGTCGATCGCACGATAGCCGGCTGCCTGAAGGCGGTCCGCGATATTGCGCGTTTTTTCAGCCGGGCGGAGACGGACTTTCCGCGAAGTAATTTGACGGAGAGCATGTTTACTGGTATTTGCGGAGGAATTCGCGGACTGTGGCGATATAGTCGTCGCGATGGCGGAGATAGGATTTGGCATGGACTGCACCCGGCGCAATCCAGAGTTCCTTCTCCCCCGGTTTGGCATCATAGAGACGATAAACCATTTCCGTGGGGACAAAAGTGTCGTTCTCGCCGTGGATGAAGAGCATGGGATAGTTGCATTTAGCCACCTGTTTGAGGGCAGAGGCCTCGCTGAACGTCCAGCCGTACTTGAGACCGCAGAGGATGCTGGTAGCATAAAGGAGCGGGAAGGCAGGCAGACCAAACTGGTCACGCAATTGGGAACTGAATTCCTCCCACACGTCGGTATAGCCGCAGTCGCTGACAAAACAAAGGGAACGGATGCCCTCCGGCATCTCCTCTCCCGAGAGCATCATGGTTGTAGCACCGCCCATGGATACGCCATGAACCGTCATTGTGTCAGTTTGGAACATCTTCATCCACAAGAGCATGTCCCTGCGGTCTTTCCACCCCATACGGATAGCTTCGCCTTCGCTCAGACCACAGGCCTGGACATCGGGCATTACAAGGTTGTAGCCGAATTCGAACTCATACATACGGCCCAGATAGAGAAAATCTATCGAACAGTCCCTCCAGCCGTGGATGACGATGGCGGTCTTGTTGGAACCACGGTCGATGTAACGTGCATGGAGGCGTTTACCACCCTCTGACGAGAGCATGAAAGTGTCGCGCATGGCGCCTGCCTGACGCAGGCTGTCCAGCCAGGACACGGTCTCGGGATAGACTTCGACGAGACGGTTGAAACAGGAGTCGGTGTCCTCGCGGTTGGTTTCGGGCGCCAGCGCGTAGTCGAGCATATAAAAACTGCCGCCGACCACAGCAGCGAGCAGGAGGACAACGACTATCAGCAGGATATAGAGCAGTTTCTTCATCCCTTAATATATTATAATATTAGTTAGAATGCTGTGGGACGGGGCCTGTCGAAGTCCGCACGGTTGAAGCGGAAGAACTTGCTCTTGGAAGGTAGTTTGATATAGCCCACATAGAATGTTTTACGCTGACGGCGAACCTCCATCAAATAATGCAGGTCTATGAGCGGTGTTATAAATTCAAACACAAGAGGCGACAGCCAGTAGCGGTGCAAATGGAAGGTGCGCGCATTCTGGAGGAAGACGGCAATAACCCATATGGCCCGAAGAACGAGCATCAGCAGCAAGACTGTCGGCAGGATGAAGTTGTCGAGACTGAAAGGTGCGTTCCAGTCGGTGAAAATGAGGCTGAGTACGATGACGGCAACGGCGCCGAACACCATAAGGTAGCGTGTCAGGACATCGAGAGAACGGACGAACATGGGCAACTTGTGGTATCTCTGAGAGGTGAAGGCACGGTTGCGGCGATCACGGCGCCAGCCATAGGACAAGGGAGACTGTTGGTCGATCATCATGGCAGACGACGAACATTCAGCCATCACATTGTGACGGGAGCAGACATTGGCCACGAAGAGATCGTCTTCTCCGGGATAGATATTGAGATGGGAAGCGAAGCCCTCATTGTGGTTAGCAAAGAACATCTCTTTGCGAAAGGCGAGATTGGTGCCCCAACCGGCATAGGGTCGTACGGCCAGCGTAAGCCCGAAGAGGGTGATCAGCCGCTGGAGAAGGTCATAGCTATAGAAGCGCGACATAAAACCCGAACGGTTCTCGTAGGCCACAGGACCAAGCACGAAATCGATGCCTTCGGTAAAGTTGCGTACCATCGATGAGATCCACTTGTCGCTGGAGGGCGCACATTGGGCCTGGGTCATCAGGATGATGTCGCCGTGGGCAGCCTTCACTCCGAGAGTAAGAGCAAGTTTTCGGCGCGAGATAGTACGCATTTCCTCGTCCTGGTGAGTATGGATAAGGTGGTCGTAGCGCTGTTCCATCATCTTGAGCACTTCAGGGGTCTCGTCGGTGGAGGCATCGTCAACTACGATGACCTCGAAATTGGGATATTGCTGGTTGAAGAACTCGGGAAGGTTGCGAAGCAGAGCATCCGACTGGTTGTGGGCGTACAGAACGACAGAGACTGGCGGCTGGGATACGGCAAAGACCGCCGTGCCTTTACGTTCGCGATAGCCGCGATAGACGGGTCGAGCCCAAACGATGAGCCAAAGCAGGAGTTGGATGAACCAGATTATTACAACGCCTATGGCTGTATAAACGAGCCACTGAGGGTATGAGGATAGAAATTCCATTATCTTTAATCTAAAAAAAACGCTGCAAAGATAGTATAAATTTCAGAGAAAAGCAAGAAAAGGGGAATTTTTTTTTTAGAAAAAAAATCCAGGCAGCGCAGTGCTGCCTGGCAGAAGGTAAGCCGTATAAAACATCTGCATATAAGTCACGTGAATATATGCAGATGTTTGAGGGTCGGTCGAATATCAGCGACTGCGGGTGTTGGCAGTCTTCTGGCGGTCGGAGGTGCGGCCTCCGAAGGTGCCGCGACTGCTGCGGCTGCTGCTGTTGGACTCTGTGGTGCGGGTAGCAACTCCTCCGGCAGAACGGCTGGATGTGGTGAAACGCGTCTGAGCGCGGTTACCGGCATTATTGTGGCCGGATTTGTTGTCTGGACGGTTCACATTGCCGGGGTTGTTGTGACTGTTGTTGCCGGGATTATTGTAGCCGGGATTCTTGCCGTTGTTACCGGAATTATGGTTCCCGGGATTGTTATTGTTGCCGACATTACCCTGGTGGTAGCCGTTGCCCGAACGGTAGCCCTGATTGGGATGATGGACGGGCACCGTGTTGTGATGAGCCGGAGCGTGATTGTGATGGGTCGGAGCGTGATGAGGCGCATGTCCGTAGTGGCTCTGATAGCCGTGATGGTTGTAGTACCAGCCAGGCTCGAAGTGGAACACGGGATTGGCATGGCCGTAGTGGTGGTAGGCTACGGGATGGCCCCAAACCATTTCAATCTGACGGGGAGTGAGATATGGCAGGAAGCGGTTGTAATAGACGCTGCGCACAGCCATCGGATTGGGAGCATAGTACACATCGTGGCAATAGGAACGGTAGATGGGTTCGAACAGCATGGCCTGAGCCATGTTGAGAGCCATTGCTGTAACCAGATCTACGAAGGATGCTTCATAGTAGGGTGCTGTCACCAACATGGGGGAAGCCACTACGGGAACAGGGGCGGGCACGGGGTCGGACGTTACGACAACGGTGGAAGGACCGGAGTTCACAACGAACGAGAAATGTACGTGCTGAGCGTTGCTCAAAGCGGAGGTGCCAAGAAGGGCAGCTGCGACGAGAATCATCTTCTTCATAACTGTAAATTTTAAAGAGGTTCAACATTGTCTTTTTCTGTCTTTAAGACGATGCGGAACCTCGTGCGTTTATCGAAGGCTGTCAACTTTTCAACCAACAGCAGGTTTTTCTCACTTAATTGAGGATTGTGGGGTCGTTTTTCATCAGGCGGACGGAGAAAGTCTTGGGGAAGAATCCGCTTCCTGAGCTCATAAACCGTACTTTGACATTCTCCTTGTCACGCAACATGGCGATTGGCACGGATACGGCGACATCGAAGAACTTGTTCTTGCCCTTGGCCCTTGCCGTCATGGGCACGTCAACCTCCTGGAGGCGGGCGCCGTCAACAAAAATAACACCGGCACGGCCGCGATCGCTGACAGTGAAACGAAGCATGAGAACGACATCTTCGACCTGAGCGGGAATCTTGGAAGTGGAGAGCGCATACTCGAACCACTGTTCGGCAGGCGCGTCGCGGAAGGTCTCGGAGTTGAGGTTGCCGTGAGAGTCAATCTTGGAGGAAACAAAGGCGTGCTGACGTTCGGAGGCCTCGTCACCGGGCTTGACCTGGTCATAGGTATTGTTCTCCATCTCGGCCATACGCAGTTCCTCCTGATAAAGAGGGTTGCGCACCCATGCCGACTCAGTCTGCTGGTTCCAATAGAGGGTATAGCGCTGGTGGTGAATATCGTAGAAGGGACGCACCTCGACATTGTTCCAAAGCGAACCCTTGGCCGAAGCATCGACATTGAGCACGAGGCGGGAAGCATCCTTGAACTTAATCTTGGCGGGAATGCTGTTGCGGTCGCAGATCAGCATGGGCGCGAGCGCCAGCGACGGGAATTTGCCGCGCACGGAAGGCTCGTGGTCGCGTACGCCCTCATGTCCGTACTCGTTGGTCAGGATTTCGAACTTCTCGTCGCCTCTTTTGGCTCCGGTCTCGACAGCTGCGAGAACATTGGGGCCCATGCGGAGGGCAATGTAGTTGGAAACGCCGGGACAGACGTCAAAGGAGAACATCATGGGATAGGTGACCTCAATGACATCGCCTTCCTTCCAATCCTTGCCGCAGTATACAAAGTTGGCCTTGCGTGGCTGTACGTCGCGCAAAGCTTTGACGGGCTGACCATTGACGGTGATGTTGTATTTGGGACCGGCCCATGCAGGATGGCGTACAGCCAGTTTGTAGTGACCCGGCTTCGTAATGGTAATCTTCGACTTCGAACCATAAGGATATGTGGACTCTTGACGGATGCCGAAGTTGGCATTATTGAGTTCGGAGGGAATGAAGAGGTTCACAAAGAGGGTATCCTCGTCGTATGAATAAATCCACTCGCCGTACTTGGAGTGCAGTTCCATACCCGTGCCGACACAACACCACATCGACTCATTGATGGTGGAATAGATGCGATAGGCCGACGGACGGGTGGGTGTATAAAAGGAATAGCCGCCCGTAGCCGGATCAATGGTGCCAAGAATGTGGTTGAGCTGTACGTTCTCGTAATAATCGACCATCGACGGATCGTGCGTAATCTGGAAGAGATACTGCGTAATCTTCATCATGTCGGACGAATTGCATGTCTCTGGACCGTCGGCCTCGGTGATGTAGCGGCTCATACGGTCGGAAGGCTGGAAGTAGGACGCTACGCCCGAACCTCCGAAACATACGGTACGGTTCCGTACCACATCCATCCAGTAATTGTAGGACGCCTGAAGATAGCGGGAGTCGTGACGGAGCTGTGCGATTCGGGCATTCCCTACGAACTTGCCCGACATTTCGTCTGCATGTTTGAGATCGAGAAAAGCTTTCTTGTTGTCGGACAGCATGTTTTCAATCACAATCTGATGGGAAAACTTCTTGGCTCCATCCATGTATTTGCCGCTGCCCAGGATGACGCTGGCATCAGCGAGCACCTCGTTGATGGAACCTGCTTCCCATTGGAGAATCTGCATCTCCATGATATCCTGTGTGAAGAGGGACACTGACTTGATAATCCAATCGCAGAGTTGGCGGAATTCTTCTTTGGCCTGCTGGTTGCCTGCATAGACATAGGCATCGCGTAGGCCGGACAGAATCTTTTGCTCGCAATAGAAGGGAATCCAGTTTCCATGCTGGTTATAGGGACGGTAGTCGCCATCGACGAGGGATTTCCAGATATCGTTGTTGGGAGTACCTCCGAGGAAACCCTGAAGGCCGTCAATCTTGCCAAAGGCTTCCTGGCAGTCGCCAAGGACCTGCACCATATAGTCGATGCGTTCCTTGTACTTGTTCTTCAGAAGGGGATCGCGTGTGGCGGCATAGGCATAACTGAGTGCCGAAAGATAGTGACC
>Ga0326510_1000017_pt1 | contig 14275 bp, 10 predicted proteins | sample 3_2548_0518_FD_203649 | JGI IMG/M metagenome (GOLD analysis project Ga0326510, IMG submission 203649) | Metatranscriptome of bovine rumen microbial communities from UC Davis, California, United States - 3_2548_0518 (Metagenome... | ecosystem: Host-associated > Mammals > Digestive system >... | reverse complement strand
TTGTGTGAATCCTTCCAAAAGCCCCTCAGCTTCTTTCATAACGTCTTTAACTCCATTTGTAAATGCCTTAATAGAGTATTTGGTAAATTGAGCATGGCATTTACCTTTTAAACGACCTATCTCTTTTAATTCTTCATCAGTATATTCTGACTTATATTGTTCTATTTCATTTTCAATCAGTTCTAATTCCTCTGCAGTAGCCTTCCAGTCTTCTTCTGTGTAATTCTGGGCATTTTCCTGAATTTCTTCAGTAAGATTCTCCAGTTTGTTTATAGGAGTCTGTTTAGATTTACAACCTATCATGCACAACACAAATATTGCACATGTGACATACGAAGTAAAGTATTTATACCTCAACATAACTAAATAATAATGAAGGATGGAAAAACCTCCTTTTGTTTAGAGTAAAGAGGCTAGTATTTCTGGAAAATTCTTCGCCTTTGCTTTAATGTTCTCAAGGAGTGCTCGCTCAATATCATCTACTTGACCATCGCCTTTAATCTGATCGTAGAGATATTCTGCTTCATCATCGTCAATCTCATTTGGAGAGACTTCATCTTCCAACACAAATGCTGTGATAGCATCTACAAAAAGATCCTTCCATTCTGGAGCATTATCCTTACCAGCAACAGCGTCATTCAACTCAAACAGGAAATCAGCTTCATCTTTATCAATTTTCCCATCTTCATAGATGACCTTCTTTATAGTTTTTACTTCATCTGAATCGATGATGCCATCGGCGAGTAAATCCTTCTTTAACTGATCTAAATTTGTCATAATTGTTTGAAATTAAGATTATTATTATTTCATGAACTCCTCTTCATCAATAGGAGTAGCAAGAAAGTTGTTTTCTAATTTACTATCTACAACATTGATCTCAAGACGATAGTTTACTTCATCTTTTGAGTTTTTTACTCCAAAATCAAATGTGTCTTGGCTACGTTCATAAGAAACGTTCCTTGTAAACTTACCTATTTTTTCACCTTCATTTTCATACTCCATCCAGTCATAACCATAAGCAAGCTTTAAATAGTAGACACCTTGTGGAATTTCTTGAACAGTTGTAGTTGAATTTTCCGCAACATAAACATAGCGAATACATTTATCTGTGCGTAAATCCATAATTTTCACAGCCACATTACAACCACTACCCATAGCAATGTCAAAGTAGTTGTCTTGTATGCCATAGACTGGTGATATACCATATTCCTCAGACAGTTCTTCGTCTGGAGTTTCAACTGTCCAACCCGCATCAAGCAACTTCTGTTGAGACGGAGTCGGTTCTGCCACTATGCTATTTTGTCCCCCTCTTTGATGGCATGAGCATAGGGTCAAAAGTCCTAATGCAATAATTGCAACACGAATTTTCATTGCTTTATTGACAATTACATATTTTATAAAGGGGCACTACCTTTGTTGTAATGCCCCTTTAGAAGACAATACATCAGTTACAATACACATGTTAATATACACGTCCCTGACGATACATTTCGTTTACCTTACTTTGAATTTCAGCATAGGCAGGACCAAGTCTGTTTTTACGTTCCTGACCATTACCGAAATCGCCGCGGATTACACGTTTGGCGTTTTCAACAAGATCTTCTCCAAGAGGTTCTGACGCAGCAGCTATCTTAGTAGAAGAAGCGTTTCCCTGATTGGATTTAACTTGTTGAACAGGTGCGGAGGAAGCTGCGGATGGACTGTCTGACTGTTTGTCTTCGGACCTTGATGGCACTGAAACATTTTCGTTGCCAGCCGATGCAGAAGCCTCATTCGCTTCTGAAGAACTTGCTCCCTGAGAATCATTGTTGACGTTTTCTCCCTCTGACGCAGCGTCACCTTTGGGGACACCAGTTTGTGATGATGCTTCCGGCTGATTAACTTCACCAGCCTTAGCAACTTGCTCAGTTAGAGGAGTACCTCCATCATCAACGACCTTATCTTCGCCTTTCATTCCGAAGAAGTATACACCTGCAAATAATGCAGCTACAGCGGCAATACCACCTACGACTTTGCCTGTATTCGATTTCTTTTCTGGCTTAGGAGTTTGTGGAATCTTAGCAGGCTCGGGCTTAGGCTCCGTCACAGGTTTATCAGCAACTTCTGGTTGCTTTCTCTTCAATGTAACACCAGGACGTCCAACTGCAGCAGGAGTTTCCTCCTGCGCAGTTTTAGTCCTAATTGTTACTTTATGTTTAAGCGAGACCATAGTTATGAGTTACAAATGAGGGCGAAGCCAGGAATCTTTTCAAATGCGGTCCCAAGGTCCATCACTTCAGGAAGATCGCTACCACTCTTCTTCAAAGAATTCACTCCGTCCTTATTCTTAATAGAGCAAACGCAGTAAATTGGTCCATGTTCAGCAGAGTCGGCAATAACCTCAAGGTAATCACCAGAGTCACTCTGGAGTTCAACACGACCACCTTCTTCTGAATAGGTCACGTCTTCCTCCTCAACTGCTGCATCGTAGTTGACTATGCAAACATAAGCCTCGTCAATCTCATTGAGACTCGCAACATTAATCTGCTCGGTTTGTTCATCACCTGCAGCAGGTTCCTTGTTGTCACCCATATGAAGCATGTAAGGGAACTCATTCAAGTTACCAAGATCGCTTTTGCGACCACGATACTCATTTGAGAATACACCACCGACATCACCATTCTTCTTTTTGAAGAAGAGGCAAAGGTCGAGATCTGTAGGTGAGCTCCAGAAAAGCTTAACCTTCAACTTGCCGCTAAACGTGAAGTCTGCGGTTTCACCCTTTCTTTTCAGGGTAATCTTTTTCTTTAATGTTACTTCTGCCATAATAGAAAAATTTTTAAAGTGAATTATTAAGTTAATGAAACCTGTATGCAAATATGGGGAAACCCCGGTATTATCTCGATAGCTTCAGGCATAGCCCCAGACCCAAGATCTGTTTTACAGTTCATTATTACTTTTTTATCAAACATATTTAAAAATCAAAATCTTCATTGGTTATTTTACCATTTGGTTTAGAACTAGATGATTTTGCTAGAGATTTGTTACTCGTATCAGAATCAAAAAAGTCATCGTCAGATTTAGACGATTTTTTCTTAGCAGCCTGTTGTGGATGAGAAACTAGCTGCTTTTTTTTCTGAGGAGAACCAAAGTCCCAATCGAAATCTGAATCCGCCCCAGATTTCTTTTTTGGTTCTTTGTTTTGGGGTTTTGGATTGTCATCAGTTGTAAAACCTTTAATCCTTGTACGTTCATTCGAACCTTCAGAAACATCATTCTTTGAAGAACCGTCTGAATTATTCTGGCCAAAGTCAAACAAACTCTTCCGCTTATCACGTATCTGAGCTTCTTTTGCAGCATCCAACAAGCCTTCCCTACGCAATGACCTTTCAAGATTGTTCAACTTATTATTAGCTTCATCAAATTCTTTTCTTACCACAAGTTCATTTATCTCAGACATGGTCTTAACAAACTGCTCATTCTTACGTATCTCAGCAAGTTTGTCTTCAGATTTCTCAAATTTAGACCTAATATCTTTATTTTCGCGAATATCGAGAGCTTTCTTACATAACGAATTAAGTTTTTTCCAATCCTCTGCAAGGTGAGCTGATTCTATTTCGCGAACGAGTTCATTCCAACGCTTTTGTTCTTCCGCCGCTCTTTCCTTTTTGCTGTTGATTTCGGCTATTTTAGCACTCCAACGTCGTGAATTAGTAAAATCGACGACAATCAATTCATTGCAATATTTAATTGCATCATCATAACGACCATCGTCCATCGAAGAGTTAAGACTGTTCGTCAATTCGGCTACTTGTGCGTTTACTGCTTGTTCCTCTTTTGCAATTCTTCTCTCACGCTCTTCAATTTCTTTATAAGAAACATCAAGAAGTCTGGCTTTTTGAAGTTCTTGCTTGGCTTCATTGTATGCTTTTTGAGCGATAAACAAATCAGCTCGATCAAGATAACGTTCCAAATCTTTCTGACTCTTTATACGACGTTGAGAGTCTTCTTTTATACGCAACGCCTCATTTGACTCAGGCATAAAGCTTAGGGCTTCTTCCGCTTTAAATTTTGCGGTTTCGTAATCAGCATCATCATAAGCTGACTTCGCTTGCTGTATCTTCTCTTTATAATGATTCTGCTGAACAGCCATTTCAGCCTTCTTGCGAAGAGCCTCCTCATGCTTTTGTTTCGCTTCCTCATCATTAGGACGCAATCCTAATGCGATATGGAAATATTCTTCCATATCATCATAGTTATGCTCACGTTCAGCGTCATAACCTCTATCCATTGCATCCTTAAATTTACGTTCTGCATCAGATGCTTCGCGCTCCACAGCAGCGACAGCAGCAGCTTCTTCTTGTGCTTTCTTTAATGCAGCAGCCTCTTCTTCTGCATTCTTAATACGAATCAATTCTGCTTCAGCATTTTCTCGGACATACTTTTTAGTAGCTGAGAACTGTTCGCAATCAATAAAAGTATAAGCACTTACCAAAGAAGGTAAATCTGAGTCTTTAAAACCAACCATTTTGCTATTATCTAGATTATAATAGCTCGCTAGTTCTTTCTTAAACTGGATATTCGTGAAAGTATTACCTAGAAATAGTATTCCACGAAGCTGTTCATGACTAATTGAGGCATCTTTAACGAAACTAACGATAACATTAACAATGGCCTTTACAGTCTTTTCCGTTCTTTCATCTATTTTAATCTTACGAACAGAAACGGAATAATCTTTGTAAGGATCACGTGAAAATGTCACATTTGTCAACTGTATTGGAATGTACCCCTTTGCCGTAGAAAGTCTTACAAGCCAATCATCTACATATTGGTTCATTCTGAGATATTCAGATTCTCTTTCTTCTACAGTTTTCAAAAAATGTTCTCTTTCATTGATGTTATCAACGACATGTTCAATGAGTGCACGGCTTCTCACATCCGTTCCCATGCCAACTAAAACATCTTCCTTTACTCTGTTAAACAAATCATCTGATTTTTGATAAAGGGAGTAGTGAAGATTCTCATTGCAAGCATTGAGAACCAAGTAATACCCATCTTCTACATAGCCTGATTTTTTAGAGGCATATTCCAAAGCTAAATGACCAATACGAGCAACAGTCTCTTTTACATCAAAATTCTCTGCTTTAAGTTCTTCCAAAAACAGAAGGCGTGAAGCCAAAGAAATATCTTTTGAGAAAGATACGTATGTGGTAATATCACCATCTTCATCCATGTCTTTACGCAAATCATCAAAAATCTTTGATGACTTGAAAATACCTCTCATTGGCTGAGAGTGTTTAAACATGGTATATTTTGCAGATGATTGAGTAATCAAAGAGAACACATCACCATAGTAGTGATTCTCATTATTACGGAATTTGCTCTGGAAACCTTTACCATAAGATATTTCATCATTGGCTACATCTTCATAAAAATATAACCAGATACGATCCTCGTGGTTTGGTAGATTTACAGGACGAGTGTTACCGTCGGTGTTTACAGCACCAACGATATACCACTTGTCTATGTAAAGAGCTAATGATTTCATATATTTAGGATTCAATCCTACTGATTAAAAGCTTTTCTAATTAATGTACTAAGGAAACAGATACCCTCTGCTATAATTATAGGCTGGTGATAGTGGAAACCATCTCCTGTTTTTGCCTTCTCCTTAGCTTTCTTGTACTCTCTATCGTTATTACAAATGAATGCCGAAATTCTTGTAGGAAGATCAGACAAGTCATCACGAAGTTCACTATCAGCCTTTGGGTAGAGTTTTGTTTTCTGACTAACGAACTCTATAAAAATATTCATGAAAGCTTCGAAGTTCGTTACTCCAGAGAAATCAAAGTTACCCATGTCATCTGCGAAGTAATCACCTGTCAACTCATCTTCTACAGAAAGAGTTTTCATACTACCTCCAGGAATGAGGTACTTAACTCCAATTTCACCGCAAATATCGCGGTCATCAACTTTCTGCTTCTTAACGACATCTTTGGGATCACACAATCCCTTCGCAACCTCTGCCTTGTTGTCAACCTCAATTTCGTCACGGTATTTAACTGTGAGTTCTACATCAGTCACACAGTGTACACCTGCATTCAAGCAATTTGAATAGTATTCACGAGTAGCACGATTACCGGCAGAATTACGTAACCAGTGGAAAATACGTCCTCCCTTACCAAAAGAAAGAATATCAACCCGCTCAATATTTGTAAGCCCATTATCTTTGATTGTCTTACCAATCAACATTCCTGAATAGTATAACAGAAGACCTGTAACATATGCAGGTATTGTGAATACAAATTTAGCATCACGGTTGATGGTATCATAGAAATTCTCATATTCTTCGATAGTCTTCAACTGATCAAATATGTTATTAAGATAATATGGTGCCTTATTAGCTTCAGTCAGAACATCACGTATGTTCGAGACATAGACAGACTTCTGATTACTTTCATGGAAATTAACCAAAGCCTGACGGAATGTTTCTGACTTGATAACTGCATCAAAGAATACGCCAGCGGCAAGACGCACAGAGCTTTCCCTAAACAATGTGAACTTATTGCCGTTGCCAGGATCTTTACCAAGCAGAAGGATATCACTGGTACTTCCACCTACATCAATGCCAAGGAAGAGATTATTATTTGCCAAACCAAAATCCTGAGACAGAGCAAAGCTACAAACGGCTTCAGCCTCTGTTGGGAAATCTTCATTGATAGTTGGTTTACGTCCTGTTGTAATAGGATTAATCTTGATAAGATCATTGAAAATCTTATCGTAATCATTAACATCAGATTCCATCATGGAACCTGGATGACTCCAACTGATTTCCTCGGGACGAATCTTATTCTTATAAAGGTAAGCGCACGCTTGTAACCATATAGATTTCAAATAGGCTCTCTTCTTTTCGAGCCCCTTCTGATTATCTAACCACTTCATATTATAATGAAGAGTTCCTGCTTGTGTCTTAATCTCAAACTCGTCCATTTCACGTACTACTACATTCGGACGATTTACTGGTACTCCACCAGCAACTTCCTCTGACTGATTATAACAGTTATAACGACTGTCATGCTCATGAAGCCAAGACTTTAATTGACCGTTTTCCGCAGGATAATTGGTAAAGAACAAAAGCTCATCATTTCCAGCATTTGCCTTCTTATCATCATTCTCATTACCAACAAGAACAGCACGATTGTTCTCAAACTGGATAGGCATAGCACCACGGTCATTAGCATTATAATATACACATGTATTATTGCTTCCGAAGTCAATACCAACGACAGCTGTACTGTTCATGTCAACTGATGTCAAATCCTTAACAATACTATGACGGAGCATTAAATAACCTGCACGTTCATCATGTCCACCTTTTTGTACTGTAGCAATAAGACCTTCAAAAGGTTTATCTGCCGCAATTATATTATACTTTGGCAAATCTTCCCCTTGTCCAGCAGGATAAGTAATCAACGGCTTTATGTCAACAGCCAATTCTTCATTGGGCGCAGCCTCATATAATGGAGTTAAGAAATTGTTATTACCATCACGAAGAATGTTGCCGTCAAATTTAAATATAGGCTGGAATTTATTTTTTGCATCTGATGTAAATTCGGAATACATATAATACTTATTCCACTTATCCGATACGAAATTAGGCCACATAATTACTCGACCCATATCTTCCATCCAGTCAATTTGATATTCACGCGTGTTAAGAGTAACCTTCTCGCCATCTATTTCAACGACCATAGCAACGGAGAGCACATCTCCTTTGTCGCTGATAGAAGCAGAAATACTGCTATTGCCACCAGCATTATAATCGAGTAGTTCACCTAAACGATTCTTAAAGATGTCGATACCCAACTCTGAAAGAGGAATAGTGAAATAGAAAGTAGAACCCGAATGCAAGTCTTTAACCTGAAGAAAATATACAGGTGCATCAGAGCGTTTTTGACGCTGATTGGCATCCTCTGACCAACCAAGGACATAGCCATCACTGCTCAACAAGCTCTGGATATCGCCTATCTCTATACATTCTTCATCTACCTTGCGATATGTGAATGTATAATCACTTAATTTGAGATATACAGGCACATCACTATTAAAAAGAATATTGAACGGACAAGAAAGAGTACCATATGTAGGTATTGGTCCTTTATCACGTAAATCGCCACGAGACTGGAGAATTTCTTTTTCCCAATCACGGCTCATACTCTTAAAGCCATCAATATTTACTTTCTGCTCGTTTTGACGGAATTGATTAACCTTTGCTTCAAACGCATCAAGGTTACTATTCATATTCTTAACGAACAAGTACAACTTTTGTAATTGATCTGGAGAAAGGAATGGCATTGGGTCTTCCAATTTTCCATTTCTATACCAGCTAATATCTGACATTCCATCAAAATCTGAATAGTTTACACCAGTAAAAACACCCGTGAGTGGGGAAGTACCGCCTATTAACTGATCCTTGTAATAGAGGAGATGAATATATGGCTGTGCATCAGGGTCCTTGGCAAGAACATCCTGATTACTCCAAATATCCTTGTCATTGAAAAGCATTCGACCAAAGGCGGACGCAATATCGTAATCTCCTCCCTTTGAATTCATTGTAACAGGCTTTGAAACACGAATTCGATCAGAATAGAGAGCCATTAATGCGATAAGACCACGCCATTCACCATGAAGCATTTCATAAAACTGCGTTAGACCAGAATTCGAAATTGCAGGGTCAGGATTAGCTAAAGTTCCAAGAGCAAACTTAAAAAGTTTGGCACGTGCCCATGGAGTAGGTACTCCTGAGATTAGAGCAGCAATCTTATCTGCACTTACATCTTCGAGTATCTTGCCTGTTTGAATTCCTTGGATATAGGAAGACGCCATGTTCAGGTCATTCCAATTACCCTGTGTGCCAGTTGTAAGAGTAGTATAACTCTTTATCAATAAAGCTTTAGACATAGCGTATCAATTTAATTAATGTTATAGATTATACAAAGTGTATCATAAACAAGTTTGTAGAAACGTTCTCCTGTGTTGGTAATTGTGGTTGGAGCACCATTATGAAGCTGTTCTATGAACTTCGTCTTGAAGGTATTGAACTTAGAGCCAAATATTCCAACTGAGAATGTCCAGTCTTTGCCAACTCCTTCGCCTCGATAGAGATTCTTATTCCAATCATACTTACGCAGTTCCTTCATTGTATGGAATGCAAAAAGTTTGGGATTGAAAAGGAAATTATCTCCTCCATTTGCAGAACGATGAATCTGACGAATCCAACCTTCTGCTAATTCTCCATTCACGTTACGTACATTGAACAGACGGAAATATTTCTTCAAATATTCTACCTGATTAACGTCAATGCCATCAAAGCCCGTAATCTCCTTTTGCTTATTGCAACGTACACTTTCAACAAAGTCAATATCAGGGTCATTGCAGAGGAATGAAAATGCGATAAGCATACCAAACTTCTTCGCAAAGTCCTTATCATAATTATCTTGATTTCCAACAAAGTCCTTAAACTCGAATTTGCCAGAACCATCAATGGCTCTATAAACGTAGTCTGTCTCACCAGCACTCTTATTTTCTTTGAGATGAGCCATATCACAATGATAGAAATCCAAAGCAGCGCATGCTGCTAACAATTCAATATAATGAGAGTCATTTTTTTGATCGCCACCACCAGTTATGGTCTTAGTTATTTTATCTTTCTCACGGACCATTGGATCCCAAGCCTGACCATCTGTGCCCATCATATAAAAACGCTGGTAGGTATTTTTAACCGTAGTATCATCATCATAGAACATCATTGCAACTTGTGAATTTAAAGCAAACTTATCACTTGTTGCAATAACTTTCTGTTCCTTCAGTTCATCAGCAGAAGGAGCTTTAAAACTGAAATAAGCAGTAAGAAGAGTTGAAGCAAAATAAGCACGGCCAAGAACATTTGCTGCACCGTTACTCATAATGCTCGCTGCCTCGGAAATAGCCTGTGGAATAATTGGAATTGAAGACGCACCTGTGCCTCCAAACACAGAACCAAGTATAAAAACCTTTGGGTCGCTGCCACCATTACATGCTGCAATAAGAACTTGAAGGAATTGTTTTAAGTCACTATCCATACGAGAGCGAGCAGCCTCAATGATAGAGTGGTACATCATCATAGATCCTAAATGTGTCTGAGCACGATAGCCATGACGTAGATTGAAGTTTTCAACATTATCCGTTAAAACCAAATCTGCTAAATCAGCTTCTTCAGGATTATTGTATTTTGTGTTTCCATAGTTAAACACATCATTGAAAGTACTTTTCTTCTCATAGTTGGGGCTGAACTCATAATATTTAATGTCAGCAGAGAAGAAAGTGTTAGTTAAAGCCGTGCGATTGGCTTTATCCAAATTCTTTGAATTTACATATGCTTCTTTGACCTCTTTTAGACGAGAAAAATTACCATTATTCTTGTCAGTATCAAGAGCCAAAAGGTGAATCTCGGTATCATCAAACATGCCCATTGCACAGAGATGAATCAAAGACTCTATGCACCGCATGCCAGTACCACCGATTCCCAACACGAAATACTGCTTTGCCATAATCTGATGTTTCTTAGAATTTGAGTTAAGCGTTCTTCTCCTTACCGAGGATTGAACCGAACTTCTTGTGACGGAAAACAAACATTAAAATTATGCCGCCTACAATATAAACGCCTAGATTAATTCCAATACAAATAAGGTTGGTGTCTGAAAACATACTCTGCCATCCTGCATTTGTAATGTCTGGTTTAACCACTAAGTCATTGTATACATAGAATACTGCAGCAGCCACCAAACCAATAATGACGTACCAGATTCGTCGTGTTATATATGACCGGTCATCACGTCCTTTATACGCTACCAAAGAAGCAACAAGGATAGATAAAGCAAGAGCTACCGCTCCAGTAATAGCGGCATAAACCATAGTCTCATCTTGCAAAGACTGAAGTGCTGGAAGAGTTGTAATTCTCATATGACTAAATTTTAATATTTATTACTTTTCACATAAATCGTATAGAAAGGTGAATGCTTCATTTGATTTTGCAGGTCTTTGTCCACCAAACATTGCTCCACACTGGTGACAACAGAGCTGTTTATAACGCCTGGCTGCCCAAGAAGATCAAACATAAACATCGACGAGTATTTCGAGAAGACGTTTTCAGTCTGAGTAATAAAGAAATCAATTTTAAAATAATTGTATGGCTTGCCGTATTTCAGAAAAGCATTGTCCAATTTCATTATATCAAAATAAAGATTGATTATTCCATGACGGCTAAATTCCTTATGATCAACCATTAAAAAGTTAGGACATTCTGTTAATTGTTCATCTAATGGACCTATTTTTTCTTTTGCCTCTTTCCTCACATAAAAGTCCATATATTCAGAATTTATGTCAAAGACTTTTACGTCTACGTCTGTAATTTTATAGCCACCAAATGAATTTCTATCTACCTTGAGACCTGATATTACAACGTCGCCATTAGGAAGAGGATTGCCTGTTTTCTCATCTACTGCCCCCATGATGAAATTGTTAATACCTTTCCAGTCGATAGTCCAATCTTGAATCTCAAAAAAACCATAAGGCTCTATAGTTGCTGCTAACATCTCATTGGGCTTAGAAGAATTTCCTTCAGCCATAATATTTGGATGGTCAGCTGAGAGGTGGAAAAGCTGAACATCTGGAAATTGTTCTAAATTAGCAGTTTCAGAGATTCGCTCAAAAATATTATTTTTTAGGCGAGAATCCGTAAACAAGAAATAAAAGCGTTTTTTGTTGTATTGCTGACCATGATTAACTTCCACATAAGGCTCAGACAGGATATAAATATCATGTCCTTTTTTCATCCACGTTTTGAAAGCTTTAGCCAAATATGGATTATTAGGATTTGCGCCAGCCAAATTTGGATTATAATACTCTCCATCAGTAAGCAATGCAGCTTCGGTATTACCGTTTGCTATTTGCTCTGCAGCAGATTTAAGATCAGCATAATTAACTTCAACAATGTTCAAAAGGCGATTGTATGTATCTGCAGGTTCTTCTTTAGAAATTATGTCGCCTTTAATGGAATAATAAGATTTTGTTGCTTCGACAAAGGAAGGAACTAGCTTAACATAAAATGCGGATGTTTTCATACCTTCTGCAATACATGTTGAATAATCAACATATAAGGCCAGATTATCTTCGTCTAACATATCAGAGGACTGATAGAAGTTAGTCACATGGAAGTCTTTAATGTACTTTGTATCAAGAGGCGTGGTGTCTTTGCAAGATACAAACATGAAAACAAATGCAGACATGGCTAGGCACGTTGCAATTGTTCTAAGAAACATCTTTAAAGTTTTCATATTTACTTTAATTTATTACCTTAATACGTTTAGGCTCACTTTTTTCTACATTATTTCACTCTAACGAACTACTAAAAGGCGAAGCAATCGATGGCATTTTTCATCATTTGGTTGGAGTCGTCAATAGTGCCGCTTTAACTTCGCGCGTACTTTAAAATACGCGTTGTCTTGTACTGAAATAGGTTGACTTACCGGCAGCCCTAAATGTTAAATAATTAAATCATTTCACTAGTGTCCACTAAAAAATGGACGAATTTAAAAATTAAATAAATTAGGTTCACCTGAACCGCTTCGTTCTTTGTCATTTTTGAATATAGTTTTGTCGAAGAGATCTCTGAGATGAGTTGTGACTGTGAGTGACATGCTGAGGATTTGCAGTACCTCATAAGTACTTCTTTTCAATCTCATGTCATGCTGCACGATGGCTACGAGACAGTAGGCACAAATAGCAGAGTAGATCTGTATTCTGACAGCGTTCTCGGTAGTTCCCCAAAACTTCTTGATCTTGAGGTGCTGTTTGAGCCACTTGAAGAACAGCTCTATCTGCCATCGATTCTTGTAGAGGTCGGCAACTTGCTGGGCAGTCAATTCCATGGCGTTGGTCAAGAACATGAACTCACGGCTTTGCTCCTCATCATAGAACCGAACGAGCCTCAGATGCTCAGGATAGCCTTTCTGACTGCCGTAGACGGTCAGTTCTATCTCTGCATCAGTGAGTATTCCCTTGGGCATCCTCCGCTTCCAACTGACGCACTTGTACTGCAAGTTTGTCTTGGCTCGCACAACGAAAAAGGACTCCATACGATGTATCCGATAAAGTTCCTTGAAGTTGTTATAGCCACGGTCGAAGATGTAGTAAGCACCTATCTCTAAGGGGATTTCCTTCATCGCCTTGGAATCATGGACTGATGCCGTAGTGATGTGGAAGAAGGCTGGAATCTGAGTCTCCAGGTCATATAGGGTATGAATTTTGATTCCACCCTTATGTTTGCGGAACTTGGCCCACCAGAAAACATCTAGGCATAGCGATATGGTCGTGGAATCGAAAGCATAGACATTACCGTCAAGCTTGAAGATGTCCGTAGCTCGCTTACGTCTTGCCTCACTCACGAGATAATAGGCCTACTCCTCGAAGATGCGATAGCCGCGATTAGTGTTGGACTTTGCCAGATTACTTCTGGTAACATGCTTGCCTAAGCCAAGATGATAGCACTTCTGATAGTGTGCCTCAATGGCGATAATCAGATCACGCAGACTCTCGCGATTGCTCAACTGACCGAACATCAGCGTAAGGAGTTGGTTCCAACATGTGAAGTGTTTCACATAACGGTTCCCATCGTACTTGTCAACAATGTGACGGAACTTGTCTGAGTCCATAAAAGCGACCAATTGGGAGAAAACGTATTTTGGCTTGTTCATATGCAGTCATCCATTTTGACTGCAAAGATACAAAATCAAATCGTCGCACCCGGAATTTCTCTGTAACTAACTATATTTCAATCATTTCAAAGAACGTTTAGCGATTTTTAGTGGACAGCAATGAAATCGTTTTTGAGATTATTATTCATACACACAAAAAAGCGTGGGATTCGTATTGCTACTTATCTCACACTCCTGGCCTTCGAACTTGCCACTTTGCAAAGATAAGCAACGTTGAAGCCCACGCCGATATGAATATCGTACCCTCGTCATGACTCCACACTAACCGCGCGCGTCATGAAAAGGGATGCGCATAAACACATCCCAGGGTCATCTACTGTTGCTTCATCATTTGCTTTGATTCCAAGTGTTCGAAGTTTGGAGTGTAATGATGAGCGCTTGAGTAAACGCCTTTTAGTATGTCTGATTTCTGTTCCCTCCCTTACCCGCCTTGATAACATTGTTGACTAACTCTGTTACTTCCGGCTCGGCGTGGGCTGGTG
>Ga0326510_1000011_pt1 | contig 15378 bp, 27 predicted proteins | sample 3_2548_0518_FD_203649 | JGI IMG/M metagenome (GOLD analysis project Ga0326510, IMG submission 203649) | Metatranscriptome of bovine rumen microbial communities from UC Davis, California, United States - 3_2548_0518 (Metagenome... | ecosystem: Host-associated > Mammals > Digestive system >... | reverse complement strand
TTTATTTGAAATTATTGTATAAAAAGATACACTGTAAAAACCGTAAGGTATCTTAGTAAAATACTAAGTTTTCTTTGGAGTTCTTTGAGAAATCAGCAGAGTTTTTGCTCTGGCAATATCCGTAAAGTTTTAGCAAATGATGCTATTTCAGGATGATTGCAGCTCCTGGTGAGGGTAAGGATCGTTGGTTTTTACCGTTTGTTTGTAGTCGGTCACAGGGGTATCTGATGGGATTTGCAATCCCGGCTTTGAATACCAGACCGGTTGTCAAGCAAGTTGATGATGTTAGGTGGTACAGGCCGCAGATGTTCGAATTGATGAACACTGGTTATCTTTTTATGAATGTGCTGTAATACTTAATAAAATCATCTCTGTTTGTTGGTGTATGTGAATACATGCGTTTAGCTTTGTATTCTTATTTATACAATATAATAACTTTTAGAATGGCTATAATGCCAGTAAGGAGACACACATGGCAAAGGAAAAGTTCGTTAGAACTAAACCTCACATGAATGTTGGTACCATCGGTCACGTAGATCATGGTAAGACTACTCTTTCTGCAGCTATTACAATGTACTGCGCAAAGAAGTATGGTGATAAGGCTCTCAAGTATGATGAAATTGATAATGCTCCGGAGGAGAAGGCCCGTGGTATTACAATCAATACCCGTCACCTTGAGTATCAGTCAGACAAGAGACACTATGCTCACATTGACTGCCCAGGACATGCTGACTATATCAAGAACATGATCACTGGTGCTGCTCAGATGGACGGTGCTATTCTCGTAGTATCAGCTCCAGACTCAGTTATGCCACAGACACGTGAGCACCTTCTTCTTGCTCGCCAGGTAGGTGTACCAAAGATTATCGTATTCCTTAACAAGATTGACCTTGTTGATGATCCAGAACTCGTAGAGCTTGTAGTAGAAGAAGTAAGAGATGTACTCCAGGGATATGGTTTCTCTCCAGATACACCAATCATTAAGGGATCTGCATTCAAGGCTCTTGCTGATGGTGCTACTCCTGAGGACACAAAGTGTATTGATGAGCTTCTTGAAGCTATGGATACATGGTTTGATGATCCACAGCGCGATGAGGATAAACCATTCCTTATGCCAATCGAAGATATCTTCACAATTTCTGGACGTGGTACAGTAGTAACTGGACGTATCGAGCGCGGTGTAATCAATTTGAACGACAACGTAGAAATCGTTGGTATCCGTCCAACAGCTTCTACAGTAGCAACTGGTATCGAAATGTTCCAGAAGACTCTTGATCAGGGTATGGCTGGTGATAACGTAGGTATCTTGCTCCGTGGTATTGAAAAGAAGGATGTTGTTCGTGGTCAGGTTCTTGCTGCACCAGGTTCAATCCATCCACACACAAAGTTCGAAGCTCAGATTTACGTTCTTTCAAAGGAAGAAGGTGGACGTCACAGCCCATTCTTCTCTGGATACCGCCCACAGTTCTACTTCAGAACAACTGATATTACTGGTACAGTAACTTTGGCTGATGGTGTAGATATGGTTAAGCCAGGCGACAACACAAAGATTATTGGTGAATTGATTCACCCAATCGCTATGGACGAAGGTCTTAAGCTTGCTATCCGCGAAGGTGGACGCACAATCGCTTCTGGTCAGGTAACAAAGGTTATCGAGTAGTATTATTGATTGAATAAAAGAACGGGACATCTTGAATGCTTTGCATAAAGATGCCGTTCTTTGTTCATTGGAGTTAAAAGTGGCTAACGGTAAGATTCGTGTTAGACTTCGTGCTTATGATGTAGAACTCATTGATCAGAGTGCGAAGGATATTGTTAGAACTGCACAGAAGGCAGGAGCAAAGGTTTCTGGACCGATCCCTCTTCCTACAAGAATTAATAAGGTAACTGTTCTGCGTTCAGTATTCGTAAATAAGAAGTCTCGTGAACAGTTTGAGATGCGTACACATAAGCGCCTTATTGATATTTTGGATCCAACGGCAGATGTAGTTGATTCTTTGATGAAACTTGAATTGCCTGCTGGTGTAGATGTAGAAATTAAGCAGTAAGAATTTTTTTTGTTTCTTATGCTAAAAACGGTACGGTCCCCTGGATCATGGGATGGCGGCCGTATAAACGAAAAGGAGCTTGTCTTGTTTTTCAAGGCAAGGACTTCTTTTCAAGAATAGGAGTATCAGAATGAAAGGTCTGATTGCAAAAAAAGTGGGAATGACCCAGGTTTTTGACGAAAGCGGTAATTTAACACCTGTAACCGTGATCCACGTTGAACCTAATACAGTCATTGCTACAAAGAAAAAGGAAAACTGCGGTTACGATGCTGTTGTTCTTGGCCTTGAAGATGTTAAGGCTTCTAAAGTAACAAAACCGTATGCCGGACAGTTTGCAGAAGGTATTACACCTAAGCGGCATCTTAAGGAATTCCGTGATTTTGAGAATAGTTCCGATGCTGAATTGAAAGTGGGTGACCAGATTGGTCTTGAACTCTTTGAAGGAGTTCGTTTCCTTGATGTTACCGCTACTTCTAAGGGTAAGGGTTTCCAGGGTGTAATGAAGCGTTGGGGCTTCCATGGTGGTCGTGCTACACATGGTTCTAAGTTCCACAGAGAAGCCGGCGGTACAGGCGCATGTACAACTCCAGGACACACATTGAAGAATGTAAAAATGCCTGGTCACATGGGTGTTGACCGTGTAACAGTTCAGAATCTTAAGATTGTTAAGATTGATCCTGAATTGAAAGTTGTGATGGTTCGCGGGGCAGTTCCCGGGAATAAGAATTGTACGCTGATTGTTAAGTCTGCGGTTAAGAAATAACACCGAGGTAACTAAGAATGGAAAAGGAAGTCTATTCAAAGGAAGGCAAAGAGCTGCGTACAATCACTCTTGATGACAAGATTTTTGGTCTTCCTATCAATGAAGATGTCATCTATTATGCCATCACTAATGAATTAGCAAATAAGCGTGTTGGTACAGCTTGTACTAAAGGACGCGCTGAAGTTCATGGAAGCAATGCTAAGCCTTATAAACAAAAGGGTACTGGTAATGCTCGCCGTGGTGATAAAAAGTCTCCAATCAATGTTGGTGGCGGTACAATTTTTGGACCAAAGCCTAGAGATTTCAGCTACGCTATCCCTAAAAAAGAAAAGCGTCTTGCTATGAAGACAATCCTTAGCCTCCAGGCTCAGAGTGATCGTCTTACTGTTGTTGAAGATTTTACTGTAGAAAGCGGAAAAACAAAAGATTTCCTTAAAGTCCTTAATAATTTTGCTAATAATGAAAGAACTGTTGTAATTCTTAAGGATGATGATGCAAAAATCAAGCAGGCTGGACGCAATGTTCCAACTGTAACATTCCTTTCTTACAATCGTCTTAGAGCACATGATTTGTTCTATGGTCGCAAGATTATTGTTTTGGAATCTGCCGTAAAAAATCTTTCTGATTTTTATAACAAACTGGAAGGGGCTGAATAATGTTGAATTACGAAGATATTCTTATTAAGCCTATTCTTTCAGAAAAGGCTACAGATTTGCGTGAAGGAAATAAATATGTTTTCAAAGTAAGTCCTTCTGCAGATAAGATTGCAATTAAGGAAGCTGTAAGACGTCTTTTTAATGTAAAAGTAGTTTCTTGCACAACAATTAATGTTGCCGGAAAGACTAAGCGCACTCGTGCTGGTTACGGCAAGACCGCCAGCTGGAAAAAGGCTATTGTTCGCCTTGCTCCTGGTGAGACAATTAAGGTCTTTGAAGGCGTTTAAGCCTTCTAATGAATGAATTAAGGGGAACCAGATGGCTCTTAAAGTTTTTAAACCAATTACACCGGGTACTCGTACACGTATTGACTTGGTTAGAGATGAACTGACAACCGACAAACCCGAAAAAAGTCTGGTACACGGAAAAGTCTCTAAAGGCGGACGTGGAGCAGGTGGAAGAATTTCTGTACGTCACCAGGGTGGCGGACATAAAAGAAAATACCGTGATATCGATTTCAAGCGTAACAAGCATGGAATCCCTGGAACAGTAAAGTCAATTGAATATGATCCAAACCGTAGTGCTAATATTGCTTTGATTTACTATGCAGATGGTGAAAAGCGTTATATTATCGCTCCAAAAGGATTAACCGTTGGACAGAAAATTATGTCTGGAGAAAATGCAAGTCCTACAGTAGGAAATGCACTCCCACTTTCTGCAATTCCAGTAGGTTTTACTGTTCATAATATTGAACTTACACTTGGTCGTGGTGGACAGCTTGTTCGCTCAGCTGGTGCAAGTGCATTGGTAGCAGCAAAAGAGGGTGAGTATGTAACAATTCGTCTTCCTTCTTCAGAACTTCGCCGTGTTAACGGAAAGTGCTATGCAACAATCGGTGTTGTAGGAAATGAAGACAGAATGAACACTCAGCTTGGAAAAGCTGGTCGTAAGAGATGGCTTGGTATTAGACCTACCGTACGTGGTATGGCTATGAACCCAGTTGATCATCCTCTTGGTGGTGGTGAAGGTGCTGGTAAAGGTCATCAGCCAGTTACTCCTTGGGGTCAGCCTTGCCGTGGATACAAAACACGCAACAAGCGTAAGACATCAAGTAATTTCATTATTTCACGCCGTAAGAAGTAAGGTTGTGAAAGTTGTCTGAAGATCATAGGAGATAACTGTGTCAAGATCTGTAAAAAAGGGACCCTTCGTTGAGAAAAGTCTCTATAAGAAGGTTATTGAAATGAATAAGGAAGCAGACCGTAAGCTTATTAAAACTTACTCACGCTGCTCAACCATTATTCCTGAAATGGTAGGAAATACTATTTCTGTATACAACGGTAAGTCATGGATTCCTGTATATATTACAGAAAACCTGGTTGGTCACAAGTTGGGCGAGTTTGCACCAACACGCACATACCATGGTCATGGCGATACTGATAAATCTGCTAAAAAGGCTTAATTATAGGTGGATATTATGGCTGAAAGAAAAGGTTATGTAGCCACTACAAAATTCCTGATTGCATCACCAACAAAGGTTCGTCCTGTTGCGCATGTAATTAACCGCAAGCCTGTAACAGAGGCTGAAGCAATTCTTGAGAATATGGAGCAGAAGGGTGCACGCTTAATTCGTGGTACTCTTAAGTCAGCTGTAGCTAATGCTCTTAATTCAAACAAGAAATTAGATGAAGATATGCTGTACGTCAAGGAAATTCGCATTGATGAAGGTCCTAGACTCAAGAGAGTGTGGTTCCGTGCTCGCGGACGTGCTGATCAACTCTTGCGCCGTATGTGTCATATCACCGTCATTGTAGATGAAAAGGCGGGGGAATAAAGTGGGTCAGAAAGTAAATCCTATCGGTTTGCGTCTTGGAATTAACAAGACATGGCAGTCTCGCTGGTATGCAGATCCTCGTGATTATGCAGACCTTGTACTGGAAGATATCAAGATTCGTAAGATGGTTAATGAACTTCCAGAGTGTAAGAATGCTGATATTGCAGAAATCGAAATCATTCGTCATCCACAGCGTGTGACAATTGTAATTCACACTGCTAGACCGGGTGTTATTATTGGTGTAAAGGGTGCTAATATTGAAACAATTAGTGCTCAGATACAGAAGCAGGTTGCAAAAAAAGTACAGATTAAGATTAAGGAAGTAAAAAGACCTGAACTTAATGCTTCTTTGATTGCACAGAACGTAGGACGTCAGCTTATGGGACGCGGTGCATTCCGCAAGGCTCTTAAGCAGGCTGCTTCTAATGCAATGAAGGGTGGAGCTCTTGGTATTAAGATTCGTCTTTCTGGTCGCCTTGGTGGTGCAGAAATGACACGTACAGAAGAGCACAAAGAGGGACGTGTTCCTCTTCATACTCTTCGCGCCGACATTGATTACGGTTTCTTTGAAGCTCATACAACATACGGAAAAATCGGTGTAAAAGTATGGGTTTACAACGGAATGAACTATGGCCATGAGCAGGCTGAGGAAGTATCTCAGAATACTCGTAAGCCACGCCGTGAGCGCTCAGATTCATCTGAACGTTCTTCACGTGGTTCAAAGGCTTCAAGGAGTTAATGATGGCACTTAGTCCTAAGAGAGTAATGCACCGCAAGGTGCAGCGTGGTAGAGAAAAGGGTAATGCTACCCGTACAAATACTATTGATTTTGGTCAGTATGCATTAGTTGCTATGGAGCCTTATTGGCTTAGTGCACGTCATATTGAAGCAGCTCGTGTTGCTATCAACCGCTGTATGAATCGTAAGGGACAGTTGTGGATTCGTGTTTTCCCAGATAAACCAATTTCTAAAAAGCCTGCTGATACAAGACAGGGTAAGGGAAAAGGCGCACCAGAGTTCTGGGCAGCTGTTATTAAACCAGGCATGATTTTGTTTGAAATTGGTGGAATTGATAAGGCTCTTGCAGATCAGTGTATGCATCTTGCAGCAAGCAAATTGCCAATTAAAACAAAGTTCGCATATCGTCCAACAATTGACTAATATTAAGGAGTAAAAGATGGCTGATAAGAAAGTAAAAGACATGACTTATTCCGAATTAGTTGTTGCAAGGAACGAGTTGAAGAAGAAATACATGGATCTTCGCTTCCAGAAAGTAATAGGCCATGTAGATAACCCAATGCAAATTCGTGGAACACGTCGCGAAATCGCACGTCTTAACACGCTGATTCGGCAGAAAGAAATTGCCGGTCTGGACAAGTAGGAGCTGACCCGTGGAAGAACAGAATGTTCAGTCAAATAAAGCTGCTAAACGGTCTTTTGTAGGAATTGTTTCTAGCGACAAAATGGATAAGACCATTGTTGTTACAATTTCTGGCAAAAAGATGGATCGGCTTTATAAGAAGTATGTTACCCGGACCAAGAAGTACAAGGCACATGATGAAAACAATGATGCACATATCGGTGATACAGTGCGCATTGTTGAGTGCCGTCCGCTAAGCAAAGATAAGTGTTGGCGCTTAGCAGAGATCATTGAACGGGCTAAATAAGCCGGGAGTTATAAGTTATGATTCAGATGCAGTCAAATCTGGTTGTTGCCGATAACTCAGGTGCCAAGATCGTTCAGTGTATCAAGGTGCTTGGTGGTTCACACCGCCGTTATGCAGGTATTGGTGATATTATTGTTGTAGCTGTAAAGGATGCAATCCCTACATCTACTATTAAAAAAGGTTCTGTAGAAAAAGCTGTAATTGTGCGCGTTTCTAAGGAATACCGTCGTCCTGATGGAACTTATATCCGTTTTGATGATAATGCTTGCGTTATTGTTGATGGAGATAAGAATCCAAAAGGAAAGCGTATCTTCGGACCTGTTGCCCGTGAGCTTCGTGATATGGATTTCATGAAGATAATCTCATTGGCCCCGGAAGTTCTTTAATTAAGGAATAGGAGAATTGAATGAACACTAAGAAAAAATTCAAAATCCGCCGGGACGACCTTGTAGAAGTTATTGCCGGCAAAGACAAAGGAAAGCGCGGAACAGTTTCTCGTCTTATTACTAAAAAAGACAAAGTTGTTGTTTCTGGTGTGAATATTGTTAAGAAGGCAATGAAGAAGCGTAACCCACAGGATCAGGGTGGAATTATCGAAGTAGAAGCTCCACTCCACATCTCAAATGTTGCAATTGTATGTAAAAAGTGCGGTGCAACACGTGTAGGTTACAAGATTGATGGCGAAAAGAAAATTCGTATTTGCCGTAAATGTGGAGACGCCCTATAATGGAAAATTACGTACCTCGGCTTAAGAAAGTCTATTTAGACACTATTGCTCCAGCTCTTTTTAAGGAGTTGGGATACACTTCTAAGATGCAGATTCCTGCTATTAAGAAGGTTGTGGTAAGCATGGGTGTTGGTGAAGCTCTCGCAAACAAGAAACTCCTTGATGCCGCAGTTACTGACTTGACTACAATCACTGGTCAGAAGGCTGTTAAGACAAAGGCAAAGAAAAGTATTGCGAACTTCAAATTACGTGAAGGTAATGAGATTGGTGCAATGGTAACACTACGTGGTACAATCATGTATGAGTTTTTGGACCGCTTAATCAACGTTGCCCTCCCTCGTGTTAAGGATTTCCGTGGAATCAAGGCTACTGGTTTCGATGGACACGGAAACTTTTCTCTTGGTATTACAGAGCAGATTATCTTCCCAGAGATTGACTTTGACAAAATTGTTGAAATCTCTGGAATGAACATCACTATTGTAACAAGTGCACGCACAGACAGCGATGCCCGTGCTTTGCTCACCAAGTTTGGAATGCCCTTCAGGAAGTAAGTGAGGAGTTCATGGCTAAAAAATCAATGATTATTAAGGCAGCCCGCAAGCCAAAATTCAGCACACGTAAAGTGAATCGCTGTCAGATTTGCGGACGTCCGCGTGGGTATTTGCGGAAGTTCAAGATGTGTCGCATCTGTTTCCGTAAGTTAGCTAGTGAAGGCCTTTTGCCAGGCGTCACAAAGTCCAGCTGGTAGAGTGACAGGAGATAGAAATGAGTGCTTCAGACCCTATAGCAGATATGCTTACTAAGGTTAGAAATGCGGCACAGGCCCGCCACGAGAAAGTAGATGTATCTACTTCCAGACTTAAGCTGGAAATCGTGAAAATCCTGAAAACAGAAGGTTATATCAAGAACTTCAAAAAAGTTCAGGATGATGATGGTCATAGCGTTATCCGCATCTTTTTGAAATATGACGATTCAAATAATTCTGTGATTCACGGAATTCAGAAGGTATCTACACCTGGTCGTCGTGTATATTCTGGTTATAAAGATTTACCCCGTGTTCTTAATGGATACGGTACATTGATAGTTTCAACTTCTGCTGGTGTTATCACTGGTAAAAAGGCAGTTGAAAATCTTATCGGTGGCGAGTTAATCTGCAAAGTATGGTAATAGGAGGAAAGCATGTCTAAGATTGGAAAGCTTCCCGTATCTATTCCTGCGGGTGTAAAGGTTAACATTGATTCAAATGTTGTTACTGTAGAAGGACCAAAAGGTAAGCTTACTCAGAGTTTTAACGACAATGTTAAGCTCGAAGTAAAAGATGGTGAACTTAAAGTAAGTCCTGTTGCAGATACAAAGGTTGCAAATGCAGCTCACGGTCTTTACCGAAATTTGATTCACAATATGGTTGTTGGTGTAACACAAGGTTATACCAAATCACTTATCATAACTGGTGTTGGTTATCGTGCTGAAGTTCAGGGAAACAAGATTGTCTTTAACCTTGGATATTCTTCAGATTTCATTGCAACTATTCCAGAGGGACTTGCTGTTACAGCAGATGCTCAGGGTAAGTTGACAGTTACCGGTATTGATAAGCAGAAGGTTGGAGAATTCTGTGCTCAGATTCGTAAGCTTAGAAAACCAGAGCCTTATAAAGGTAAAGGTATTCGTTATGAGACAGAAACAATCAGACGCAAAGTCGGTAAAACTGGTGTAAAATAAGGTATAGTTGTATGCTGAAAAAACTGAATGATAAACTTAGAAGACGGCTTAAGAGAAAAGTTCATATCCGTAAGTCAGTTTATGGAACTGCAGAACGCCCTCGTATGAGCATTTTCCGCAGTAACAAGAACTTGTCTGTTCAGGTTATCGATGATTCTGCAAACGCAGGTCAGGGCAATACTCTTGCTTCAATTTCTACATTAGAGAAAGAGTTTGCCGATATTAAGCCAAACACAGAAGGTGCTGCAAAACTTGGTAAAGCTTTTGGACAGCGTCTTAAGGACAAGAAAATTACAACTGTAGTTTTCGACCGTAACGGATATCTTTATCACGGCGTTGTAAAGGCTTTTGCTGAAGGCGCTCGTGAAGCCGGAATTGAATTCTAGGAGCGGTTATGGAACATCAGAAAAACTTTGAGAAAGAGCCAAAGGAATTCGTTGAAAAGCTCGTTAAACTTAACCGCACAGCTAAGGTTGTTAAGGGTGGACGTAGATTTTCTTTCTCTGCTCTTACTGTAGTTGGTGATCAGAAGGGTCGTGTAGGCTATGGATTTGGAAAAGCAAATGATGTTACTGAGGCTATCAGAAAGAGCCTTGATCATGCTAAGAGAAATCTTGTAGTTCTTCCTTTGAAGAATGGAACAATGCCACACGAAGTGCTTGGTAAGTATAAGAGTTCATCTGTTCTTTTGAGACCAGCATGTGCAGGTACTGGTGTTATCGCCGGTGGTGCAGTTCGTGCAATTATGGATGCAGCTGGTGCAACAGATGTTATTTCTAAGTCATTAGGCTCTAGTTCTTCTGTAAATGTAGTTCGTGCTACTTTTGATGCAATCGGACAAGTTCTTGATGCTAAGAAAGTTGCTGCTAACAGAGGCAAACCTCTGAATGAGTTGTGGGGTTAATTATGGCTGGCACAGAAAAGAAAATCAAAGTAACTCTTGTAAAGAGTACAATTGGACAGAAGCCAGAAAAAGTTGCTACTGTCAGAAGTCTGGGGCTTAGAAAGATTAACTCAAGCGTAGAGCATGTAGCTAACCCTGCTATTCTTGGTATGGTTGACGCTGTTGCTCATCTTGTGAAAGTTGAGGAGTTGAACTAATGGCAGATTTCGAACTTTCTGCACCATATGGTGCAAATAAGAAGAAGCGTATTGTTGGTCGCGGTTCCTCATCTGGACGTGGTACAACAGCTGGCAAGGGTAATAAGGGACAGCAGTCTCGTTCTGGCGGAAAAACCTATGTAGGTTTCGAAGGCGGACAGATGCCTCTTTATCGCCGTATTGCTCACAAAGGTTTCTCTAACTATCCTTTTGGAAAGGATTATGAGATTTTCAATGTTGCTGAACTAGAAGCAAAATTTGCTGATGGTGAAACAGTTAATAAAGAGTCACTGATTTCTAAGGGCTTGTTGAACAAGTCTGATGCTTTGGTAAAAATCCTTGGTGACGGTGAGATTTCAAAGAAGCTTACTGTAAACGTAGACAAGGTTTCTGCCTCTGCAAAAGAAAAAATTGAAAAGGTTGGCGGCTCAGTTACTGTAAGCAACGACTAATCAGACGGAGATCCCATGGCAAACAATCCGATTGTTAACATGTTCAAAATCAAGGAATTGCGCGATCGCACATTTTTTACCTTGATTGCACTTGCTGTTTTCCGTCTGGGTAGTTGTCTGACTATCCCTGGAGTAAATCCAGGGGTATTGTTAGATTACTTTGAGAAGTTGGCAAAGAACAGTGCTGAAAATTCTATAGCAAGCTATTTGGATTTTTTTGCTGGTGGTGCCTTTTCTAATTTTTCAGTATTCATGTTAGGCGTAATGCCTTACATTTCTACTCAGATTATAATGCAACTTGCGTTGGTTATTTTCCCTTCATTAAAGCGTATTGCAATGGAAGATGGCGGTCAGCGCAAGATTCAGGAATGGACCCGTGTAGGCACAGTTTTTGTATGTATAATACAATCATTTGCTGTTACGGTCTATGCTGCAAATATTAATCAGGAAACTTTAGCACAAAGTGGTGTTCCAACAATTATGTTTGAGAACATGTTTGCGTTTAAACTCCTTGCAATGCTTACTGTTACAACAGGTTCAATGATTACAGTATGGATTGGTAATCAGATTACTGCAAGAGGTATAGGTAATGGTATTTCTGTACTTATCTATGCTGGTATTGTGGCTCGTTTACCTCATGCAATTATTGAATTGTACAACACAGTAACTTCTAGCGGAAACAGCGGTGACATTATAAAAGTTATTGTTGTTCTTGCTATGTTTGTTTGTGTTATTGCACTTGTTGTATTTGAGCAGTCTGGAGAAAGAAAGATTCCTGTTCATTATGCTAAGAGAGTAGTAGGAAACAAGATGTATGGTGGTGGAAGTACATACATACCATTTAAGATTAATCCATCTGGTGTAATTCCAATTATCTTCGCTTCTTCATTCCTAACATTCCCTCTGCAAATTGCTCAGAGCCTTGGCGGAAGTGTTCGCTGGCTTGCTAAACTTTCAAATATCCTGTCACCGACAGGTGTACTGTATAATGTTTTATTAGTTTTATTGATAATATTCTTTGCATACTTCTACACTCAGGTAACCCTGAACCCCACTGAAATCGCAAAGAGTATCCGTGAAAACGGTGGCTCAATTCCTGGAATTAGAGCAGATAAGACTGAAGAATATTTGCAGAAAGTGCTGAATCGTCTTGTATTACCAGGTTCTTTGTATCTTGCTCTTATAGCAGTACTGCCAACATTGATTCAGATTATCTTTAAGTTCCCTCCTTCAATTTCTATGTTGATGGGTGGTACTTCATTGATGATTTTGGTTGGTGTTGATTTGGATACAATGAGTCAGGTGGAAGCTCTTTTGAAGATGCATCATCAAGATGGCTTTGTAAAGAAGGGCAAAATTCGTTCACGAAATTTGTAAAAAAAAGTGAAAATTTCGCTGTAAAACAGTAGAACAAGTTTGGAATTTTGTGATATACTCTCAGAACCTAGTTGTAACTTATAGCAAGTTGCCATAATTAGGTTCTGAAACACATTCCAGGGGGACTTTTATGAAAGTACGAACCAGCGTAAAGCCCATTTGTGATAAGTGTAAGGTTATCAAAAGAGACGGAATTATCCGTATCATTTGTTCAAATCCAAAACACAAGCAGAGACAGGGTTAAGGAGTAACGGATGGCTCGAATTGCGGGAGTTGACCTCCCAAATAAGCACGTCAATATTGCATTGACCTACATTTATGGAATTGGTCGTTCATCTGCGGACAAAATCTGTGAAAAAACAGGAATCAATCCGAATGAACTTATCAACAATCTTTCACAGGATGATCTTGCAAAACTCCGTACAGAAATTGATACAGATTACAAGGTCGAGGGACGCCTTCGTTCAGAGATTGGTCTGAATATTAAACGCCTTATGGATATTGGTTGCTATCGCGGTCTTCGCCACAGAAAGGGACTTCCTGTACGTGGTCAGCGCACACGCACTAATTCAAGAACACGCAAGGGTAAGAAGAAGACCGTTGCTAACAAGAAAAAAGCATAAGGCGGAGGGTAAGTAATTGGCTACCGTTAAGAAGCGAAAAGAAAAAAAGAGTGTATTTGAAGGTAATGTTTATATTCAGGCAACCTTTAATAACACAATTGTTACAATCACCGACTTAAATGGAAATGCTCTTTCTTGGGCATCTTCTGGTGGACTCGGATTCCGTGGAGCAAAAAAGTCAACACCATTTGCTGCACAGAGTGTTGCAGAAACAGCTGTTCAGAGAGCTGCAAGTTATGGTCTTCGTGAAGTGCATGTTTTTGTAAAAGGACCAGGTGTAGGTCGTGAATCTGCTGTACGTCAGCTTGGACAGATGGGATTAAAGGTAAAGTCTATTTCAGATATTACTCCAATCCCTCACAATGGATGTCGTCCTCGTAAGACACGCCGTATGTAGTTGGTGCATCATTGTTCTACGGAACCTTGATGATTTTACAGAGCAGCCACTTGCTGGTTGCTCGAAATGATTAAAAAAGGAGTTCAGATGCCCCGCAAAAATCTGCTAAAAGGTTTTCATAAACCAAAGGGTATTCAATTTGAACATCTGGAAACAAACCCAAATTATGGGCGGTTTACAGCATATCCTTTTGAAACAGGATTTGGTACAACTGTAGGTAATACACTCCGTAGGGTCTTGCTTTCATCTATTCAGGGTTATGCAATTTCATCAGTAAGAATTACTACTTTTGATGCTGATGGAGTTAATCATGTAATAACCAATGAATTTGAAGATATAGAAAATGTATCTGAAGATACATTGGAGATTTTAAGTAGCCTAAAACAGATGCGTCTTCGTTTGCCTGATGATCAGGAGCAGAGTACATTGCTTTTTGAATTCACAGGACCGGGTGACGTAAAGAGTCAAGATTTTGCAAGAGATGGTCAGCTTGAAGTAATGACAAAAGATTTGCACATTTTTACAATGATGGAAGGTGCACATCTTCAGTTTGAGATTCAGGTTGATTTGGGTAGAGGTTACGTATCTGCTGAAGATAATGCACAGTATGTAGAAAATGATGAAGTAGGAACAATTCCTATGGATACAATCTTTACACCTGTGTTAAAAGTTAAGTATGCTATTCAACCTGCCCGAGTTGCTCAGCGTGTAGACTTTGATAAACTTGTGCTTGAGATTTGGACTGATGGAACCATCAAGCCAGAAGATGCTCTAGCAGAAGCTGCAATGATTGTAAAAGATCATTTTTCTATCTTTGTGAACTTTAATGACAGTGATGTTTCATCTGGTGATGAATTAGATGATGATGATGATCATATTCGCAAAGTATTGAATACTCCAGTAGATGAACTGGAATTGTCGGTTCGTTCATCTAATTGTTTGAAGAATGCAAACATTAAGACAATTGGTGAATTAACAAAGAAGACAGAAGATGATATTGCTAAAACCAGAAACTTTGGCAAGAAGAGTCTTACCGAAATCAAGGAAAAACTTCAGGAGTGGAACTTGACATTAGGTATGACTGATTATAGTCATCTTAAGAATGCAGGTCCTTTGACAAAAGTTGAGTCAGAGGCTGATAACTAAACAAAAGCTTAAGGGTAGCGCGTAAGTTACCCTATTAAGCAGAAGGAAGAATCTGATGAATACTAAGAATGGTTTCAATCGCCTTTCACGTACACCAGCTCATCGCCGTGCTATGTCTCGGAATATGGTGACATCACTTTTTAGATATGAGCGCATTACTACAACAAAGTCAAAAGCTATGGAAGTTCGTAAGGCTGCTGAAAAACTCATCACTCGCAGTAAAGTAGATTCTGTGCATAACCGCCGTGAAGCTGCAAAGTTTATTGCTGATGAGAAGATTTTGAACAAGCTCTTTACAGAGATTGGTCCACGCATGAAAGACCGTAATGGCGGTTACACCCGTGTACTTAAACTGGGATTCCGTCAGGGAGATGCTGCGGACGTAGTAATTCTTGAGTTGGTTGATTATAAGCTTGAAACTGCTGAAGAAAAGGCTTCTAAGTCAGAGAAGAAATCGGACAAGTCAGACAAGTCAGACAAGGCTGAAAAGAAAGCAGCTCCAGCAAAGTCTGAGAAATCGGCTTCTAGCTCTAAGCCAAAGAAAACAACTTCAAGAGCTAAAAAAGCTGATGCTGCTCCAGCCGAGAATGAGGCTGCTAAATAATCAGCAAATAATTCAGTAGGAGAAGCATATGTCAAAGTCACATCGCGGAAGTGGAATTCGTGAATTAGTTTCACATGGTCGTGGAAAGTGCGGTCGTTGTGGAAAAGAAGCTATCAAGACTCTTTACGAAAAAGAAATTGATGGCAAGCAGGTAAAGATTTGCAAGTTTTGCAATGCTGCATTAAAGAACATTGCTCGCAAGGAAGCTAAGGTAGCAAAACCTTCTGCTGAGTAAAAAAGCGCAATATTCTGATTAAGCCGTCC
>Ga0326510_1000010_pt1 | contig 15458 bp, 12 predicted proteins | sample 3_2548_0518_FD_203649 | JGI IMG/M metagenome (GOLD analysis project Ga0326510, IMG submission 203649) | Metatranscriptome of bovine rumen microbial communities from UC Davis, California, United States - 3_2548_0518 (Metagenome... | ecosystem: Host-associated > Mammals > Digestive system >... | reverse complement strand
CCTTCAACCTATCGGACGGCTACCGATAACGATATTCAGATCATCGACGCCACCTGCCCGGTTGTGCTCGCCCTGCAGCGCAAGATTCACCGCATCTACGAGGCTGAGCACGGTCAGGGCACCCAGATTGTCATTTTCGGCAAGAACGGTCATGCCGAGGTCAACGGTCTCGTGGGGCAGACCGACGGCAACGCCATAGTGATAGAGAAGGAAGACGAGGACATCGCCAAGGTAGATTTCTCGCGTCCAGTGAGGCTCTTCTCCCAGACGACCATGCCGGTGGACCGTTTCAAAAACCTTACCGCTGAGATTGCCTCCCGCATGCAGAATCCGGCCGACTTCCAGTCATTCGATACGATTTGCCGCCAAGTGGCCAACCGCATCCCGCATCTCCGTACCTTTGCCGAGCAGAACGATGTGGTGATCTTTGTGAGCGGACTGAAGAGCAGCAACGGCAAAGCCCTCTTCGAGGTCTGCCGTCAGGCAAATCCCAAGAGCTGGTTTGTGTCTCATCCCGAGGACCTCAAGCCTGAGATGACTGAGGGCGCAGAGACGATAGGAATCTGCGGGGCAACCTCCACACCCAAATGGTTAATGAACGCAGTCGCCGAACGGCTGCAGAAGAAAGTATAATATGGAAATCAAAAGTATTGGTATATTGACGTCGGGCGGTGATGCGCCCGGCATGAACGCTGCCATTCGTGCAGTCACGCGTACCGCTATCTATGCCGGTATGCGCGTGTGGGGTATCTACCGTGGCTATCAGGGCCTTATCGAAGACCAGATAGTCGAGTTCCAGACCCAAAACGTGAGCAACATCATTCAGCAGGGAGGTACCATCCTCAAGACGGCACGCTGCATGGAGTTCAAGACCCCCGAAGGACGCAAGAAAGCCTACGAGAACCTCAAGCGTCACGATATTGATGCCCTGGTGGTCATCGGTGGCGACGGTTCTATCACGGGTGCAGCCAATCTGGCCCGTGAGTACGATGTGCCCATCGTGGCCCTGCCCGGCACCATCGACAACGATTTGGCCGGCACCGACATGACTATCGGCTACGATACAGCGATGAATACCATCATGAATTGTGTGGATAAAATCCGCGACACAGCCACGTCCCACCAGCGTCTGTTCTTCATCGAAGTGATGGGTCGCGATTCCGGATTCCTGGCCCTCAACGGAGCCATTGCCACGGGCTGCGAGGATGCCATTATCCCCGAGGTGGCCACGCAGTATGACCAGCTCAAAGCCCTTATCGACAACGGCTTCCGTAAGTCGAAGTCATCGGCGATGGTTATTGTTACCGAGAGTCCCGAAGGCGGCGCCCTCAAACTTGCCGAACGCGTCAATAAGGATTATCCCGAGTATGATGTGCGTGTCTCGGTGCTCGGACACCTCCAGCGTGGCGGTTCGCCCACAGCAGCCGATCGCATCCTGGCCTCCCGTCTCGGCTTTGCAGCCATCGAGGCCCTTAAGGAAGGGCAGCGCAATGTCATGATGGGTATACACAACGACCACGTGGTCAACATACCTTTTGCCAAGGCTATCAAGAAGGACAAACCCATCGACGAGGAACTTCTCACGGTGCTACGTGTCCTCTCTATCTGATTGAAATACCGACCGGACACCATGGATGTGAAAATTGAACCTTCGTGGAAGCGGGTACTCTCTGAGCAGTTCGATAAACCCTATTTCGAACTGCTCACCGCTTTTGTGCGCCGGGCCTACACCACGACGGTCTGCTATCCGCCCGGCAAATTCATATTCGAGGCATTCAACCGCACGCCCTTCGACCGCGTGAAAGTGGTCATACTCGGACAGGATCCCTATCACGGTCCGCGGCAGGCCCACGGCTTGTGTTTCTCTGTCCAGGACGGCATCCAGCCGCCACCTTCGCTCCTCAATATCTACAAAGAGCTGGAGACGGAATACGGCACAAAAATCGACCGTACGCACGGTAATCTTTCCTTCTGGGCCGACCAGGGCGTGCTCCTGCTAAATGCCACCCTCACGGTGCAGCAGGGACAGCCGGCTTCCCATCAGGGCAAGGGATGGGAGACCTTCACCGATGCCGCCATCGATGCCCTTTCCCGCCAGCGCGAACACATCGTCTTCCTACTATGGGGCAGTTATGCCCAGCAGAAAGGACGCATCATCGACCGCAGCCGCCACCTCGTGCTCGAAGCACCCCATCCTTCGCCTCTCTCGGCCCATCGCGGCTGGTTCGGCTGTAACCATTTCGTCAAGACCAACCAGTATCTCGAACAACACGGTATCGATCCCATACGCTGGATTCCCTGATAATTTTATTCATGAATCGTGATCAACGCGGCGGCGGACCATCCAGAAGGAGACGAGAAAGCCGGGGACGGTGAGCAGGCATGTGAGGATGAAGAAACGGGGGAAGGAGAGGGCGTTCATGCAGTAGCCGGAAACAGCAGAGGGAATCATCATGCCGACGGCCATGAGCGCGGTTAGGAAGGCGTAATGAGCGGTTTTCCAGGGACCCTGGGCACATTCGAGGAGATAAACGGTATAGGCGGTGAATCCGAAGCCGTAGCCGAATTGTTCGATGGCGATGCAGGAGCCTACGACCCACAGCGACTGGGGCTGGGCATAGCTCATCCAAACGTAGAGGAGGTCGGGCACGTTGAGGGCGATAGCCATGGGGATAATCCAACGACGGATACCCTCCATGCGGCTTTTGCCGTGGGAAGATATCGCGATACCACCGAGAATACCGCCGACGACGAGCGCCAGGATGCCGACCGTTCCGTAGAGGAGCCCGTAGTCAGTGTTGCCGAGTCCGATACCGCCCTCTTCGACAGGCGTCTTGAGGAAGAGAATGGAGGTCTTGGAGAGAAAGGCTTCGCCGAGGCGGTAGGTGAATAGGAAAAGGAACATGAAGGGGAGTCCGGGTTTCAGGAAGAAGGTGCGGACTGTGTCGGCCATCGCGGTGCCTAAGGAGTGGGAAGATGGGGTTGAGGCAGCGACTGAGCCGCTGCATACGGGACGTTGTTCCACCTTGGGGAGTAGGAGGTTGTGGAGGAGGCAAAGGCCAGCGAAAAGGGCGGCAGCAACCGCAAGCGTTTTGGCCCAGGCGGAGAAGGCAGGGGCCGGAAGTGCCGCATCCCGGGACATCCACCAGCCGGCGAGGGCTGTGAGGCCGCCGGTGACGAGGAGCATACCCAGGCGATAGGCGAAGCTGCGGAATCCGACGAGGAAGGACTGATCCTTCTCGTCAAGGGCCAGCATGTAGTAGCCGTCGCAGGAGATATCGTAGGTGGCGGAGGCAAAAGCGATGAGGGCGGCACAGACGACAAGGGGAACCAACCAAGTCTGCAGGCCGAGACTCATGGCAGCCAGGCCCAGCACGACCGCCATGACGGCCTGCATCCACAGCATCCAGGAGCGCTTGGTGCCAACGGTGTCGACCACGGGACTCCACAGGGCCTTGATTGCCCACGGGAGGGAGAGGAGCGAAGTGAGGAGGGTGACGGTACCCGCGTCGAGACCGAGGTCGGCAAACATTGCAACCATCATGATATTAACGATGGCATAGGGGACGCCTTCGGAGAAATTAGAGGTTAAAACCCATGTAAGTTTCATAAGAAAAAGTTAAAAACAGGTGCAAATATAAGGAAAAGGCTAAACAAATCCAAACTTTTGGTGCAGAAATTTGCGAGATTGACAGAAATTTTGTATCTTTGCGGCGCTTTTTAAATAATGAGCATATTGAAGAAACCGCTTTACATAGTATTGCTTTGGCTGAGCTGGGTGTCTGTCTCGATGGGGCAGATAAATACAGAGCATGTGCTGAATATCGGAAGGAATGCGCTGTATTTCGAGGATTATGTTCTGAGTATCCAGTACTTCAACGAGGTGATAGGAGTGAAACCGTATCTGGCCGAACCCTATCTGTACCGCAGTATAGCGAAGATCTACCTGGATGACTATCTTGGGGCCTCGCAGGACGCCGGGGCATGTATTGAACGCAACCCGTTCATCGTGACGGCCTATCATGTGAGAGGCATCGCGCGACAGAATCTGAAAGACTTTAACGGAGCGATTGCAGACTTCCGGCAGGGTCTTGAATACCAGCCCGAGAACCGTACATTCCTCCGGCTGCTGGCTATCTCGTATGCGATGAACAAAGAGAGCGAAAAGGCAGATTCTTGTTTCAACCGGCTGGTGGATCTCTTTCCCAACGATGCCTCGGGATATCTGAACCGTGCGCAACTTCGGATGGAGCATAACGACAGCATTTCGGCCCTGAGCGACTTGAACCGTGCCATTCAGTTGGACAAGGGTTCTGCGGTAGCATATGCTTTGAGAGCGATGATCCACGAGGAGTCTGCCCGCCATGACTCAGCGCTGGTGGATTTGAACCGCGCAATTCGTCTGGATCCCGAACAACCGGCATTCTATATCAACCGAGGTCTGATTTATTACAACCGCAACAACATACGTGGAGCAATCGCCGACTACGACCAGGCGATAGAATTGGATCCGCATTCAGAGACTGCGCTCTACAACCGTGGCCTGATGCGTGCCCAGATCGGCGACCGGAACCGGGCCATCGACGATTTCACGGCGGTTTTGGATCTCGATCCTGAGAATACCTTTGCCTCCTATAACCGCGCCATCCTCAGAGACGAAACAGGCGATTTGAAAGGGGCAGTAGAGGACTACTCTGCGGTATTCGAACAGCATCCCAAGTTCTTCCCCGCATTGTATGCGAGGGCAGAAGATAACCGGAAACTGGGCCGTACAAAAGCGGCGGATGAGGATTTCAAGCAGGCCTTCCTGATTGAACAGCAGGCCAAGCAGGCCAAAGAACGCGGCGAGACACATCCCGAAGACGAGGATGCCGAACTGACCGACCAGGAGCGCTCGCGCAAGGAGAGCGACCGTAATATCCGGAAGTTCAACCGTGTGATGACGGCGTCAATCAACGATACGAAAGACAGGTACAAGAGTTCGATACGCGGCCGAATCCAGGACAAGCAGTTTGCGGTGGATCTGCAGCCGATGTTTATCCTCTCGTTCTACGAGGAAAGCAGCGAGGTGCGTCAGTGGATTTATTTCGAGAAGACCCTCTCGGATTTCAACCGCGCGGGACTGCTGAGCCGAAGGCTGAAGGTTGTATGTCACGAACCGATGCTGAGCCAGAATCAAGTGAGAGCGCACTTCACGAGCATAAACGACTACTCATCGCTGATAGGAACTTCCGGCGGAAGTGTTATTACCTTCTTCGGCCGCAGTCTCGACTATATGCTGGTGCAGGATTATCAGAATGCTATCAATGACCTGAACCAGGTTATTCTCCGGCGTTCAGACTTTATTCTGGCCTATTTCAACCGTGCCGTGATACGTTTCCGCCAATTGGAAGTCAAAGAAAGGACAATGTCCGGCGGAACGTCCCTGGAAGGCGAAGAAGAACTGAAGAATACAGCACTGGGCACCCATACGGTGGAATATCAGACTGTGAAAGGACTTTCTGCGGGACAGCAGGCCAATATCGAGCTGGAGCGCATGAAAGCGACGAGAAAGGTGGAATGCGAGTTGTCCATACGCGACCTGAACCGCGTAATCGAACTGTCGCCCACATTCGTTTATGCCTATTATAACCGTGCATTCATTTCTTCGAAACTGAACAATCTGGATGCTGCCGTCGAAGATTTGAACCGCGCGATAGAACTTTATCCCAATTTTGCCGAAGCCTATTATAACCGCGGACTGATACGACTGCGACAAGGGCAGACCACCGCCGGTGTGCAGGACTTGAGCAAAGCGGGAGAATTGGGGCTCGTGGCAGCCTATAGCGTTCTGAAGCGGGCCACGGCAGAGTGATTTTCCCGATTCTTCAGATTACTCAGATTCCTCCGATTCCTCCGATTACTCAGATTATTCAGATTACTCAGATTCCTCCGATTATTCAGATTACTCAGATTATTCAGATTATTCAGATTATTCAGATTATTCAGATTCCTCCGATTATTCAGATAAATAATAAACAATATGCAACAGAAAATCATCATTCTCGATTTTGGAAGCCAGACGACCCAACTGATCGGCCGTCGAGTGCGCGAACTTGACACTTTCTGCGAAATTCTGCCCTATAACAAAATGCCAAAGGACGATCCTACGGTAATAGGCGTCATCCTTTCGGGTTCGCCATTCTCGGTCTATGACAAGGAGGCTTTCAAGGCAGACATGAATGAAATTCGCGGCAAATATCCCATCCTGGGTATCTGTTACGGAGCACAGTACATGAGCTATCTGTATGGCGGTAAAGTGGAACCGGCCAACACCCGTGAGTACGGTCGGGCCAATCTGCAGACTTTCGAAAAAGAGAATCCCCTCTTCAAGGGCTTCAAGGACTATTCTCAGGTCTGGATGAGCCACGGTGATACAATTACAGCCCTGCCGGAAGGATTCCGCTGTATTGCATCGACCGAGAAGGTGAAGTATGCAGCCTACCAGGCTGAAAACGAGAAGCTGTGGGGTGTACAGTTCCATCCGGAAGTCTTCCATTCGATACAGGGCACCCAGCTGCTGAAAAATTTCGTGGTGGATATCTGCGGTGGGCGACAGGATTGGAGTCCTGCCAACTTTGTAGAGACGACAGTAGCCGAACTCAAAGCTCAATTGGGCAGCGACCGCGTGATACTGGGTCTGTCGGGTGGTGTGGATTCGAGTGTGGCTGCCGTGCTGCTCAACAAAGCCATCGGCAAGAACCTCACCTGTATCTTTGTAGATCACGGTATGCTCCGCAAGAACGAATTCAAGAATGTGCTCCATGACTATGAGTGTCTGGGTCTGAACGTGATTGGAGTAGACGCCAGCGAGAAATTCTTCAGCGAACTCGAGGGTGTTACCGAACCCGAAAAGAAACGTAAAATCATCGGCAAAGGCTTTATCGATGTGTTTGATGCCGAAGCCCAGAAAATCACGGATGCCAAATGGCTTGCCCAGGGCACAATCTATCCTGACCGTATCGAGAGCCTGAACATCACCGGACGTGTAATCAAGAGCCATCACAACGTGGGAGGTCTTCCCGAAAAGATGAATCTCAAACTCTGTGAACCCCTCAAGTGGCTGTTTAAGGACGAAGTGCGCCGTGTAGGACGTCAGTTGGGTATGCCCGAACATCTCATTACCCGTCATCCCTTCCCCGGACCCGGTCTGGCCGTGAGAATTCTGGGCGACATTACCCGTGAAAAGGTGCGTATCCTTCAGGATGCCGACGATATTTTCATCCAGGGGCTTCGTGACTGGAAAATCAAAGACGCAGACGGTAATGTCGTCAAAGATCAATACGGCAACGAACAGACGCTCTATCATCAGGTTTGGCAGGCCGGAGTAATCCTGCTTCCTGTCAAGAGTGTGGGCGTCATGGGTGACGAAAGAACGTATGAGCGCGCAGTGGCTCTGCGCGCTGTGACATCAACAGACGCAATGACCGCAGACTGGGCTCACCTGCCCTACGAATTCATGGCCCAGGTGTCGAATGATATCATCAATAAAGTGCGCGGAGTGAACCGCGTATGCTATGATATCAGCTCGAAACCGCCGTCGACCATCGAATGGGAATAAAAAAACTTAATTTTTTTGGTTGTTTCAAAAAAAAACGCTATCTTTGCAGCCAAAATTCAGCAGATTCATGTTAGACGCTATAAAAAAAGTTGGTCTCATACTGGTTATGGGTATGACGGTGATGATGGGTTGGTCTCAAGATGAGAACCCCAGCAATCTCACGTCGTCGCCCTATACACGATACGGAATGGGAAAATTGGGCAATGTGGGCAATACCATCACCCGCAGTATGGGCGGTTTGGGTATCGCTGTCCGCAGCAATGCCTATACCAACCTCTACAATCCGGCATCGCTTACAGCCATCGATACCTTGACGATGATATTCGATTTGGGCATGGAGGCCGAATATGGACGTTATTCCGAGAACGGCAACAAGGCATCCAAATGGGATGCTGGCTTTTCCTATTTCTCTTTCCATTTCCCCCTATGGCGCAATTTTGCAGCCTCGCTCTCGCTGACACCATACTCAATGGTAGGTTATGAATACGGTACGAACGATTCGATACCTATTGCCTCGCAAATCAAGTCGGACGATACGCTTACTTACGATACGTATTACGGCGGTACGGGCGGGCTGTCGCGTGTGATGGCCTCCCTTGCCTGGATGCCGTTGAAGAGTCGGACGCAATCGCTTTCGGTCGGCGCCAATGTCGGCTTTGTCTGGGGTACCATATCGAATGCGGGCACGTTCCTTATCACATCGGGGCACGGCCATTCCACCTACACCTGGCGCACCATTACGGCCAGCGGACTGTCGCTCGATCTGGGTCTGCAGTATACCCGGCTGATTTCGCCCGAACGTTCGTTCACTCTCGGAGCAACGTTCTCGCCCAGACTCAATTTAGAAACCGACATCGAAATCGAGAAGTCAAACAATTCCGACACCATCGCCATGACTCAGGAGAATGTAAAGATGGGTACCCCCTTCAAATTCGGAGCAGGAATAAGTGTCAATTTGAACAGAAAATGGATGATTGGAGCGGAATATTCATTCGAAAATTGGAAAAATGTGGGCGGATTGAACACAAATTTGCAAAAAACCGACCAACTTTACAAAAATATTAGTAAATTTGCAGCGGGTTTTGAATTCAGACCTGCGATTATCGATCAGAATTATTTCAAAATCTGCCGTTATCGTGCCGGTTTGACCGCCAAGAATTCATATATTGAGGTTTATGGTTCACAGAATTGGGAATATACCGCTTCCGCTGGCATCTCATTCCCTGTAGGAACAATGTCCAATAAACGATCGATGTTGAATTTCGCGATAGAATACACCCATCTTCATCCTTCTAAGAGCGGGCTGCTCTCCGAAGACTATCTAGGGTTCTCGTTAGGCATCACCTTCAATGAGGTAATGTTCTTCCGCAACAGATTACAATAAATTTATATTTACAAATCAATTAATATACTAATCAATTAATATACTAAAGATGAAGACTTCTTTGAAATTACTTGCCGGCGCAATGTTGGCATTGGGCGTAACGACAGGCTACGCTCAGGAATTTCCTGAAGACTGTGTGACCAACAACAGTCTCTACACAGAGTATGCTAAGCAAAAGAACTATGCTGATGCCTATGAATTCTGGGCTCAGCTCTATGCTCAGTGTCCTAACTTCAATAAGAATGTTTATATCTACGGCGAGCGTATTCTCGAGTGGAAGATCAAACAGTCAAAGGATGATGCCACCCGTCAGCAGTACGTCGATGCCCTGATGAAACTTTATGATGACCGTATCAAGTATTTCGGTGATGATGCCAAGAACCCCGCAGCCGACATTCTGGGTGACAAGGCCCTTGCCTACCTTATCTACTACGGCAACAAGGCTGATACCGAACAGGCATTCCAGTGGCTCAACGAGAGTGTGACGAAGCGTGCAGATAAGGCCGATGCCAAGGTGCTCGTTCAGTGGGTAAACCTCAGTTTCAAGAAGTATCAGAAAGATCCCTCGTTCAAGGCACAGTATATTGCCAACTATATGAAGGGTTCTGAGTATATGAACGGTTCGCTCGACTCCTGGCAGCTCCGACTTGAGGCCGCTCAGCGTGACTCCCTCAATCCCAAATCGCCCAAGGAAATCAGCACATCCCAGTCATTCATCTCCTACATCAAGAAGATGAAGGTCGGCATGGTTGGTCAGTTCGGTAACTCCGGCGCTGCCGACTGCAATACTCTCGTAGAAATCTTCACCCCCCAGGTCGAGGAGAAGAAGGACGACCAGGCATTCCTTTCCAACGTAACCGCCCTGCTGGCCCGTTCGAAGTGCAAGGAGGAGCCTCTCTACTTCAAGTGTGCAGAATACCGTTATCAGCTCGCTCCTGATATGGAGTCTGCCAAGGGTATGGCCCAGCTCGCTATGAAGAACAGCGATTGGGACAAGGCCATCTTCTATCTCGAGGAGTCTCTCGGCTTCGCCATCCAGCCCGAAGACAAGGCTGATATCTACCTGCTTGAGGCTAATATCTACTACAAGATGAAGAAGAATTTCTCCAAGGCTCGTGAACTCTGCCGTCAGTCATTGAACCACGACCCCCAGCAGGCCGATCCTTACATCTTCATTGCCGATATGTACCGTCAGTCCGGTCCTATGGTATTCCCCAACGATGATAATGTAGTGCGTTCGCTCTGCTACATGGCAGCCGTCGAGGAACTCTACAAGGCCAAGGCCGCCGATCCTTCGCGTGCCGCAGAAGTCAACTCTATGATTTCTGCCTACAAGAAGGCATATCCCGAGAAATCACAGCTCTTCATGAAGGGTATGCAGCCCGGCAGTAAGAAGACTGTAGGCGGTTGGATGAACGTCACCGTTACCATTCCGGATTAAGTCTTTCTCTTATATCGGACGCATTCCTATATATATAATAAGGAGTGCGTCCTTTTTTGTTTTAAATTGCAGCCTTATGAAACCTTTATTATACACCTTATTAATAATTATAGCCTTTCCGATTCATCTTTTGTCCAACGACTGGACCGTACGTCGTGGCGGGAAAGTTTCTCTGTATATTGACAACAGAGAAGCCGAGGTTGTAAAAACGACCGGAGACCTGCTTGCACGTGACTTTTCCCAAGTGATGGATGTGAAAGTCCATGTGACCGCCAAGGCCAATAAATCACAGATTGTGGCAGGTACGCTGGGAAATAAAGCATTCGAAAAAGCTGTCAGAAAAGCTGGAATCGATGTTTCCGGTATCCGGGGAAAACATGAGGCCTTTCTGGTGCGTCTCGTGAAGAAACAACTTTGGGTCATCGGATCCGACAAACGCGGTACATCCTATGGTATGTTGGAGATTTCATCCAGGTTAGGGGTTTCTCCCTGGGAATGGTGGGCTGATGTGACTCCGCTACCCAAGGACGAACTCACGCTCCCAGAAGGTTTTGAAATTGAGGATGCTCCTGCAGTTCCCTACCGCGGAATCTTTATCAATGACGAAGACTGGGGCATGATGCCTTGGGCCTCGCAGAACTATGAGCCCCGGATGCGTGCCGCCAATGGGGGAGATGCCACACCCGTCAAGGGAGAAATCGGTCCCTGGACACATGCCCGTATTTTCGAACTCATGCTGCGTCTGCGCGCCAATGTGTTCTGGCCGGCCATGCACGGATGTTCACTGCCGTTCTACAGCAACTGGGCCAATCAGGAAGCAGCCAACCGGTATGGTATCGTTGTTTCGACTTCCCATTGCGAACCCATGATGCGCAATGCCAACGGCGAGTGGAAACCCTGGGCCGATGACCTCTCGGGCGGACGCTATAATTATATTACCAATCGCGACTCGGTGCTGCTCTTCTGGCAGCAGAGAGTCAAGGCGCTCCGGCACAGCGACTGTGTCTATACCCTCGGAATGCGCGGCATACACGACGGTCCGATGCAGGGCGCCAAGACCATTCCCGAACAGGTAACGGCTCTCACATCCGTACTCAAGGACCAGCGCGCGATGCTTGCAGAATATATCAACAAGGATGTGACAAAGATTCCCCAGCAGTTCGTGCCTTATAAGGAAGTCCTCGACTGCTATCGCGCCGGATTGGAGGTACCCGACGATGTGACCCTCATGTGGTGTGACGACAATTACGGCTATATTACCCATCTGCCCACGGCAGAGGAACGGAAACGTTCCGGCGGCAATGGCATCTATTATCACATCTCCTATTGGGGACGACCGCATGACTACACGTGGCTGCCCACCATGCACCCCGAACTGATTCTCTCCGAGCTCCTGCGCGGCTACGATCACGGTATAGACCGCATCTGGATTCTCAACGTGGGCGACCTCAAGCCCATGGAGTATGAGATCCAGCTCATTATGGACCTTGCCTGGAATCCCGAACGGTTCCGCAACTCGGACGCTTTGTCTGCATACACCGACGAATGGTACACCCGTCAGCTGGGTATTGATGCAAGTGGTATTTACCGAATGATGACCAAATGGTACAATTTCTGCTGGCCTTACAAACCCGAGTGGATGGGCGGCTCGCGCACTGAGGAAAAAGATCCTTCCTGGAAACAACCGCATGACCTCCCGCTCGGCGAGGCTCAGTTGCGTCAGCGTCTTGCCCAGGCTGCCGAGCTGGAGTGGCTTCAGTCAACCTATGCCGCAGTGCCGGAGAGCCGCAAGAATGCATTCTTTGAGCTGGTGGAATATCCTATTCTCTCCACTGTGGGTCAGGCCCAGAAGTGGCATAACTGGCAATTGGCCCGTCACGGTCGCGGCTATTGGGAGGCTTCGGATGCAGGTCAGAAACTCATCGAGGAATGCAATGAGACCTATAATACTCTGCTTGACGGCAAATGGAAGGGAATGATTTCCCATCGTCAGCGCCGGCTTGCGGATTATATGCCCGTGCCCAAAGATACTGCAGTGAAAGCCATGCCTGAAGGACAGAAGGGACTCCTGGTATTCGAGTCCGAATCTGTGGTGGGAGAACCTGTGGCCAAAGGTGAGAAGATGGAGATTCCGCTTTCGGTATCGGGAGATAAGGTAAGTCTCGAAATTTTCACACTCCCCTGCCATCCCGAAGACGGACAGCAGATACGATATAGCGTTTCTGTCGACGGAAAGGAGGCAAAAGTGCTCGAATTCCACACTGTGGGACGTTCGGAAGAGTGGAAACTGAATGTCTATAGCAACCGGGCACGCCGTAAAGTGACACTCCCCGTTGACGGCTCTCTGAATGAGCATAGCCTCACCATTCAGGCACTCGACGAGGGCATAAGGATTCAGAAAGTTTATCAGCATGTGCAATAATATACAGAACTCCCAAGACGTATTAAAAGTTATATTCTTATGTCTGATTTAGATATCGTATATGTCTCATCGTCTTCTACTGAAACGATAGAGAATGGTAGTATTGAATATCCCATTAGAACTATTCAGTCAGCATTTGAAAATCTCAATAGTGGAGGAACGATGCGGCTCAAATGTGGAGATGCTCCCAAATTGCAAACCCGAGACCTCAAAACAGGCAGAGGCGGTGGAAAAATGAGCCTTCCCGTGGATTTTCTTCTTGAAAGATTTGGCAGAGTTGTGAAAAATTCTTATCTTTGCAGCCGCTGATTCCGATTTGGGCTCCATCCAAGCGAATGCCAAGTGTGGCGTTCCGCCCTGCGGAGAAACTTATTAAAAAGTTTTTTATACAAAATGTTTGCAATCGTTGAGATGCAGGGTCAGCAGTTCCGTGTAGAGGCTGGCCAGAAAGTATGTGTCCTCAATATGAAGGACGCAAAGGTTGGCGACAAGGTGACCTTCGACAAGGTGCTCCTCGTCAACAATGATGGTGCGGTTCAGGTAGGCACTCCCGTCGTTGACGGCGCTAAGGTAGTCTGCGAGGTCGCACAGGTAGAAGTTCGTGGCAAGAAGATCATCGTCTTCCACAAGAAGCGTCGCAAGGGCTTCGACAAGAAGACCGGTGCACGTCAGCACTTCACCGAGGTGTTAGTTAAAGAAATTGTTGCATAATTAAAGAAAGGAGAAACTTAGCATGGCACATAAAAAAGGTGTCGGTAGTTCTAAGAACGGCCGTGAGTCTCATTCCAAACGACTTGGTCTTAAGAAGTTTGGTGGTGAAATCGTAAAAGCTGGCAACATCCTCGTTCGTCAGCGTGGTACTAAGCACAATCCTGGACTGAACGTAGGTCTTGGCAAGGACGATACGCTTTATGCTCTGACCGACGGTGTTGTAGTTTTCAGCAGAAAACGTAACAACAAGTCATACGTTTCGATTCAGCCTCTGGCAGAATAATCTGTTTGACTGACATCATATCGAATCATCGCCTCCCGGCCCTTGGGCTAACATGGGCGATGATTCTTGTTTTTAAATAGTCAAATGGTCCAATAGTAAAATAGTCAAATTGTCAAATAGTGAAATAGTCCAATAGTATATGTTAACACTCAAGTTGATCACGGAGCAGACCGACCGTGTAATCAAAGGTCTGAACAAAAAGCACTTCCAAGGTGCTGAGGAGGCTATTCAGAAAGTGATAGCCATGGATGCCGAGCGACGTGCCGCCCAGGCTGCCCTCGACCAGAAACTTGCTGCCTCCAACCAGGCTGCTAAGGAAATCGGTGCTCTCATGAAAGCCGGCAAGAAGGATGAGGCTGAGGCTGCTAAGGCCCAGGTTGCTGCCCTTAAGGCCGAATGCAAGGAACTCGAAGACAAGAAGACCCGCATGCAGACGGAAATGGATGCATTCCTCTGCACCATCCCCAATATCCCCTACGATGAGGTGCCTGAGGGTACTTCGGCCGCTGACAACCTTGTGGTGAAGCTCAACGACAAGATGCCTTGTGAGTTGCCCGCCAATCCGAAACCCCATTGGGAAATCGCTAAAGATCTCAACCTCATTGATTTCGATTTGGGTGTGAAAATCACGGGCGCAGGCTTCCCCGTCTATCGCGGTTTGGGTGCTCGTCTCCAGCGAGCTCTCATCAATTTCTTCCTCGACCAGGCACGTGCTGCCGGTTATGAGGAGATTATGCCTCCTACGGTGGTGAACCAGGCTTCCGGCTACGGCACGGGACAGCTTCCTGACAAGGAAGGCCAGATGTACCACTGCGAGGTGGATGACCTCTATCTTATTCCCACGGCAGAGGTTCCTGTAACCAATATCTACCGAGATGTGATTCTCAACGAGAAGGAGCTTCCCGTCAAGAACACGGCCTATACGCAGTGTTTCCGCCGTGAGGCCGGCAGCTACGGAAAGGACGTACGTGGCTTGAACCGTCTGCACGAGTTCTCGAAGATTGAGATTGTACGCATCGATACGCCCGAGCACAGTGCAGAGAGCCACAAGGAAATGTTGGAACATGTAGAAGGTCTTGTTCAGAAACTCGGTCTGCCCTACCGTATCCTCCGTCTCTGTGGCGGCGATATGAGTTTCACGTCTTCCGTATGCTACGACTTCGAGGTATATTCCGAAGCCCAGAAGCGCTGGTTGGAAGTCAGCTCTGTATCCAACTTCGATACTTATCAGGCCAACCGTCTCCACTGCCGTTTCCGTCGCACGGACTCCAAGAAGATTGAGCTCTGCCACACACTCAACGGCTCTGCTCTCGCTTTGCCCCGCATCGTGGCCGCCATCCTCGAGGACTACCAGCAGGCCGACGGCTCTGTCAAGGTGCCTGATGTACTGGTTCCCTACATGGGCTGTGAATACATCAGATAATAGATTATTCTCCCAAAATAAAGGCTCGCTTTTCAGCGGGCCTTTATTCATTGTCTTTTGTATCCCCACAGCAGTCGGATGAGTCCCAGATAGGTGGTGGGGTAGAGGTCTGTAGAAATGTGGTGGTCGCAGAAGAATCGGAGGAATTTTTCACGGCCCGGGATGTGGCGGTAGAAATAATCCAGCACCCGGGG
>Ga0326510_1000007_pt1 | contig 15957 bp, 11 predicted proteins | sample 3_2548_0518_FD_203649 | JGI IMG/M metagenome (GOLD analysis project Ga0326510, IMG submission 203649) | Metatranscriptome of bovine rumen microbial communities from UC Davis, California, United States - 3_2548_0518 (Metagenome... | ecosystem: Host-associated > Mammals > Digestive system >... | reverse complement strand
TATATGTACAATCGTCAAAAAGGAACCGATCGACCGTAGTCACACTGTTGGGCTTTTATTCTGTTGTCATCGAAGCACATCCACCAAAATCTTATTTGCCTCTAGATGTTACACCGTTGCCAAGGTTGACAGAACTCAAGCTTGAACACCCCTCAAATGCAGATTCGCCGATGGTAGTGACGCTATTGGGCACCTCAATGGAGGTCATATTTTTACAGTCCTTAAAGGCAGCATAACTTAGGCTGATAACTGTATAGCCATTGGCAGAAGATGGAATTGTCAGGCTTCCTTCATGGTTTAATACTCGCTTGCCTTGTTTTTCCACTTGGCATGTTTTTGCCTCCTCACTAACTACCTTAAACGTCATGTCTACCCCTTCTATGGTCTTCGCAGTAAACACGTCGCCATCTGCACACCATGCTGACATACAAAATAATATACACAGCAGCATCACTAATAACTTTCTATTCATGTCTTTTCTTCATTTTTTGCTTTCATTATACTACACGAACGGAACCTTCCCGTTCTACCTGCAAATATACAAATTATAATTAGGGTTCACTAAATTACTATTTGCATCTGTAGCCGTAGGAACGGCCGAACGGCACAATTCTCGCCGCATCTGTACATAAACAGGGCTTGTTTGAAGAAATCAAGCCATTTTCTCAAAAAGTGACGCAGAAGCTCCCTTAGGAACTTCATTACGTTCTTAGAAAAAAAACAAGCTCCTATCCAGGTGTCCGCCGTATCAGCGAGTTTGGCGCGGATATTATTGGCCCCATACACCCTCTTTCCCGTGCCAAAGGTGGCTTCTATTTCATTTCTGCCGCCTACGGCTGCTTTCTTGGCTTCCAGATTCCGGTCGTTCTCTTCTTTGGGAGGCCTACCCAACGGACGATTGAAGCAATCAATGTGAAGCGATTTAAGCAGAATGCGGTTCTCTTTGTTGAGATAGATTTTGTCGGCCTGAATTTCTTTTGGGAGAATTCCATGACGCTCTTGATAGAGGGCAATGGACAGTTGCAAGTCTCTTGACTCGTTGTAGGCGTCCCAACTCAGATGATCCACGTACGTATAGCCTTCAACGATGCTGGCTCCTATCTTCGCTCCAAACTCAACATTGGCTTTGGCTTTGCCTCTGACGATGGGACGGATATGTGGCTGGAATAGGCTGACAATGCGGTCAAGGCAACTGCGCGTGCCTGTCTCAAACATCTCTTTTTGCTGTTGGAACATAGTGACGGTCGAATGGATGCACTTAATGTCCGGTTTGCGAAGGACGGAAAAAACTGTAGTGCTGAGCCCTCCTATGAAGTCCATGAATGTCTGTAAGTCTGCTTCAAGACAGTGTAGTTGGATGCGTTTGATTTTCTCTATCTGATGACGGGATTTCCTCTTCTTTTTGACAAGCTCAAGAAAGGCCTTCCGGGATTCTGCCCTACGGAGTTTGGGCATCTTCTTCCGAATCTTCCCACAGAGTTTTTGAAGCACGCGTTCAATCTGACGGCTACCATCCTCCAACAGATTGCTATCTGTCGGATAGCGCATTTCTGAATCACAACACGTTGCATCTATTTTTAGTGTCCCGCCGTGGGCGTGACCTTCCTCGTCCGTATGGTCCGCCTTAGGCGTTTTGCCACTCGCTATGGCAAGGTACTTGGTCAAGGCATTAAAGAACTTCTCGTCCAGCCGCTTGCGAATCGATACGAACAGTTCAGGCGAAAATATCGGTTTCTCCGTGAAGCATTCCAGCCCTACAAAGTACTGCATGAAAGGATTCTCCTGAATCATTTCGATGGTCTTTTCGTCACTCAGTTGCTCCATGTGTTTTATCACCAATGCTCCTACAACCATGCGTGCCGGTTTGTTACCCGCTCCATAGTGAGTGTTGGATAACCGTTTGTTGTATGCAACTTCAATCTCCGACCAAGGCAGACTGTCGCCAAGCTTTACCCAGCGGTTCTCTTTGTTCAAACTCGATAGCGACTTACGAAGATCAAACAAATCGTAGGTCTTGCATTGTGAATAATATTTCATCGTCAATTTGAATTTTTAACACGCAAAGATAATCTTTTTCTATGACTTGACCAAATATTTTGTGTTTAAAATTCCTAAAATACAGAAGATTCTCTTTATTTAGTGAACCCTATATAGTCTAACGCATTCAATCTAACTCGAAGACTCTTATGATAACGGGACGAATCTATTTTGACCGGGATAATCTTCTTTCCCGCTTCCTGAGCCGTTGCTACCTCCCCTAATGCCCAAGGAGAACAGTTAGAAGCCTCCGAAGATACAAAGACAAAGATTTTAGATGCATCTATGGCATTGGCAATTACTCCGGCAAATTCATCTCCGGAATAAATACCTTTTTCGTCCATCCAAAATGTAATCTCAGCATCTTGTAACGCCTGCATAATCAAGGAAACACTGTTTCCCGCAATCACATTCTTTTGTTCATCTACATAGTCCTTCCGAGAATAGCTGATGAATACATCATAATGCTTTTCGCTCATGTCTTATATCTTTAAATTTCTATACCGAAAAATTATATTATACCGAAGCATCTGTACGTCTCTTACCACTTTGCATGGGGCTTGGCGCTCCCATGCTTATGAAGTCTGACTTGGGTTTCTTATTTTTTTAGGAGAAACTAAAGCGCGAGGCGCAAGCTGTGGCCGTTGCCGCGGGGGTCCGGCGTATTCCCGCAGCGATAAGCAACGCGGCAGTTCCTGGCATTGTTGTTCCAGCCGCCACCCCGGTACATGCGGTCGGAACCGGACGCAGATCCCGTAGGATTCGTCTGTGAACCGCTGCTGTTACTGTAATGGCTGTGCAGATTCTCGAACGGAACTGCAGACTGTTCTCTAATCCGTCCAAATCCACCCGGCACTTGGTGCCCAGAAGCGACTCAATCCTATCGACAATAGAGAAAACCTGTTCCCGATTCTTTCGTTTGTAACTTATGAAGATTCTAGCCATACTTAACCGCCAATATTATTTAGAATATTGCTGATATGTTTCCACACCTCGTTCCAGTTCTTTGCCGTCAGAATGAGATACCAGTAGATAAGAAAAAGCGGAACCCACAGAAGAATGAACCACAGGGAATCCATCGCCAAAGATAATGAAACACCTCCCAATACGGAACCTGCTATGCATAACACATGTCGAAGAACTCCCGAGATATGTTTCCTGAAGAAAAACAATAGAAATGGGAGAATTAGCATTCCATAGAACCCAACCATCAACTTGGTTTCATTCTCCTTTGCCCAGCGTTTCCACCCCGTCTTGACACGGAACGTGGACTGTAGGACCACCTGAGGACTTATCATCTGCTCCTTGGACCAAGCGGACTCCAGAAGATAGACCGCATAATCATATCCACGTATCAGGGTCACACAGTTGACATACAACTTGCCATTCTTGTCTTTCTGCTGATAATAACGGTGCCACCCCTCCACGTCATCACGCCCAATCTTCTCCGTCTCGAGAAAACTGCCATATTTATTATCCTTGTCGAAATCATTCATTACGGCCCAAGAATATGGCTTGTCCTCGGAGTTTTTCATCGAATAGAACGAGAGTAGGTTTACAGGCACAGATGCCGTAAACTTCCGGAATCCGTGTTCAGGATTCACGTTCACCTCTGCTCCAGCGGGCAACATAAGACGGGTCTCCGTCAGCGAATCGAAAAACACCACAGCCGTATCAGACGGCTGTGCTGATGTTCCGATGAAAATCAGGAGACAGAATATGACTGAGATGACGTGTTTCATTTCACTTTCTCTGAAAGGGTTGCCAAAGTAGTCTTTATCATATTCTCATACATATCGCTGGACGAAAAACTGTTCTCTTCATAGGTGTAATCGCACTTAGGCGCAAGAAACTGACGCCAGATGAGCGAACCCTTTCTGGTAAAAGACACATAAACACCCACCCCGGGATATTTGAGGTAATCCTTGCCATTGGGAGAGAAAGTATCGAACGCGTTGACCAATTCGACATTTACCGTTAATTCCGGTTTGTAATGCCTCTCATAGGACTCAAACGTGAAGATGTGGTCTCCCATCAGCGTCTCGAAAATCTTATCCAACTGAACCGAAACATTGGCAGCAATATCACTGGCTTTGGTGAAAATGGTGTATCCCTCGTATTTTATATCACGCTTACTCCTAAAAAAATTGATGGCATTCTCTGCATCGCTGTTTTTACCAATCTGCTGTTCCCAATAGCTTATGGACTTCGTGATATATTGCGGCATGCTCATCGTATTATTGCTCATGGTGAGCAGATAAGGAATTTTAGGAGAATCGGCATAACGGATATAATCCAGCATCCCGATAAGCATGGATGCTGCTTCCGGTTTGTATTTGGCCTGAATGTCCTTGCGTTTACGGGTCACATAGTCGGCCACAGTCTCCCGATAAGCCTTTCGCGCGATGGCGTTACCCGCCCAGCGGTCTTCCTTGAAGAAGAAGGTCACATCTGAGAACCTACGGGTTTTGCCGGCATAGACGGCAAGGAGGTATTCCTTGACAACTATTCCCAACAAAAGCAGGGCGATTGCCGCGATTACAGCCATTACAATGGAGATTACCCCCATCCAATGGGATAGTGTACCATATTGTGAAGGCGGCATTTTCTGGCTTATCTCGTTCTCATATTCCGCTTTGAAGGTGGAGGACTTTTTGTAAATCGGGTCATAAGCCACAGGTTTCCCGTCATGCCAGGCAGGCAAATAGCGAGAAACGATTTTCTGTCCGTCATCATTTGTGAACTCATATTCCCAACTCATATCTATATTGACCACTTCATATTCCGGAGCAGCCAATGATGCGAAATAGGACCATGTTTCATAAACTCCCCATGCGATGAAAACCGCAATCAGGATATTCAGTATTGTGTTTACAGACTTTGCTTTCATTTTGGATAATTATCAGGATTAACAATGAGTGTTGAGTCCTCTGTCATTTCACATCGGAAGAAGCGTCATCCGTCTGGAAGATTTTAACATCCTCTTTCATGTAGTTGTCTTTTTGGATAACAACCAGCTTGAATCGGGACTGGGCATCAAGCGCTGTGGGAAGCGACTGGAAATATTTGGGATAAATCTGCCTCCATTCGGTTCGCTGAGTGTCGTTCGATGTAAAAAGCTGGATATACCGCAAACTTTCGCTGACGGAAGCCTGTCCGCAAACCGGGAGGAAACAACGGCTCTTTTTATCGAGCGTTTCCAAGACAGTCTTTATGGACTGAATACTATTGTCCAAGAAGGGATATTTGATTGTCTGTGACAGATAATCATAAACGGTAAACTTCTCCAAGGGCTTGTCCATCTGTTCAACCAGAATTCTCTTAATGCCGTTTTTGAAAGCGCAAATCACATCGTCATCCACCGCATACTCATCAAGAAGAGAATACAGATGAATATCCTTGGTCAACTCTTCTTTATGGGAATCAAAGTACCTGTCGAGAGCTTCATTGGAAATTATCGGTACGAGGGGATTTTTAACCACCGATTCCATTTCCTCGAGTTTTGTCTTCTCTTCAGTAAGCCACGTGGCAAGGTTGTTGATATAGGACTTGAGCGTATGATACTTAGACAACATATTGTGATGCATTTTCTGCTCAAGCCTGTCTATCATCATGCCAGCAACATGGAACCGGAGATGCAAATCATTTAATTCGGCCTCATTATCCCTCTGTTGCTTGAGAATCGCTCCAAGCTGAAGTTCATGCTCACGCTTGGTGTCCAGTTCCTGATTCCGATAGCGGTTAAACAGATAGAACCAGAGTATAACACCGAAGGCAAATAACAATAGCGTCCACGGATTGAATAAACCAACCCAATAATAAACCAACCCTATGACAACAGGAATCACGAGAACTCCTGCGCCCAACTTGATGAGGCTGAGCCGGTGGAGTGACTTCTGCGCCCGTTCTTCCTGCCCAAACTGGTTCAGCAGTTCACCATAGCGAGTCTTCAGTCTGACATTGGCCTCCTCCAGATTGGCTGTGGCCGCCGTCAGGATGTCATTCCGCTTGGTAGGATTTGAAAGTTCCTCAACCAGCTCCTGATATTCATGCGACAACTTTGCATATTTGCTTGCATAGGCATTCAGTTTTGCCTGTTCCTCATCCCGCAGGATATGGATGATAGCATACCGGATAGCACTGTCTGTCTGGTTGAACGAAAGCACTTGAGCGGACGGACCCGCATCGATGGATACCTTGTCTGAAATTTCCTTCACTATTGAACATCCCCTGTTCAGGGCGGAATCCTCAATGTAGGAAAACGGGATGTAGCAGTAACCCTTGTCTCCAAAATCTGTACCCCATGAATTCCGGACTATATAAACCCTGCTGTCTTCGCTATAGCCCACAATCACCATGGCATGATAGCCGGGTTTGCCTTCCTTGATTTCCTCATCCGTCGGACGGTAGATAAAACCGTTTTTATCCGGACTAAAGGAATCATACAGTGCCAAAGAAATCGTAACCGGATAGCCTTCTGTCAAAGCCGACGTTATATGCTGATGGTCAATCTTTACATTCTGTGCCTGTTTGATAATATGGTTCTTTGCTTCTGCATAAGCCTCTTCTGTCGGACGTGACAAAGTCCCGTCGTATGGACAGTCCGATTCATGACAGATACCCAAATCGCTCATGCTTTTCACAACATCATAAATGCTGGATCCGTCATCGATGGGATTGCCGTCAGCATCTTTCTTACAGACATTGTAATACACAAAATGCTCACTCATGTCGGGGTTCTCTGCTTTTGAACGCCTCAGCAGATATTCGTATATGGCCGTAACCGCAAATACGGTACAGGAACCGATTTGTCCCTGGCTTCGGATGGGTGAAAAATGCTGCCTTAAGTCAATGTCGCGCAGCGGCTTTCTCTGAGGCACGAATTCCTCCTCAAAAAGTCGTTCCTCCACCTCATCGCCAAGCAGTTTATAAACATTGCCTCCGAATTGGAATCCCTGCTCGGTAAGTCTTTTTTCGCTGTTGATTTCAAGCTGTATGCCCGACTCAAGAGTCTTCAGTTCTTCGTCTTTCGCACGGATATAGGCACTGGACTGGCGCATTTCAAAGCGCAACCGTTTCAATTCAGGCAACGGAAGATATACATGCCCCGATTCATCATGAGGATCATGCAGAACGGCCGGGGTGAATGTTTTTGTGCCCGTGGATTTATCCTCTTCCATCTTTACCATCCTGTTGTTATGGTCGATAAAGAACTGCAACGGCTCGGCCACCAAGTCATCAATCACCAGCTGTTCTTTGTTATATTGGGCTCCATCCAGCAAACTGTCATCCTGTCCCAAAACCTGGGCCATTACAGCCTCCTTTTCGGGCAAAGACAATTCACCCTGAACAGAACCGTCCGTAACATAATTCCTGAGCGAATCCGCACCGCGTGTTACAGAAACGAGTCGCTCTGTGAGCTGACTGATCTGGCTGTCTAACTTCGGCACTATGGTAGCAATGATATCCTCATGGGGTTTCCCCTCCCTCAATAAAGGTTTAACCTCTTCATCATAGAAGGAGGAAAACAGTTTTTCATTCCCCCGAAGCAGTTTTTGCGCTACAACAGATGCCAGATTAACATCCACCTTTCCCATTGCTACATTTTCCCTTTCAAGAATGTAGATATATGAACGCCTCAGCAAATAGTGCTTGAAATAAAACTTATCAAAATTAAGTATGGAGAGACCGAAGGCTGTAATATCGAATTGGTTGTGATCTTCTGCCTGGGGATAGAACGCATCATAGTTCTCGATGTTGACCAGAGCGTATTCTCCCAAAACGCGCACCAGAGAATCCTCGTCGAAATTTAGCGATATTCCTTTAGAATTGCGATTAGACAAAATCATAAACCGGTGAATCCGATTGGGATGTTCTCGGCGTTCCCCGACAATGGCTTCGCTGACTGAAGCTACTTTCTGCCGATGGATAAGATTATTCTCCTGTACCTTTTTGATTTCATCTTTATCTCTACCCACAAACAGGCCTTCCAAATCCTCGGCTAAACCTACAATATCGACAATGTATTTGGCCTGTGACTTGCCGATATAAGAGAGAATATTTTTCACTTCCGCCCATAGAGATTCATCATAGAGAGGCAGATAAACACACAGGTTAAAGTGCGATGAGTCAACATTGTCGTCAATGTTAACCACATCGGCCCGCTTATTGAAATAGTATATGCCGATCTCCTTGGAACTGATCTCTTCCGGTTCGCTCAACCCAACCTGATACTGGTCTTCAAGTCCGGAAATGAAAGTACTGCTTTCAGCATTTGTATCAATAACATCAGAGGCCTGCCAGCAGGATTCTCCTTTCGTCCAACTGACCACATGAAAATAGTGGCTGGCATTCGCCTCACTGTATTGTGTTACATACCGTTTAACGGCGACCGCCATGTCCTGCAGGCGGTCACCGATAAACAAATGGAGAGTATGTCTCATAGACTATAATTTTAAACTGTCAAGTTTGGCTGCAAATGTCAATTCTTCATTGAACATCTTCAAAACCTTCTCGTTGCCATGCGCCTTGATTTCTTCATTCGTCATGTTAATCTGAGAATATTTGTCTTTATAGTTGGCGCGGACATCAGCAAGCAATTCTTCTATATGGGCTGCGCCCTTTTGCTTTGTATAGGAGATTATAAACTTGGAGAATTCCCTGCGGGCATCAGCCTTGTAAAGCTGCTTAAAGAGGTCATAAGCCTGGTCTCTATAGTCACTGAGCTCAATCCAAAAGTCATCCAAAGGCTGGCCTACACGCTCATTCTTCAGCATGTACTTGCCATTCTCTTCATTATACTTGATCAGGCCGAACACCAGCCCGTAAACCCAGAGCTTGAGCGTATCGTCTTCAGCCTTGCGGGGTTTCAGGGCATAGTCACTGCGCTGCATCTGGAGATAATACTTCGCATCGAAATGATAGGTTTCTTCCAGCTCTCCATCGTGATATGAATGTTCGTAGCTTCCCAATGTGCCGATATTGAATGCGGGGAAGACACCGAACTGACGGTAGATGATGATATGGTTCCTGCTGCCGATGCTGCTGAAATCAACGGGGATTGAACCGACAAGATGATTCTTGAACGCATTGTTTTTCTGCAGTCGGGAATTTGTTTTGTCGTTAACACCTACGTAATAGATATCCGACGGTTTAGCCTTCGGCACGTATCCATATTGATTATAACGGATGAGTGTTTCAGACTTCACTATTGCCTTTCGCAGCAATTCGTTGAATTCTTCCTCGCTCAACGCATCAATCACTTCATCAATGGATTTGTTTTTCCAGACTTTAGCTGAGTTAAGCTTCCCTGTGAAATCCTCGAAAGCCTTCTTCACCACATCCTTGTTCTTTAATCCGAGGTCATACAACTGTTCCCCGCCCAGGCTTTTCAGAAAATCCTGCATTACGAGTTCTTCATCATTGACTTTGACATCATTGACAGAGGATTGTGCCAGATTAATCTGGAAGGTCTGCGGAGCCTTGCCCAACTGGTTGGATAAAACTGAAATCTCCTGTCCGAAATCGCGATTGAGATCCACGAGCCGGTCTTTGATAGCCTTGAGATGAGAGTTCTCATCCACAAGACTCTGCTTCAGTGAGTTATAAAAACGCAAGGCCGAATCACGGCGAATCTGCTCACGCCGGTTCACCACAAGGGCCATTGCTGCATTGCATACCTGCTGGGCAGCCTCATCTTTGGTTGAACCTAATTTAAAGAACGAACGTGCTACATCCTCCAAATCCCTTAAAACGACATTCAGGGCATTCTCCAGCTGCGGCTCTTTGGCCTTCAGATTAGCCTTCTCTTCTTCCATTTCGCCAACGAAAATGTTGACCTGCTGCTGGATACCCAAAATAACATTTTCCAAAGCTCCGATACCGCATTCCTGATTGAGCACCTTGACACACAATTTGTGAAGTTCCAAATTGACACGCTCTGTCAATTCCTTAACCTTTGCATCAACATCTGCATCCTTGGGCATCTCGGCTGCAATGTAGGCATCCACTTCGGGTTTAGGAGTCTTCCGGTCGGATATGTCTGCCAATGTGTGGGGAGGATTCTTGGGAAGAATGAAATCAATCACATGGTCATTGCCGTTATTTTCTCGGATATGCACCTCATCGGAATCTATCCAGTTGTTGACAATGACAGAGGTATCCTCACACTGGTTGAAAAGACGGGCAATCAGGCGCTGTGCAGCCTTGACGGTGAACAGATGTGCCAAATCTTCTCCACGGTAAATAATCTCACATACACCGAGCGAAGCTGCCCAGGCACGTTTGTTGTCAATGTCCATTCCACCGCCGCGCATGCTTTGCTCGAGGTTATCGCTTACGCTGGCTGCAGCACCGGACAATTCTCCGGCAGAAGTCACCAGTGCGAGACTTATCATATCGGCAATCTGGTCAACATGCTCATAAACATCGCCGTTCTTGTTCTGATTGTCAACAACAAATACGGCATTAAAGGGCTTGTCGTTGGTATCCCATTCTTCGGTGACATAGTCGAAGTGTATAGGATTTGAATTGATATCCTGATGCATCAGCCAGTCCAAATCCTGAATAGCACCGAATGCATTCGGCTTGATTCGTTCGCGAGGCTGAACCTGCATGGCCTCGAACACATCCGGGAGGACAGCGTAGCCGGTCAGCTTGCTCTGCGGGAACAAATGCCGGATCAGATAGGCCACGTCCAGGAAAGTGCCGCAGCCGGTACCGCCGCCTACAGAGAATACAAGATGTATCTCCGTATTATTGTTCATAAGCTGATATGAAGCATTGACGCGATTCTGCGCATTCTGAACTGAATTTACTACAGTCTGCAACTTGTTGGCCAGATTCGAATAATTCACCGTCAGAGCAAAGCGTCCGTTGGTTCTGATCTGGCCGGCACCCAACATCATAGATGTCAGAAACCGCACATTTGTCTGCGGAATCCAGCTCAGATGCTCCTTCTGAACCTCATAAATCGGCTTGGCATCCTCAACTGTTATGGGCATCTGCTCATTCTTAAGTAATGACACCTTTTCTCCTCTGATAGAGTCCAATGATTTGTTATACACTCCTCCGTCGGTATCAATCCCCAGGAAGCCGATCGTGGGAGGAACTTCACCGTAGGCATCAACAAACATCTTTTTGGTCTTAAGAATCGCATTCATACCCGTCCCTCCCAGACCAATGAAGAGACATCTTTTAATTTTTGTAGGCATAGTAATAGTATTATAATTATATTTATTAATGATTTAATTATGCTGAATCGTGAATTTAAGTTTTGAAGATGCCGCTTCCACCTCACATTCGCTATGTTTGGGCAGAGACGACATAGGCGGATCGACATAGTATTTACCCCGCGTATTGATTCGGATGCTTCTTCCCCGACCGGGCGAGAGGCTCCATTCCTCTGTCCATAGCAGGTTGACTTCGTAGCGGATACCTCCTGTGAATAGGGCACTCAGGGTGGATTGCCTGCCACGCAAGGACGTAAACACAATCTTCCGGATACCCTTCAACTGAATGGTAGTCATGTAATCACCTCCCTTTTGCGACACAACGACAAACCCCCTGCTGAATTTCGGGTAAAGCATCGGACGTAACAGGACAAACCAAAGTATCAGTGCGGCTACTAAAATTCCGACAATGATCCAGGTCAGTACTTCCAGCCAGTTCGCCTCATGCGGATGACTGATTCTGGCAGAAAGGCTGTAATCTTTGACAGCGACATCGCCTATTCTATCCAAATTCGCAGACTTTGCAGTAATATCAAAGTAATAGTCTCCTTCGTCCAGTCCGGGAGTCAGGACGAAACCCAAATCGGTTGTTCCCGACTGATCTATCTCGACCTCGCGGTTTGCTGTCGGTACCCCGTTTACTAGCAACTGGAATTTTGAATTGTCGAATCCAGACTCCGCCTCGTTTCGGGCAGCAACAGTCAAAGTGACTTTTGATCCATGACGTTTTGCCCCTTCGTTAAACTCTGCCTGAAGATTGTAATGCAACGTATCTGCCGGGGACTCTTCAACAAACCAGAACGCATGATGATAAGGTGCCGTTTCTCCGAGATTGATCTCTTCGGGCTCGCCTTTCGCCAAATAAACAATATTCTCCAAAACATTCTTTACATGAACCGTAATCTCCTGTTTGGGCATGTTTAACTTTTTATCGTCTTTTGCCGACACTTCAAACCGGAATACATCATCCTCGGGAATAGCTTCTATATCTTGCTTTAGCTTCAAAGTGAAACTTGCAGTTCCCCCGGTTACTTTTCCATCGGATTCTATCTCAAAGAACTCGTTATCATCCTCGTCTTCGATATCTAATTCAAATTTTCCCAAATCTGAAAAGGAGAGGGACTTGGTCAGGTGATTCTTCTCCTGAATATTGAAGTAAAGCTCTGTGCTTTCAAACTTTCCAAACGGTACGAACCCTTTTTCCGGATCAACAAAATCCAAAGATGAACAATTCTGAATGGCCTCCCTGATTCTTGGATCGACTGCATCTTTATGCAAGGCAACATAGAGGCCGATATCTTCGTTGTGACTGCTACACCACTGACGAATCCTTTTCAAAACCCCATTAACTCCGAGTTTGGTGTCTTCGCCATCGGTGAGTAGGAAGAAGTAGTTTTTCTTATTGGGGTCAATATACTTGACACCCTCATCCCAGGCGGCACAGATATTCGTTCCCGTTGCCTTTTCGGGAGCAACGTACCACAATGCATTCATTTTCTTTTGGATAGCCGGCCATTCTGCTTTGAATTGGTCTTTGCGAAACTCAAAACTGTATGCTTCTCCCTGAAATGGAACAATGACGATGTGACAGGGAATGGTTGCATCTTCGGAAATTCTTTGTTCCAAATATTCCAAGGCCCGTTTGTCCAAATGATAATTGGAGTCATTCATGGAACGGGAACAATCCACCAGAAAGATGTAGTTGCGTTCTTTCTGAGCCCATGAATCCTGACAGAAGAAGCCGGCAGCGAGAAAGCTGCAAATCAAAAGGAAATGTTTCATTTTCATATGCTCAATTTTCTTGGGGATTTTCATTTCCTCCTCCGCTGGTAAAGACTTCCATAATACCCTTAAGGATGCCTATAACCTCCCGGCCTTCATTGGAAATCGCATTCACGACATTATATCCGGCAGCTTTGACCACGTACCCGGAAATCTCTCCGCGAAGCGTACCGATATACTCTTTTTCTTCCGGTGTGTATTCATACAAAGCAATCAAAGAATCCGCTTCCCGATAATCACGGGCAAACTGCTTCCATTTTTCAGCATTGTAATTCGCATAATTCAATTCCAAATCATCATGGATTTCCTGCATCTGATTAATAGCTCTTTGTTTGGGTGCAATACATGCGGCTACCAGTAGGACAAATAATGTCACCAAAACTGTATAGACTCCCTTTCTTAAGTTCTTATTATTCATACGCTTGTAATTTAAATTTATGACTTATCTTTATTGATATTAAGGACCAGGCGAAAACCGAAACTGCTGCTCCGGCTATCGGAAACCAAACGGCTGGACAATGTACAACTCTTGGGGTCTGAATAACAACACCCCCCTCGAAGAACATGCGAAGTTCCTGCGCCATTTCCAGTAGTGTTTTCTTGTGACATAACACTGTCCTGACACCACTCCCAAACATTGCCGCACATGTCGAACAATTCGAGTTCATTGGCCTTTTTCTCTCTTACCGGATGCGTGGTCTCTTTGCTATTAGCTTTAAACCAAGCCACTTCTTTTATATTATCGCTGCCAGCATATTTGAACCCTTTGCTCTTCATCCCTCCTTTTGCTGCGACTTCCCATTGTGTCTCAGAGGGCAAACAGAATTGCTGGTGCGTAACGCTATTTAATTCCCGGATAAAATCCTGACAGTCTTTCCAAGAGACATTATCGACAGGACGGTTGTCTCCGTTGAACTTTGAGGGATTTTTCTTCTCTTTCATCACTGCCTTCCATTGAACTTGTGTCACTGGAATTTCTCCGATGAAATAATCTTCCTTTACATTGTCTATAGACTCGTTTTGAGAAGGATTACATGCCACTCGTATCATTTTGAAATCGACACCATCTACTTCGAAGATTCGCTCGGGAGCATTGGCCTCTTCTTCCATTCGCCTCTGCTCTGCAAGCCGTTGCTCTTCATCCCGCCGTATCTGTTCTTCTACCTTTTTCTTTTCCTCGGCATACAAAGCCTGTGTGTCTTTAAGCTGAGCTTTGAGATTTTCAATAAGCTTTTTGTTTTCTCCAAGTTGTTGGTTCAGTTCTTGATTCGTCTTTTCCATACCCCCCAATTTCTCTTTTTTCTCTTTCAACTGGCTTTCGAGTGTTGTAATTTTGCACTGCTCCTCCTCCAACGTTTTTGCCATTTCCTCAATGCGATTCTTGTCGTTGGCAGCCTCTTTTGCCTGTGCATACAATTTCTGGGCAATAGAAACTTGTGTATCGTCATAAAGTGAACGGTTATCAACACCATAAACGCCATCGAGCGAATTGAAATGCCAACTGCATTCTGGACAGAATGAGGCCTCCAATTGCGACTTCTGCCCGCAGACAGGACATAATTTATCCCGTAATCCCATATCATTACTCTTGGTATATAAATTGCGTCTCAAATAATGCCTTCGGCCGGTCAGAGAGTAAAATTCTGTTATCTTTGCTTGCAGTTCGCTAATGGTCTTCGTCTTTTGAGTCTGCGCCTCATCTTCCTGTTCCTTTAGTATAATTTTCTCCTTCTCTTGAGTTATAGCATTGAGTAATTGGGCGAAAGCGGATTTTGGCTGATTATAATATTCAATATGATCACAAGGACGTAAAATTATTTTATATTTCTTGTTGTATTCACTTGCATCAATCTTGAAAGGTATTATCAGCTTCTTCTCATCATACGCTTCTAGAATCTCATTCATCGTCCACCCTGACTCATTTGAGTTCTTGGAAGAGACAAACACCAACATCTTTGATTTGTCAATGGCCTCTGTGATACGCTCTATGTATTCCTGTCCGGAGTAAATTCCTTTCTTATCAAGCCAATAGCTGATACCATTTTTATCGAAATATTCCATCATGACAGATATCGGATTGTCCAGAATTACTTGGTCATTTGAAACATAATCCTTCCGGGAATAGCTGATAAAAACATCGTATTTTGTCTGTTCCATTATTCTGCGATTATTAAGTTATTTGAAAATAAAAACTCATGGACACCACATAATTTACTTGCGGCGACCAGTTTTAGAGATGCGTTTCTTTAACTTCCTGTAACATAATGAATAGCTGTTATGAACAAGGTATCTATTACAATCCTAACACCATCTACTGTTGCAACATTGCCACAAGGGTTCTAAGTGTTCGAAGTTTAGAACGTAGAGATGAAGCGTTAAGTAAACGCCTTTTATTATGTAATGATTTCTCTTCCCATCCAATTCCCGCCTTGCGTGTCCTACATTGAATGTCTGACTTGCGTAGCCCGGCGTGGGTCGTTTATACGGTGTATGAGGATCCCGTCCAATTGCACTTGATTGTAAACTACGAGAAATCGTTGCAAAAATATAGAAAATTCTTGGTTTGAGGAAATAAAATTAAAAAAAACTGCTGAAAAAACTTCATTTTTAACATTTCAGGGTGATTTTATGTGCAATATGGCACTAAAAATGTGCGATTGCAGAAAACGGCGTGGTTTCTTCTACATATAATTGCCATATAATCAGCCATATAATTTTCTTTCAATTTTCTTACCAATTTTTTACAATGTCTGGCCGCAGACCATCCCATAATCGTCCACTCTACGGATTAAACGGATTGAACGGATCTCTGATACAAAGAGTGGTTAACGGTTAACGAAAAAAAAAAATGTGACAGTTGTCCCATGATGGTTTTTATGCTTCTCCAAAATATTGGACTCCTTTTATA
>Ga0326510_1000004_pt1 | contig 17967 bp, 31 predicted proteins | sample 3_2548_0518_FD_203649 | JGI IMG/M metagenome (GOLD analysis project Ga0326510, IMG submission 203649) | Metatranscriptome of bovine rumen microbial communities from UC Davis, California, United States - 3_2548_0518 (Metagenome... | ecosystem: Host-associated > Mammals > Digestive system >... | reverse complement strand
TGCAAAAATAATTGGCCAAAAGGTTTGTCGGTTAAGAAAAAAAATATAATTTTGCACTTCAAAACATAATTAATATTTTTAAGTTAAACATAAAATGCCTACAATTCAACAGTTAGTTAGAAAAGGTAGAAAGACTATTACTGTAAAGAGTAAGTCTCCAGCATTAGATTCTTGCCCTCAGAAGCGTGGTGTTTGCGTTCGCGTATATACTACGACACCTAAGAAACCTAACTCTGCGATGCGCAAAGTAGCAAGAGTAAGGCTTTCGAACTCTAAGGAGGTGAATGCTTACATTCCTGGTGAGGGTCACAATTTGCAAGAGCACTCAATTGTAATGGTACGTGGTGGCCGTGTTAAAGACTTGCCTGGTGTACGTTATCACATTATTCGTGGAACACTTGATACAGCTGGTGTTGCCAACCGTGGTCAACAGAGGTCGAAATACGGTGCCAAGAAACCTAAGAAAAAGTAATTTTAAAGTTCATTTAGCAAAATGAGAAAGAGCAAACCAAAGAAGAGAATGATTCTTCCTGATCCCGTCTACGGTGATTCCCTCGTGACGAGGTTCGTAAACGACATGATGGTAGATGGCAAGAAGAGCATTGCTTTTAAGATTTTCTACAAGGCTATGGAACTCGTAGGAGAAAAAACCAAAGATACTGGAAAGACTCCTACCGAAGTGTGGAAGAAAGCAATGGAGAATATCACCCCTGATGTTGAGGTAAAATCTCGTCGTATAGGCGGTGCCACTTTCCAAGTGCCAACAGAGATTCGTGCCGATCGCAAAGAGTCGATAGGTGTAAAAAATCTTATTCGCTATGCACGCCTTCGTTCTGGCCATTCTATGGCTGAGAAACTTGCCGCAGAGATTGTGGCAGCTTACAATGAAGAAGGTGCAGCCTTCAAGAAAAAGGAAGATACTCATCGCATGGCCGAAGCCAACAAGGCTTTTGCTTTCTTCAGATTCTAAAGTTTAATTTGATTTATCGACGACACAGAAAAAATTATGAACAGTGAACTTGTAAATACGAGAAATATCGGTATAGCAGCGCATATCGATGCTGGCAAAACAACTACTACCGAACGTATTTTGTATTATACCGGTGTTACCCACAGAATGGGTGAGGTTCATGATGGTGCCGCTACGATGGATTGGATGACTCAAGAAAAGGAAAGAGGTATCACAATTACTTCTGCGGCTATCACAGCTTATTGGAACTACAAAGACATTCGTCACACTATTAATATTATTGATACTCCCGGCCATGTAGATTTTACGGTGGAAGTAGAAAGGTCGATGAGGGTATTAGATGGTGCTGTAGCAGTATTCTGTGGTGTAGGAGGTGTGGAGCCTCAATCTGAAACTGTATGGCGTCAAGCAGAAAGATACAGTGTACCACGCATCGCTTTTGTCAATAAAATGGACAGAATAGGTGCCGATTTTTTTGGCGTAGTTCAAGAAATCGAAGAAAAACTTGGTGCTAATCCGGTGCCGGTACAAATACCGATTGGTAGCGAAGACAAATTTGCAGGTATTATAGATCTCATCGAGATGAAAGCTTATGTTTGGCACAACGACGACAATGGAATGACGTTCGACAAAACCGAAATTCCTTCCGAATTAGCTGAACAAGCAGCCGAATGGAGAGACAAAATGCTTGAGAAATGTGCAGACCTCGGTGATGATACTTTTCTTGAAAAATATCTTGAAGATAGCAGTCTGATAACGGAAGACGACATCAAGACTGCGTTGAGAAACGCAACAATAGCTCTAAAAGCGGTGCCAGTATTATGTGGCTCGTCTCTTAGAAACAAAGGAGTTCAAAAGCTTTTGGATGCTATCGTGGATTATTTGCCAAGTCCGGTGGATAAAGGTACTGTAAAAGGTGTTGATCCGGAGAATCCTGACAAAGAGATTTTGAGAAAACCTGATAATAAAGAGCCTTTTGCAGCTCTTGCATTTAAAATAGCAGTTGATCCATTTGTGGGAAAACTTGTTTATATAAGGGTTTATTCAGGAACACTTAAAGCAGGAGAACAGGTATTTAACGTGAGAACAGGACGTAAAGAAAGGATAACCAATCTCTATAGAATGCATGCCAATAAACAAGAAGCAATTGACTTCGTTGAAGCTGGCGATATTTGCGGAGCAGCGGGATTCAAAGACATACGTACGGGAGATTCACTTACCGACCAAAAAAATCCGGTGATATTTGAAAGCATCAAATTCCCCGACCCTGTAATCGGAGTGGCAATTGAGCCAAAAACTCAGGCCGATCTTGATAAATTGGATGTAGCTTTACAGAAACTTTCTGAAGAAGATCCTACCTTTAAGGTAGAAACTGATAGCGAGACAGGTCAAACGATTATAAAAGGAATGGGAGAACTTCATCTCGACATCCTAATCGATAGACTAAAACGTGAGTATAAAATAGAAATCTCACAAGGAAAGCCTCAGGTAACTTACAAAGAAAGAATCACCAAAACGGTGGAACATCAAGAGGTGTTCAAAAAACAATCTGGTGGAAAAGGAAAATTCGCTGATATCACAGTTAGAATATCACCATCAGAAGAAAATTCTATAGGCCTTACATTCATTAATAGTATTAAGGGTGGTGTGATACCAAAAGAATTCATACCAGCAGTTCAAAAAGGTTTCGAAGAAGCTATGAACAACGGTCCCCTTGCTAATTTCAAGATGCAAAGCCTCACCGTCGAACTTATCGATGGAAGTTATCACAGCGTAGATTCAGACGCTCTGTCTTTTGAAATCGCCGCAAAACAAGCATTTAGAACGGCATCAGAAAAGGCAAAAGCAGTTCTATTGGAACCCGTTATGGAATTAACTGTAGACACCCCAGACGAATATATGGGAGATGTAATAGCAGATATCAACAAACGTAGGGGCCAAGTGATAAGCACTGATTCAAAAGCCAAACTAAAAATTATCAAATCGTTGGTACCACTTGCCGAAACATTTGGATATGTGACTGTTTTGCGCACACTCACATCCGGTAGGGCAATATCTTCCATGCAGTTTCATAGCTACGAGGAAGTTCCAAATCAGATAGCACAAGGCATCATCGATCAGGTAAAAGGTAAAATAGTTTTTATTGATCAATTATAATTAACAAAATCACCATGAGTCAGAAGATTCGTATCAAATTGAATTCTTACGATCACAACTTGGTTGACAACTCTGCCGAAAAGATTGTTAAGACAGTTAAAGCTTCTGGTGCAGCAGTTAGCGGACCTATTCCGTTGCCTACTCACAATAGAATTTTCACTGTTAACAGATCTACTTTCGTAAACAAGAAGTCGAGAGAGCAATTCCAACTCTCTACTTTTAAGAGATTGATCGACATTTACAGCACCAACTCAAAGACAGTTGAGGCACTCATGAAGCTTGAACTTCCGAGTGGCGTGCAAGTAGAGATAAAAGTGTGAGATATTGAATTTCGATAAGTAATAGAAAAAAAGAATCGTTAATTCGTTTTCCTATGTCGGCCGAGCCCGATAAGAAAACAAAAATTCTAATTAAAATGTCAGGAATAATTGGAAAAAAAGTGGGCATGACATCAGTTTTCAATGAGAACGGTGTAAACGTTCCAGTAACAGTAATTGAAGCTGGCCCATGTGTAGTAACACAAGTAAAGACTGTAGAGTCTGACGGATATAATGCTGTACAGCTCTCTTTCGACGATAGAAAAGCAAAAAATACTCCTAAGCCTCTTCTCAAACATTTTGAGAAAGCTGGTACAACTCCTAAGGCTAAGGTTGTAGAATTCAAGAACATTGAGCAGGAAGTAAAACTTGGTGATGTTATCACAGTAGAATCGCTCAAAGATGTTAAAGCTGTTCACGTTAGTGGCGTAACCAAAGGTAAAGGATATCAAGGTGTTGTAAAACGTCATGGTTTTGGTGGCGTTGGAGATCAAACACACGGTCAACACAACAGACTTAGAGCTCCAGGTGGATTGGGTGCATCTTCGTACCCTTCCAAAGTGTTTAAAGGTATGCGTATGGCAGGTCGCACAGGTGGCGACAATGTTAAGGTTCGCAATCTTCAGATTGTGAAAATCATCGCAGAACACAATTTGTTGTTAGTAAAAGGTGCCGTTCCTGGTGCCAAAGGTTCATATTTAATAATTGAAGACTAATGGAAGTAGCAGTTTTAAACATCGAAGGCAAAGACACCGGAAAGAAAGTAGTGCTTAATGATTCTATTTTCGGTATCGACGCAAACGACCATGCAATGTATTTGGACGTTAAGCGTTTCTTGGCAGCACAAAGACAAGGAACAGCCAAGGCCAAGGAAAGAAGCGAAATGAGTGGTTCTACTCGTAAGCTTAAGAAACAAAAAGGAACAGGCGGTGCTCGTTCGGGTGATATCAATTCTCCAGTAATGGTGGGTGGCGCAAGATGTTTCGGTCCTCGTCCTCGCGATTATAGTTTCAAGCTTAATAAGAAAGTAAAAGTGCTCGCAAGAAAATCAGCACTTTCCTGCAAAGCAAAAGATGGTCAGATTATCGTAGTAGAAGATTTCAATTTTGAGACACCAAAAACAAAGAATTTTGTGTCTTTGAAAAATAATTTGAAAATCGGCGATAAAAAATCACTTTTGGTATTGCCAATTGAAAATAATAATATATATTTGTCCTCAAGAAATTTACAGAGGTCAAAAATCACAACTGCCTCAAAGTTAACTACTTACGAAGTGCTTGATGCTCAAGCTTTGGTATTCACAGAAGGTGCAGTTGAGGCTTTGAACAAGATTTTCGAGAATAAGTAACGTAAAAAACGTATAAAAGTAATGGAAATCATACAAAAACCCATAGTAACTGAGAAGTTCAATAAACTTTCAAGCAGGACAGTACGTACCGGTAAGAAAGGTAATAAGAACGGTAGACCAGATACTAGGTCTACAAGAGCAATCTCTCAGTTTGCCTTTATTGTGAATCCCGATGCCAACAAGATTCAGATCAAGCAGGCTGTTGAAGAGATGTACAATGTTACTGTTGTGGCTGTAAACACAATGAATTATGCCGGCAAAGTAAAGGCTCGTATGACAAAGGCCGGTTATATTGTAGGCAAAACAAAGAAATATAAGAAAGCTGTTGTTACCCTTAAAGACGGTGACACAATTGATTTTTATAGCAATATCTAACCCAAAATGGCAGTAAGAATATTCAAACCGACAACTCCGGGACAAAGAGGAAAGGTATTAAGCACTTTTGCTGAGATCACAGCTTCCAAGCCTGAAAAGTCACTTACTTTCGGATACAGAAAGTCAGGCGGACGCAACCATACTGGTAAGATGACTGTTCGTTATATTGGCGGTGGTCACAAACAGAAATACAGAATTGTAGATTTCTGGCGTAACAAAGATGGTGTTCCTGCAACAGTAAAATCCATAGAGTACGACCCCAATCGCACAGCAAGAATAGCACTTGTATTTTATGCTGATGGCGAAAAGAGGTATATTATTGCTCCCAACGGCATTCAAGTTGGACAAAAGATTATGTCTGGTAAAGATGCACAGCCAGAAATTGGCAATACACTATTTTTGTCAGACGTACCATTGGGTACTATTATTCATAATATTGAACTTAGACCAGGTGAAGGCGGAGTGCTCGCAAGAAGTGCAGGTTCTTATGCTCAGCTTACTGCAAGAGATGGAAAATATGCAGTAGTAAAGCTTCCTTCTGGAGAAACAAGAATGATTCTTGTAACTTGCAAAGCAACTATAGGCAGTGTTTCCAATGGAGACCACGAGCTCGAAAAAAGTGGAAAGGCAGGTAGATCACGTTGGCTTGGTCGCAGACCTCACAACAGAGGTGTTGTAATGAACCCTGTAGATCACCCGATGGGTGGTGGCGAAGGTCGCGCTTCAGGTGGACATCCAAGATCACGTAAAGGCTTGCTTGCTAAGGGTTATAAGACACGTAGACCCAAAAAACTTTCCAACAAGTTTATCATTGAAAGAAGAAAGAAGTAACAATTAATGCGTATTAAATAACTATGAGTCGTTCAATAAAAAAAGGCCCTTTCATCGATTATAAACTCGAGAAAAAAATCCTTGCTATGAATGAATCAGGCAAGAAATCGGTTATCAAATCGTGGGCAAGAGCCTCAATTATTTCTCCTGATTTTGTAGGACACACAATTGCACTTCATAACGGAAACAAATTTATCCCTGTTTACGTTACAGAGAATATGGTGGGTCATAAATTAGGTGAATTCGCTCCGACCCGTATATTTAGGGGTCATGGTGGCAAGAAGAAATAATAAATAAGGAGACCATTTAAAAAAACATACAAAAATGGCTGAAGAAAAAAAGCATAGAACCAAGAAAAAAGTAAGAGCAGAGAGACTTAAAGAGCAAAAGAAAGACGTTGCTTTTGCTGTTTTGAGAAATAATCCTACTTCTCCCAGAAAAATGCGTCTCGTAGCTGGTCTTATCAGAAACCAGAACGTGACTAAAGCTCTGGACATCCTGCAATATTCTCCGCAGGAAGCGGCTATAAAGTTGAGAAAACTTTTGCTTTCCGCTGTTGCTAACTGGGGCAAGAAAAATGAAGGCGCACGTTTTGAAGACGCTGATCTCATCGTTAAGGAAGTAAAAGTAGATGGAGCAAGAATGCTGAAAAGACTCAGACCAGCTCCTCAAGGTAGAGCTTACCGAATCAGAAAGAGATCTAATCATGTTACTATAGTTTTAGGTAATAAAGAAAATTCAGAAAAATAATGGGACAAAAAACTAATCCGATCAGTAACAGACTGGGTATCATCAGAGGCTGGGATTCAGAGTGGTATGATATAAAAAACTATTCTGACAAGATAGTAGAGGATGATAAAATTCGCAAATATCTTAATGTTCGTCTCGCCAAGGCAAGCATTTCTAAGATAATTATACAGAGGACACTTAAGGTTATTACTGTCACTGTTAACACCGCACGTCCGGGTATTATTATCGGCAAAGGTGGTCAAGAAGTTGATAAGATTAAGGAAGAGCTCAAGAATATAACAAAGAAAGATGTTCAGATTAATATTCTGGAAATTAAGCGTCAAGAGCTCGATGCTGTAATTGTAGCCAACAATGTTGCTCGTCAAATTGAAGGCAAAATTGCTTACAGACGTGCTATCAAGACTGCTGTTGCCTCCACAATGAGAATGGGTGCTGAAGGTATCAAATTTGTTATTTCTGGACGTCTTAATGGCGCAGAAATGGCTCGTACAGAGGCATTCAAGGAAGGAAGAATTCCTCTCCACACTCTTAGGGCTGATATTGATTATGCCCTCGCAGTTGCTAACACAAAAGTAGGTTGTGTTGGAATTAAGGTTTGGATTTGCAAAGGTGAGGTTTATGGTAAAAGAGACCTTTCCAATAATGTGGCTGTAAAGGCACAGAAAAAAGGCAATTTCAACAAGTCGAGAAGACAGAAGTAAGTCGAATTAATTTTTAAAGAGTAAGTAAAAATGTTACAGCCAAAAAAGACTAAGTTCAGAAAAATGCAAAAAGGCCGCATGAGAGGTCTGGCTCAAAGAGGCCATGATGTTGCATTCGGTTCTTTCGCATTGAAGGCATTGGAAAATTTCTGGATAACAGGTCGTCAGATAGAAGCAGCTCGTCAGGCTATATCACGTTATATGCAGCGTGAGGGACAGATTTGGATTCGTATATTCCCGGATAAACCTGTCACCAAGAAGCCTGCTGAGGTTCGTATGGGTAAAGGTAAAGGTCAGCCCGAATATTTTGTGGCTCCTGTAACTCCCGGTAGAATTATGTTTGAGGCCGATGGCGTTCCTTACGAAATCGCCAAAGAAGCATTCAGATTGGCTGCCCAGAAACTTCCAATCAAAACTAAATTTGTCGTAAGACGCGATTATGTCAACCCTTTAGCTAACGAATAATGAAAAGTTCAGTACAAAATAAGGAAATCAAAGAATTGACTACCGCCGAGTTGGACGAAAAAATTAAGGCAGCCACCTTGGAGTACAACAAGATGAAGATCAATCATGCTATCACTCCTTTGGAGAGTCCAATTCAAATACGTGACAAGAGAAAGTATATTGCTCGTTTGTTAACTGAAAAACGTAGCAGAGAAATTAATAACGCCCAATAATTTATCAAAATGGAAGAAGTTAAAGAAGGACTTGTGCGCAACTTCAGAAAAGAACGTATCGGAGTGGTGGTAAGCAACAAAATGGAGAAATCTATCGTTGTAGAAGTAAGCCGCAAGATGAAACACCCTAAATATGGTAAGTTCATTCAGCGTACAAAAAAGTTCATTGCACATGATGAGAACAATGAGTGCAACATTGGCGATACAGTTCGCATTATGGAAACTCGTCCTCTCAGCAAGCGTAAGAACTGGAGATTGGTAGAAATCGTAGAAAAAGCTAAATAGTTTTTATAAAAGCGAATTTTTAATTATGATACAGCAAGAATCAAGAATGACTGTAGCTGACAACAGTGGCGCAAAAGAGGTTTTGTGTATCCGTGTACTCGGTGGTACAGGCCGTAGGTATGCTTCTGTTGGCGACAAGGTGGTCGTAACTGTTAAGAACGCCATTCCATCTGGTGATGTGAAAAAGGGTACCGTATCGAAGGCAGTTGTTGTACGCACCAACAAAGAAATCCGCAGAGCTGACGGCTCTTATATTCGTTTCGACGACAATGCCGTTGTTCTGCTCAACAATCAAGGAGAACTAAGAGGTACTCGTATTTTCGGTCCTGTTGCACGTGAACTTCGTGCCAACTACATGAAAATTGTTTCCCTCGCTCCAGAAGTTTTGTAATTTTTAAACAAGTTGTAAAAGAAATGAAACTGCACATCAAAAAGGGAGACACAGTGATTGTGAATTCTGGCGATTTTAAAGGCAAGAAAGGTACAGTGCTGGAGGTTCTCGTAAAGAAAAACCGTGCTATCGTTGAAGGTCTCAACATGGTTTCTAAGGCAGTGAAACCTTCTGCTGAAAACCAAAAGGGTGGCATTGTTCAAAAAGAGGCGCCTATTCACATATCCAACTTGATGTTGATTTGTCCAGAAACTGGAAAACCCACTCGTATTGGCAGAAAGAAAGTTGAGGTAAACGGCGTTGTGAGATCAGTACGTTATTCCAAGAAATCAGGTGAAAACAAAAAGGAGATAAAGTAAAATGCAGTACGTACCATCTTTAAAGACAAAATATAAGAGCGAAATTATTCCTGCTCTTATGAAAGAGTTCGGTTACAAAAGTGTAATGCAATGTCCGAAACTTGAGAAAATTATTATTAATCAAGGTATTGGCGATGCTGTTGCCGACAAGAAAATTGTTGACAACTCTGTAGCTGAAATTACAGCTATCTCTGGTCAGAAACCTGTAGCAACTCTCTCTCGTAAAGATATCTCTAATTTCCGTTTGAGAAAAGGTATGCCGATTGGTGTTATGGTAACACTTCGTCGCGACCGTATGTATGAGTTCCTTGAGCGTTTGATTGCTATTTCGTTGCCTCGCATTCGTGACTTCAATGGCATCAGTGCTAAGCTTGACGGCAAGGGTAACTACACACTTGGTATTAAAGAACAAATTATCTTCCCTGAAATTGATATCGACAAGGTAAATAAGATTATGGGTATGAATATTACGTTCGTTACTACTGCCAAAACAGACGAAGAAGGCTTCAAATTATTGCAAAATTTTGGTTTACCATTCAAAAAGTAATAATTAATACAATGGCAAAAGAATCAATGAAGGCGCGTGAAGTTAAGCGCGCCAAACTTATCGCTAAATACGCTGCAAAAAGAGCTCAGCTTAAAAAAGACGGTGATTGGGTGGGTTTGCAAAAACTTCCTAAGAACTCTAATCCGATTAGACTTCATAATCGTTGTCAGCTCACAGGAAGACCAAGAGGATATATGAGAATGTTTGGTATTAGCCGCATTCAATTCCGTGAAATGGCTTCTAACGGTCTCTTGCCCGGCGTTAAAAAAGCAAGTTGGTAAATTATTTTATTTCAATAGAAGAAAATGACAGATACAATTGCAGATTTCTTGACTCGCATCAGAAATGGCATCATGGCAAGACATAGAATTGTGGAGGTGCCTACAAACAATGTTAAGAAAGAAATTACCAAGATCCTATTTAATAAAGGTTATATTTTGAGTTACAAGTTTGATGATGAAAACAGAGTCATAAAAATTGCTCTCAAATACAATCCTGCCACAAAACAACCTGCAATCACAAGTATAACAAGAGTTTCTACTCCTGGTTTGCGTAAATATGAAGGTTGCAAGGAATTGCCACGTGTGCTTAATGGACTCGGTATCGCCATAATTTCTACTTCCAAGGGTATTATGACAGATAAGGAAGCAAGATTACAGAATGTAGGTGGCGAGGTTATTTGTTACGTTTATTAATCAATTAGGTATATATAAAAATGTCAAGAATTGGTAAATTGCCCGTTCATATTCCAGCAGGAGTTCAGGTAACCGTAGACGACAAAAATCATGAAGTGATCGTTAAAGGCAAGCTTGGTGAATTGAGGCAGAAAGTTAATCCTGATATCAAGGTTGAAGTAGCGGACAACGATGTAAAGGTTTCGCGTCCCTCCGACAACAAAGAGCATAGGTCTTTACATGGCCTTTATAGAGCTCTCATTGCAAACATGGTTAAAGGCGTGACAGAAGGTTTTACTATCAAACAAGAAATGGTAGGTGTAGGTTATAGAGCAACATCAAGTGGTCAGCTTCTTGATATTTCTGTAGGCTATTCTCACAATATTCTTATGGAACTTCCAGAAGAAGTAAAGGTGAGTGTTGTAACAGAAAAACGCGCTAATCCTATTATTACGCTTACAAGCTGTGATAAGCAGCTTCTTGGACAAGTTGCCGCAAAGATTCGTTCTTTCCGCGCTCCAGAGCCTTACAAAGGCAAAGGTATCAAGTTTGTTGATGAAGTTGTCCGCAGAAAGGCTGGTAAGACTGCTTCTTCTAAGTAGTTTTGAAACAGGTTTTTGTTCAATTTTAAATTATTATCAAAAATGGCTTTATCAAAGCAAGAAAGAAGGCAAAGAATTAAGTATCGCGTTCGTAAAAAGGTTTTGGGTACCAGTGAACGTCCTAGACTTTGTGTCTTCAGGAGCAATAAAAATATCTTTGCCCAATTGATTGACGATGTTAAACAAGTGACAGTAGTCGCCACCTCTTCAAGAGTGAAGGATATAGCAGATCAGAAAGTGACCAAAATCGAACAAGCTAGCATGGTTGGCAAAGCTATTGCTGAAAAGGCTATAGCTGCCGGTTACTCTAATGTTGTTTTCGATAGAAACGGTTATCTCTATCACGGTAGAATTAAGTCTCTCGCCGAAGCTGCACGTGAGGGTGGTTTAAAGTTTTAAGTAAATTATGATATCTCAAGGTATAAGAAAAGTTAAGACAAGCGATTTGGAGCTCAAGGATAAGCTTGTTGCTATCAATCGTGTTACTAAGGTTACAAAAGGTGGACGTACTTTCACATTCGCTGCCATCGTAGTTGTTGGCAACGAAAACGGTGTGGTAGGATATGGTCTCGGCAAGGCCAACGAAGTTACAGTTGCTATCTCTAAGGGTGTTGAGGATGCAAAGAAGAACTTAATCAAAGTTCCTGTACTTAATGGTACAATTCCTCACGAGCAAGCTGCTAAATTCGGTGGTGCTGATGTTTGGTTGAAACCTGCTTCGAGTGGTACTGGTGTTAAGGCTGGTGGTGCTATGCGTGCTGTACTTGAAAGTGTTGGCGTAAAAGACGTATTGGCAAAGTCGAAAGGTTCTTCCAACCCTCATAACCTTGTAAAAGCTACTTTTAAAGCTCTCTCTATGATGAGAGATGCTTACACCGTGTCGCAATACAGAGGTGTAGATATCAATACAGTATTTAACGGTTAATCTTTAACTGAAATGAAGAAAAAAGTAACTCAGATTCGTTCCAAGATAGGCTGGCCTAAGACACAAAAAGCTACTTTAGCTTCGCTCGGTCTCAGAAAGATTGGACAAAGTGTAATCCTAGAGGATAATCCTTGTAATATGGGTCAAATCCTTAAGGTTAAGCATCTTGTAAAAGTTGAGGATATAAACGAATAATCAAAAGAAAATTCTAATTATGGACTTGTCACAATTAAAACCTGCAAAAGGTTCTACTCATACCAAAAAGAGATTAGGAAGAGGTCAAGGTTCAGGCTGGGGTGGTACTTCAACAAGAGGTCACAAAGGTGCTAAATCTCGTTCTGGCTATTCTCATAAGGTAGGTTTCGAAGGTGGTCAAATGCCACTTCAGAGACGTGTACCTAAATTTGGTTTCAACAATGTTAATAGAGTAGAATATAAAGTAATTAACATTTCCGATTTGGAGACTATCGCAGCTAAGCTGAATGTAACAGATATTAATCTTGAAGTTATTCATAAAGCTGGTTTTGCTTCAAAGAATGAGTTGGTAAAGGTACTCGGTAAGGGTAATCTTACAAGTAAACTCAATGTTACAGCAAATGCATTTTCTAAGAGTGCAAAAGCTGCTATTGAGGCACTCGGCGGAACTGTTAATACTTTGTAAAAATTAGTTTTGATGAAAAACTTTTTTCAAACACTAAAGAACATTTGGAGAATAGACGATCTCCGTAATAGGATTATTGCCACATTGGGTTTGATTCTTGTATACCGTGTAGGAGCTCATATTGTTTTACCTGGTATAGATCCTAATCAATTATCCAATTTGAGCAATCAAGCCAAAGACGGAATTATGTCTATTCTCAATATGTTTTCTGGTGGTGCTTTTGCCAATGCATCCATTTTTGCACTAGGTATTATGCCGTATATTACGGCATCGATTATTGTGCAATTATTGGGTATGGCAGTACCATATTTCCAGAGACTTCAAAGAGATGGCGAAAGTGGTCGTCGAAAAATCAATCGCATTATCCGTATTCTTACGGTTGGTGTAATGTTGGTTCAAGCTCCAAGCTATTTGATAAATCTGGGGTATCAGTTGCCTAATTCTGCTTTTTTAATTGATCCTTTGGATAAAGAAGCTTTCTTTTGGGGGTTCTCTTTCCCTTCGGTGATAATTCTTACGGCAGGTACCTTATTTATAATGTGGTTGGGTGAGCGTATTACAGATAAAGGTATTGGAAATGGTATTTCCTTGTTGATTATGATTGGTATCATTGCAAGATTCCCATTTGCACTTTATGCTGAATTTGCTTCGAGAGTAACGGAAGTTGGAGGAGGTGGTTTTATCGCTCTTATAGTAGAGATTGTAATGCTTTTCCTTGTTTTCGTTGTATCGATTTTGCTTGTTCAAGGTACACGCAGAATACCTGTACAATATGCAAAAAGAATCATTGGAAATAAACAATATGGTGGTGTACGTCAATATATTCCCCTTAAGGTGAATGCTGCTGGTGTAATGCCAATTATTTTTGCACAAGCATTAATGTTTATTCCATTGATGTTTACTCATTTCAACACAGAGACAACATCGTCAATTGCTTCGGCTTTTTCCGATTATACTGGTTTTTGGTATAACTTTACATTCGCTCTTTTGGTAATTGTGTTCACCTACTTCTATACAGCAATAACATTTAGCCCTCAGCAGATGGCAGATGATATGAAGAAGCGTGGTGGATATATTCCCGGTGTTAAGCCAGGAAAGAAAACTATGGAATTTTTAGATGTAATTATGTCTAGAATAACACTTCCAGGTTCTATTTTCCTTGCTTTCATTGCAATTCTTCCTGTGTTCGCTATACTTTGTGGTATCAACAATCAGTTCGCTCAGTTTTATGGCGGTACATCGTTGCTTATCATGGTAGGCGTTATTCTTGATACTTTGCAGCAAATCGAAAGTCACTTGCTTATGAGACATTACGATGGTCTTATGAAGTCGGGACGAATCAAAGGTCGTACAGGCTCTGTAGCTGCATTGTAAATTTTCTTGTATAAATTTAAAAAATCCTTTGAAAAAAGGGTTTTGCAAAGAATATATTAGAAGGTTTTCACTTTTGATTGATTCTCTGGCTCATCTTCGGGACGAACCGGAGAATCAATTTATTAAAAGTAGGGGATAACAACGGCGTATTTGGTTAAAGTATGTGGTTTTTGACAGTAATTCTCTGAATTTTTTTGAGAAAAAAATGAAATTACCTTCAAATATGTTTTGCAATTAAATGATATTGTTGTAATTTTGGCGGCTGAAATATAGTTTGGTCGCAGATAATGTTGTTAAACTGTATAAATTTAGTAAGGTAATTTTACAATTTTAGGAAAAATGTTCATTATTTTTGGATTATATTCCTAAAATGTTATTTTCAAAAATATGTCAAAACAAGAATCAATAGAGAAAGACGGAGTAATAACGGAAGCACTTTCCAATGCGATGTTCCGTGTTGAGCTTGATAATGGGCATCAAATTATTGCTCATATATCAGGAAAGATGCGTCAGCATTATATCCGAATTTTGCCTGGTGATAAGGTTAGGGTAGAGATGTCTCCATACGACCTTTCGAAAGGTAGAATATCTTTCAGGTACAAATAAACACACAAAACTCATAATAAAATGAAAGTAAGAACATCTGTTAAAAAAAGATCTGCAGATTGCAAAGTTGTAAGAAGAAAGGGTAGAGTTTACATTATTTGTAAATCAAATCCTAAATTTAAGCAACGTCAAGGTTAATTTTTAAATGATTTTTGGTTGTTGAAAAATTTATTTATATATTTGCGGCAACTAAAAATGATCAAATTCTGAAAAGTATAAAAAATGGCAAGAATTGTTGGTGTAGATTTACCAAAAAACAAACGCGGTGAGATAGGCCTTACCTACATCTATGGCATCGGCCGCAGTCGTGCAAATCAGATTCTTTCTGATGCAGGTATCGACAAGGACATTAAAGTTCAAGATTGGAATGATGAGCAAGTAGCCAAGATTCGTCAGATTATCAATGAGAACTTTAAGGTTGAGGGCGAACTTAGAAGTGAGATTTCGATGAATATCAAACGTCTCATGGATATAGGCTGCTACAGAGGCATTCGTCATCGTCTTGGCCTTCCTGTAAGAGGTCAGAAAACAAAGAACAATGCACGTACTCGCAAAGGTAAGAAAAAGACCGTTGCAAATAAGAAAAAAGCTACTAAGTAAACATTAGAAAATGGCACAAAAATCTAAAGTAACGAGAAAGAGAGTTGTAAAAGTAGACAATATGGGTGAAGCTCATATTCATTCTTCTTTCAACAATATAATTATCTCTTTGACCAACGCTTCGGGGGAAGTCATTTCTTGGGCATCTGCTGGCAAGATGGGCTTCAAAGGTTCCAAAAAGAACACTCCCTATGCAGCGCAACAGGCAGCAAACGAATGTTCCAAGACTGCCTATGATTTGGGACTCCGCAAGGTGAAAGTATATGTTAAAGGCCCAGGTAACGGTCGCGAAGCAGCTATCAGAGCCATTCACACCGCAGGTGTAGAGGTTGTTGAGATTGTCGACGTTACTCCTCTTCCACACAATGGCTGTCGTCCGGCTAAAAAGAGAAGAGTGTAATTTTATTAATTTGTAATTAAAAATTATCACAAAATGGCTAGATATACAGGTCCTAAATCAAAAATCGCCAGAAAGTTTGGCGAACCTATTTTCGGTACTGATAAATACCTCGATAGAAAAGGTTATCCTCCGGGACAGCATGGTCTTGCAGCAAAACGCAAGAAAGTTTCGGAATACGGTACTCAGCTTAAAGAAAAACAAAAAGCTAAATATACATACGGACTGCTCGAACGTCAGTTCTCTAATCTTTTCAAAAAAGCTTCGAGAATGACTGGTGTTACAGGTGAAATTCTTATTCAACTTCTTGAGCAACGTCTTGATAATGTAGTATATCGTCTTGGTATTGCTCCATCGAGAGCAGCTGCACGTCAGCTTGTATCTCATAGACACATTGTTGTTAATGGTCATGTATGCGGTATACCTTCATATCACGTAAAAGTTGGCGATATTATTGGCGTTAGAGAGAGATCAAAGGCTCTCGAAGTAATTACAAACTCTTTGCAGGGTGCCAATAGATCGAGATTCTCCTGGCTTGAATGGGATAATAATGCAATGGCAGGTAAATTTATGAGTGTTCCTGCACGTGAAGATATTCCTGAAAATATAAAGGAGCAGCTCATAGTCGAACTTTATTCTAAATAATATTTATTATACGGTTGCATTTGGAATTTGTATTCCGTATGTTGCCGTATATTTTTACCGGAAAACATAAAATTTAGATTCAAATGGCAATATTAGCTTTTCAAAAGCCCGACAAAGTTATTATGTTGGAGGCCGACGAAATGTACGGAAAATTCGAGTTTCGTCCTCTTGAGCCCGGTTTTGGTATTACAATTGGCAATGCGTTGAGGAGAATCCTTCTCTCGTCATTGGAAGGTTTTGCCATTACCTCTATTCATATTGAGGGTGTTGACCATGAATTTTCCACAATTCCGGGAGTTATTGAGGATGTTACCGAAATCATTCTCAATATAAAAAAGATACGTTTCAAGCAGATTGTTGACGGGCAGGATTTTGAAAAGGCTGTTGTCACTATTAGCGGTCAGGAACAGTTCACTGCCGGTGACATCGAGAAGTTCCTCACCAATTTCAAGATTCTTAATCCTTCACAGTTGATTTGCAACATTGATCCGTCGGTAAAACTTTCGATGGAAATTACCATCAATAAGGGTAGGGGATATGTACCTGCCGACGAGAATAAGGTTGCCGACACAGAAATTGGTGTTATTGCTGTGGATTCTATCTACACTCCTATCAAGAACGTTAAGTACGTGATTGAAAACTATAGGGTGGAGCAAAAAACCGACTACGAAAAGTTGATTATAGAAGTACTTACAGACGGTTCTATCCATCCGAAGGAGGCTCTCAAAGAAGCTGCCAAGATTCTCATTCATCACTTTATGCTGTTCTCCGACGAAAAGATCACTCTTGATTCTACAGAAGAGGCTGGTGACGAACAGTTTGATGAAACACTTTTGCATATGCGTCAACTCTTGAAGACTAAGCTTGTAGACCTCGACCTTTCTGTCAGGGCTCTTAACTGTCTGAAGGCTGCTGATGTGGAGACTCTTGCAGATCTTGTTGTTTTCAACAAGAATGATTTGTTGAAATTCCGTAATTTCGGTAAAAAGTCGCTTTCCGAGCTTGACGACTTGCTTGCTAACATGGAGTTGAATTTCGGAATGGATATTTCTAAGTACAAACTTGATAAAGACTAATCATCTGAGCAGTGATGCTTCATAATTTAATTAAGAAATGAGACATAGAGACAAAATAAATCATTTAGGTAGAACATATGGTCACAGAAAGGCGATGTTGACCAATATGGCAATCTCCTTGATCATGTCTGTAACGAAGGATAAGGACAAGAGGATTTCCACTACTGTTGCCAAGGCTAAAGAACTTCGCACTTTCATTGAGCCTATTCTCAGTGCTTCGAAAGCTGATATCACATATGCTGAATCTAATGCTAAATCAGAAGAAGAGAAGGTTGCTTTCAAAAATAAGAGAATGGCTGCTCATAGACTTGTTTTCGCTAAATTGGCCAATAAAGAAGCTGTTAAGACGCTTTTCGCAAAAATTACCCCTGTAATTTTCGAACGTCCTGGTGGTTATACAAGAATTCTTAAAACTGGTTTTAGACTTGGTGATAATGCTAAAACTTGTATTATGGAACTTGTTGATTTCAACCCGAATTATAAACAAGGTAAGAATGCTTCTGCTAAGCCTGCAGCAAAGACTACACGTCGCTCGCGTAAGAAAAAATCTTCTGAAGCACCTAAGGTAGAGGCTGAAGAAACAAAGGCTGAATAATTATTTATTCAATTATAATTAAAAACCGTTGTATTTTTTTGAAAATATGACGGTTTTTTTGTATATATATTGTTTTAAGAGAGTGTATTTATTTTTGTTTTGGA